>CERN01026389.1_pt1 | contig 15423 bp, 20 predicted proteins | sample 530761 | NCBI WGS metagenome assembly CERN01 (sample SAMEA2620947, study PRJEB7988) | marine metagenome | isolation source: saline water (ENVO:00002010), including | reverse complement strand
ATGGGTTTGATAGGTGATGAGAAACCTGTCGCTAGAATCTTTAGTAGGTTGCATCAAGTAGAGCCTTTCAATAATTACCCCGAACCTGTATTTCCTGAATGGAGATTGTTTGAAAAGAAAAATATGGATGGTGATAGATTCTTTATTCTTAGGATTACACATACATTCCCTGTACACAATGATGATGAATCTTCTATATCGTGGTTATACACATACCCTATCATTAGAGATATAGTCTTAGCACTAAATAATAAGGGTGTTGATTCTCTATGTTATCTTACGGTAAATCTAATGCAGGAGTTTTCTACTACTACTCATGGTATGATACATGAGAATGAAATAGGTATCTTTGACTACATGAACCACGAAGAAGATATTCAGTTAATTACTAATCACGGAACAAAAGCCCATAATGTTAAGATGAAGAGTGAACGAAAACTAAAAGAAGATATAGTGATGCCGTTGCCTGTTTGGGCTTTCGGTGCGGTGTTCAAAAACTTTTGTAGAAATACTATTAAGGAAAATATAACTGTAATAGGTGGTAGGGATAGAAACACATTTGTAAATACTGAAACACAAGAAACACTATCATGGTTTGTTCAAGATAAATATAAATTGACCGTAGACCATGAAAAGGAAAAGTATTTAACCGTTCTATTGTCTGACTTAGAACACCTTACCAAGCCGCTAAGTCTTGATAGGGCTATGGTAGAGTTTGGGGGTGATGAGTTTGGAGAGTAATTTTAACGTATTTGAAAAGACGCAGGAGTTTGCTACAAGAAACTTCTTCATAGATGTAGAAGATAAGATACCTATATTTCTATGTAGTATCGGTGGGCATTTATTTAACAGTATGAATAAGTGTAGCCGATGCGACTTCGACCCTGATAGCCCATTATACACGACAGGCGACTTCGTTATAGAGCATTGTCCTCTACGTCATAATAATATGCCTTTCTACACGCCTATGTCTCAATTACCTGATACAAGGATTCACCTAATGCTTAGAGGTGCTAAAGGTTCGGGTAAAAGTATTCTCATCTTAATGTTCTTAGCAGAAAATACAGGTCTTGTTCATAGCAACAATGCAGATATGGGTCATGGCTACCGTACAATGATGGGTGCTAATTCTATTACGGAAGCAGGTATGTTTGGTTCGGTAGACGAGGATGGTAATATAGCAGGGCGGCCTATCGCTAGAGAATTATGCGGTGGCTTCTTAGGCTTTGAAGAGTTTTCCTCTATGTCTGATGCGTCTAAAAAAGACCACAGCCTAGACATGAAAAACCAATTACTTACATCACTCGATAATGGTAGAGTAAACAAAGCCATGAGAAACGGGTGGGTAAATTATACTACACGATATACTATATGGGCCGGAACACAACCCGCTAGGTTTGAGTTAGAATCCGGTCTTGACAGAAGATTCTTTATCATTGATATTGAGATGACACCGGAGAAGGAACAGGCTTACAAGAAAGCACAACACGCACAAGCAAATATGCAGATAGAAGAAAGGTCATCCTTAGCAAATCTTAATATTGAGATTAAGGATTGGATTAGGACTAGACAACAATATGCTACACGCAATCCACCAACAGGTGTTTTGTTTGATGATGAGGTAGCAGAATGGATTGACAGGCCGGATGTACGTTCTTTTGAGGCAGATTTATTTCGTAGATTATGTATAGGTTATCACATGATGCAACCTACTTATGTTGGTGGACAACCACTAATTATTACTCTTGACGATACTCTTAGGGGAATACTAAATCAATCACTAGAGATGAGAAGAAGAGTAATGGATGCAGACCTTGAGTTAATCAAGAGTACGTTTTGGATGAAGGATATATCTAAATCAATATTACTAAAAGAAGTCTCCAAGATGATTACAGCAGGTGATTATCAATCAGCGAAGAGATGGGTTGTGGAAAACCTAGAGGGTCAATCATGGTACGGTGAATACGCACCTAACGTCAAGAGGCGTGGTAGAAAGGGTATTACTTGTCGTATCGGAACACAGCGTCTTGAATCAGATGAAGAGGAACAAAAGTGGGGTATATAGATGAGGACAGCAAGAGAAATACAACAAAGACTACACGGAGAAAATGATGCCTTTGCTATCGAGGTTCTTAGGTGGGTTTTAGATGGTGGCTGCCCTATGTGCGACCACAAATCCAAGAAGGATTACGAATTAGGTATAATGAATGAAGAGTTTAGTGCTACGTTTTTAGAAGTAAGGCACAATTGGAATGAAGGTGTAGTTATGAACCACATGGATAATCATATAGAGTTTGATGCTTTACAGGCAAAGAATATGGAAGAAGATAGGCAGCAAACTATCTCTACATTAGATGCGGCAGAAGATATTGTTATTAGGATTCAGAATTACTTAAACGAATTAGAAGTGCAGAAAGAAGCAGCAGGTGGTATATCATCCGAGTTTGTTAGTGATGCGGCAAAACTAATTGGACAGGCTAATTCTTCTTTGAAATTAGTAGGTCAATTGAAAAAAGAAATAGGTGTAGATTCGCAGTTGATGTTGGCCCAAGCACAGGTCAATGATATGTCGAGAATATTAATAGAGGTATTAGGTTCTCACCCACAATTATTAGACCAAGTAGAATTGAAAATGGCTTTGTTGAAAGAACCTTCGGTGATTATAGATGGGTAAAAAATGGCGGTCTGATTCTGTTAAGACTCTTATAAATAGGTCTATCTATGAAAAAGATATGCCTAAATTAATTAGTGCTATGAAAGAAGATAATCTTACGGCAAATATAACTCACAACGGTATAGAATGGTATCATGCAGATTATAGGATAACTAAGACTTCTATAATGGATGTTTGGGGTCTTACCGCAGGACAAATGGAACGTGTGCAGAATTACGTTTATGGGCATGACCCATTCTAACTTTATATAGTAGTATTTAGAAAAAATTGTAGCAAAAAAATTATGGTGAGCCTATGGGTATAGTGATATTTACAGATGATGACAGTAAGTTTATGGAATCTAAATACATTATGATGATAGGAGAAATTGATACACCACCTACCGACAAAGATACTACTTACATTTTGCGTAGCAATAAGTTTAAGGAAAAGGATGTGTTAGAATGGCTTCCTTTAATAACAAACCGACTTGTAGTTTGTTGTGATAAACCACCTAAGATAACTAAGAAAAGTGAGGACTATGTTATTGTATCTGATTCTCTTAAGATTAAGGGTAAAAGTAATCACTACTCCCCAATAAACGCTTTGCTAACATGGAAGGATAGAAGAAGAGTTAATGCAGTATTTAGTAAAACTCCTTTGCCTTTGGCTAAGGCTTTCTTGAAAGAAAATGACGTAGACATTACAGTATGGCGTAAATTAGCCAAAACTGCTATGTTTTTACCGGAAAAGTATGTGAGGGCGATAATGGTTTATGGTATAGAACCTGCTCATAAAAAAACTAAGTTTCCTAAGAAGAAAAAACAGGAATACAGACACGAACAATGTCGTTTAACTGATAAGCACATAGAGGTCATTGTGGAAAACTCTATAACCGTAAGTAATCGTATTAAGGAACAAGGCGGAAGCATACCTAAAGGTATGAACAAGTCTAAGGGTTTGATACAAGAATGGTTATGAGTTTTATTTTAATGTGTTTAGCGGGGGAAATGATAGGTAAGGCTTTAACACAACCGTATGTTAAACTTGCTATAAAAGAAAAATTAGTACAAACAGATGCAAAGCATTCCACTTCACCTAGTAGTGAAGCAGAAGGTGTCTCTTATGGAGATTCTTATATGATGGCCGCTATGTATCAAAGTATGGGGAATGATTTATAAGCACTATGAGGCTTACATTTATACATGAGTGCTAATAACAAAAGGGTCAGACGTATTATCGTGGACATTTTGTGGGAATATGGTGCTATGACGAAAGAGGGGATGGCTGCTATGTTAAGTAAAACCAAAAACATTAGAACCGTTCCTTCACCGCACAGTCTTTCGGCTTTGTTAAGTAAGAACCCACAGATTGTACAGGTAGGCTCTACTAAAGTAGAGAATGCAATAGGCACATCAGCAAATCATTTAGTATATGACATTAACAGAAAAATAATACACACAAAGGAAGATATTATGCTTACAAGAAGTCCAACAGTTATGACTCCTGCACAGATGCAAGAAGCACAACAATGTTCTTGTGGTAAGATAAGAATATTTCCCCCAAATGAAACTAAATGTTTGCATTGTGTTAGGAAAGTATAATAATAAAACACTAGAGGTATGACTATGCAGGGAATAGAAATGGATGACTTATCCACTATCATAGCAAGTGTCTTTAATGTTGAGAAACCGATAGATTTAGGGGAAATATTAACTGCACCAAATATGAACGAGGCTCAATACATGAGGTTTGTTCTTTGTCTCGCTACCGATGTAGATTACGAATTAGGAGATGACGAAGTAATAGATGATATGATTACTACTCTTCCCGAAAAAGTAAGTACAGAATACCTAAAAGGTATTATGGTAGGATTACTTTTATCCCTAGAAGCAGAAGCGAGAACAGGCGGCCAATTAGGTTTCAGACCTGCACACGCAGAAATTATGAGTTTATTCCAATCAGCAGAAGCATTGATTTACGAAAGACAGGTGTAAATATGACGCTTAAGACACACAGCATAAAGTATATAACCGTAGAAAAATGAGGTATTAATATGGGAGAAACAGATGACTGCGACCCTAGACACCATGAGTTTGACTTTGTTAGAATCAAGGGTGATAGTAGGGGAGACAGGATGTTAGTATATTGTACTTGTAGAATATGTGGAATGCAAACAGCATTACACGGTACTATAGGTCTTTATTAAATCTCAAGTTGGCGAGGTTAGTTAAACAGGTCTAACCCAAAACCATAACCGATATGCACAGAAGTAAAAGGGTCGGAGAGAGATTAGATTGCAGCACCCAAGCCATTCTGATAAAATGGAATAAAGATACTTACATAGAGCATTAACAAGTTGGATAAGCCAATAAAAAAAATTAAGGGGAAATACTATGACAATATGGGCTACTGAATACAGACCTACACTTAGTGAGATAGTAGGCCAAAACGAAGTTATTAATCAGATAACTTCTTTACAACACTTTATCTTTTATAGTCCACAAGCAGGTACAGGTAAAACAAGTCTTGCTTTGGCTATGGCTAAGGTGTTCGATTGGCCTATTCATGTATTCAACGCTAGTAGTAAAAAGACTAGGGGTATTGACTTTGTAGAAGAAGAGTTATTACCCATGTCTAGGACAGGCAACCCAAACCAATTCTTTTTACTTGATGAGGCAGACCAATTGACACCTGCCGCACAATCAGCATTAAAGGGTGTTATAGAAAACTCACAGGGTTATTTTATCCTTACTTGTAATGATTTGAGTAAGGTTAGTAAGTGGCTACAGTCTAGGTGTAGAGTTTTGAGGTTCAATCCTATTTCTAAGGAACACATAGTAAAAAGATTATCTATGATAGCAGGTAAAACAGGTACGGTTATTACAGAAGGTCAATTAAATCTGATTGCTGATGCACATGAAGGAGACTTAAGGAATAGTATCAATGCTTTACAGGCATTTTCTGTTCACCCCGAACCGGAAGGGTTCATTAACGGCCTTGTTTCACAAGGTCTTGACGCTAAACATTTTCTTACTTTATGTTTCCGAGAGAATGATTATAATTTAGCCTTAAAAGAAACATACGGAATACCACCTAGAGAAGTGGTAAAAACAGTATTCGACTACGCTATTACATCTACCGCAAAAGTAGATAGTATAATGCGTATCGTAGATGCCGCAGCAATAACCGAAAGGGATTTGATACACGGTGTCGAGGAAAATATAGCCATAGCAAACTTTGTCCGTTTGTGCATGGAAGGATATACAAAAACTTTATATCCGTAAGAAAATAGGACTAGAATTACAACAAGAGGAAACCAATATGGATGACACGATGATTAATAACGTAGCAAAAACAGTAAATGTGGCCGCAGACACCCTGCGTAGTAAGGCTGAATCAGTCTTAGCAGAACAGGGTGCGGCTTGGAAAAACGCAGGTAAGTCTGATGACGACTGCGGTATTCTTGCACTAAGAGTAGCAGCAAGAATGATTAGTACGGAAAATGCGAGACTGTCTCGTTCCGGTGCAACAAAGTATGAAGGTATGTTTATTTCAGTACCACGCCCTAAAGAATGGGGTAAAATACTATACAATAAAATGTCCGGTCAATTAAAGACTGCTACAGAAGATGTAAGAAACGTATTGGTTGAATCCGGTGCGGTTGTTCTCTTTGAGAATAACCATGATGGTACTTATACTAGACACGCTAGAGAAGATTTCTACGGTGTAGAGACTGCTGACGTATCAGAATTACCACGACATACACAAAAACTAGATGAGAATACACACTTCTTCGTAGTATGGGATAAGAACAATAAGACTTTCCCATCCGGTGATGCTAACTTTAAGTATGGCCGACCTAGACCACAAGACGAAAGAGAAAGGACTATGTTATTCTTAGGCCGCAAACAAGGTACTACTGATGAAGTAAAACCACTTACTGTTAAGGCAACACAAAAAGGTGCAGATGTACAGTACCCTACCTTTACAACAGGTACTATCGCATTAAGACCTGCCGCTAACGGCACTACTGCTTACGCTAAAGACGGAGTTTCAGTCTTTGAGTCTGACGCATCATTATCAAGTATCTTTTCAGCAGACCCATTGACACTTGTACCACAGATTATCGGTCAAGAGAATATGATTTCGGGCTTAGATAAACTAGGTCAATACTACGACACCCATAACGGAAATGCAGGTTGGTGGGATAGAACCCTCGCTACTGTAGCAGAAGTTATACACATAGACCCTAGAGATAATGGCGGATATGTTTTAGTATGTGCTGATTTAGATATTGCTTCTACGGCAGCCACCGTAGATGTTTACATTCCAAGTGAACAAGATTCACTTGTGGACTTCGCTGTTGGTACTAAGGTACTACTTCATGGACAGGCATGGCGAACAAAAGAAGGAGAAGATAGAATGTCTATCTCCGGTTGGTATGCCTTTGACAGAATAGCAGTCATGGATGAAGTAGTTTCTACTAACGATGGGTGGGATGAGTGAAGGCTTTAGGTCATTACGTCTTTCTCCATAACACCATACAGGAAACTGTCGGTGGACTCATTCTTGAAGGTCATCTACAAGTCCTATCCGTAGGCGGTTTAGTACCTCTTGTAATAGAAGAGGGCTATTCCGTCATGGTGGATGAGACAAAGGTTATTCCTTTTGACAATGAAGTTAGTGCTATACATTGGGAACACATATTAGGATATTATTGAGGTATAAATATGGAAAATATATTACATGGAGAAGAAGCGAGAGACAAATTACTCTTAGGGGTAAACAAAGTCGCTAATGCAATCAAAGGCACACTAGGTGCTAATGCAGGTACAGTAATAATACAGAACCCTGCGGGACTACCCTTAATTCTTAATGATGGTGTATCTATCACTAAGTCTATTACCGACCCCGACCCTTATATTCAGATGGGAATTAATCTCATGCAAGAAGTGGCTCACGAAGCACAAAGTAAATCGGGAGATGGTACTACTACTGCTACTATCTTAGCACAGGCATTATGTAATACAATGGCTGATGATGATACAGATAATATTAAGATAAAAGAAACTCTTAGTAATATGTGTAAGTTTATAGTAGATGAATTAAAAGACATGGCTACTGATGTTAATGACGATGACTTACTAGATGTATGTATTGTCGCATCTAATAATGATTTAGAGTTAGGTAGATTGATACACGAAGCACTTTTGGCTGTAGGCGAAGAGGGTAATGTGATAATAGAAACCAATTCCGATAACACTACTACATGGTCTTTGACCGAAGGACTTGTTATGGATAGTGGGTATGTAAACAAACTAATGGCTAATACAGATAGAGAGAAGTGCATTTATGACAATGCCTCTATACTTTTAACACAAGAGAAAATAGATACTTTCAATCATATAGTACCTGCACTAGAATTATCTATGAAAGCAGGTAAACCTTTAGTGGTAGTTTGTCAAGATTATAACCCAAGCATACTACCTAACTTACTTGTTAATATTATGCAAGGTAAATTAAATGTCTGTATAGTTAAGACGGCAGGTTTTGGTGATACTCAAGACCATTGGCTAAAAGATATAGAGGCAAAATGTGGTGGTAAAGTATTCAATTCATTTGACAGTATTATTACGGTAAAAGAACATGAGTTAGGTGTGTGTGATAAAGTAGAGATAACTTCTACTACATCTACATTCATTAAGGATGGGGTAGATGAGGATTACATAGGTAATCTTACCTCAATACTAACTCAAGTAAAAACAGATTTTGAGCGAGAGATAGTAGAGAATAGGATTGCTAGACTTACTTCCGGTATTGCATCTATCAAGGTAGGTGGGATTACTGACATAGAACAAAGAGAACGTAGGGAACGTGTAGACGATGCTGTCAATGCCGCTATTCTTGCTAGAAAACAAGGGATAGTATGCGGTGGTGGCGTAGCACTTAAGGATATTTGGTGGAAAACTCATCAGACTGTTGATGAGGTGGATGGTATAAAGTATTTTGATGCTATTCTAGCACCTATGAAACAGATTTTATCTAATAGTGGTAGGAAAGAAGATAACTACGACTTTAAGGATAAAAACATGGGTTGGAACGCAGTTTCAAGAAAGGTTCAAAACTTGAGATTCAATGGTATTATTGACCCTGTTGGCGTAAGTATCAACGCTGTTGAATCCGCTTTCTCTATCGCTATACTACTACTTACTACTGATTGTGCTATAATTGCACCACAGGAGTAAACTATATAACCGTAAGAAAATGAGGTATTAATATGACATGGGGTACACAAGCACCACAAGCAACTAAGACGACAGAAGCACCACAAGGAGTGGTGTATAACGAAGAATACTACCGTAATATCTTTAAGAATAACAAATCACAATCTGTTGATTTGCGTATGGGATTGGTAGGTTGGGAAAACACCGCTAAGACAGGACTAGCACTATCTATGATGGATGCAGAAATCAAAGCAGGTAAAAAGGTAGCAGTATTTGATGTAGATAATTCAGCAAAATCTACCGTAGATTATATCTATCCCGATGCAGAAAACATTATGGTAATACCACTACACGATGAAACAGATGATTCTATCTTTGATACAGATAACAACGTAGATTACAAAGCATTGGTTGATAAGACTAATTGGTTTGTAAACATTCTAGCAGAAGAGGTAGCAGCCAACCCCGATGATTGGGCGGGTGTAGTATTCGATGGTGGTTCAACATTCCTAAAATGGTGTGAACACGCTATGAGAGCATCACTACTAAGTCGTGGTATCATTGAAACAGAAGATGGTACTTTTAACCAAAAAGAATGGCGAGAACGTAATCGTATGAACAGAAATGTTCTGACTAGGATTCACGCTTTGCCTGTACCCAAAGTATTCTTTACCTTCCACCTAAAACCTGTACAGCAGTATATGGATGACGGCACAGGTAAAAAGGTACTAATGACAGTCGGTGATAGACCCGATTGGGATAAAGGTACTATGCGTAAGTTTTCGCAACAGATTTTCCTAAATAGATACATGAAAAAGGCAGACGTAGCCGCAGGTGTTAAGGGTGATAAAACCTTAGCCGATGGTGAGTGGGCTATCAAAGGTACTATTGAGGAAATGAAAGGTAAGAACATGGAGTATGTAGGTACAACACATACTATTTTGACGGTGAAAAGCGGGAAGGTAGAGTGGACAGGGCTACCTTTCTTAAATGAGTGAGGCGATAATATGCAATCTATCGTAGATACACAATCATTGATATGGTTGCTAAAGTGTACACAACGTAGACAAACCATTTCCGGTAAAAATATACCACAAGTTTCGGCTTGTATGTTGAATGCCGTAGGTGGTAGAATGTCTACTTGTTCTCTCACTAAAGATGGTGTATCATCTGTAGGTATCTTCTCGATACCATCTACAGGAGAAGCCAAAATACCTGTTAGCGACATAGAGACTATGTTGGGAATACTAAAGTATCATGGAAATGCTTTGACCTTAACTTATGATAATGATAAGTTAAAACTAAAGTCTAAGTACAAGCAAACAACGCTTACTGCTTCCGAGAATGCTTTGGCTTTCCCACATAGTCCTACCACATTAAATGAGTGGTCTAATACATCAATAACATTTGCCGCAAAACTAAATGTAGGTAATGAAATAGGATATACTATGAATGATGGTAGTATCTTACAACCTGCTTGTTCTTGGGAATCGGTAGATGCAGTACGTTTATTTGAAGCAGTTAGATGTGATGAAATGAACGGACAAAAATTGAACACATTCACTTTTAAGGGAGATGAAAACGGACTTAGTGTTGTCGTTGGTAAGGAATTAAAAGGTAGAACAGAATATGAGTTAGATAGGAGAAGCACTCAATGGCCTTTCATGGCTACCTATCAAGGTGGATTCAATAATCTATTTGCTAACATTAACGGTAAAATAAACTTATACTTTTTTGATTTCACACAATGGGAACAAGGCGTTAAATTGCTTATAACTTTAGGTGATGGCGACTTTATTTTCCAATCAGCACTACTAGGAGATGAATATATATGATAATGAATACAGAAGTAATAGCGACACCAACAGACACTAACGTAGATAACCCTACTTTCTATACGATAAAGGATTTTATAGTACCTACTCCCTCTAATGGTGGACTAGCAACATTTACATTTACGGGTAAACACGGTGAAAACTTTGTTGCATCGGTAAAAGTTAGACAGGAGTTAGACCCACTCTACAGGGATGAAATATGGCTAAACAAACAATATGTAGAGATGGAACGAAGTATGGCTGATATAGCAGACCAATTTGGTATTACACCTGCGGCCATCAATCAATGGTTAAACAAATATGATATACCTACAAGAAGTAGAGGTAGAGGTAATGAGTAATTGTGAGCATTGTGGTAAACCCTTAGTACCTATTGGTACATCCCGTAAAAATGGGAAGGCTACACACAATGATTGGGGTACTCGTAGATTACACAAGAAATGTTGGATGGAATTAAAAGATTATAACCGTAAGATTAGGTGGAATAGTTATGATAGTAGAGCAAGGCAAAGGTAGAGAAGTCCTAGTGAGGTATAGAGATGCACAAGGAAATAGAAAAACCGAGTCAATCAAAGGCCACTATCCGTACTGTTTTATTGAGACTGATAATGCCCCTTATGTAGAAGATTGTATAAGAAAAGAAGATGGTTATACAGGTCTTTATGGGGAAGATTTAACTAAGATTGTTGTTTCGCATAACTCGGAGTTAAGGAATCTATCTTATTACGGGACAACATGGGAAGCAAACGTACCTTATGTTAATCGTGTACTTATAGATAGGCTAAAAGAAAAGGATAACAAACCCTTTGAAAATTATAAACATAGGACTTGGTATCTTGATTGTGAATGGAGTCCCGCTACTAGCCAAATGAGAGTGATAGTTGTTTATGATAATTTTACCGAAAATGAATATGTATGGTTTGTATGTCCTTCTATTAAAGAAGAAGGTTTGGCTGATGGCGAGCCTAAAAGGTTCGATACATACGGTGATTACGAATACCCTACCCCTGCACTCGGATTTGGTAGTGAAAGGGATATGCTTATTCATTTCCTGCGACACATGAAGAAACAAGACCCCGATATTATTACAGGTTGGTATGTCGTTGGGGCTGACATTAGAACAATAGTCGAGAGAAGTAGGGCTTGCGGTCTTAATCCCGCCACACTATCTCCTATGAGAAGAATTAGATATAAGTTTGGTGATTGGGAACAACCAATAGTAGGTAGAAACTGTATAGATTTAATGATAGCATTCTCTAAGATATGGGAATTGAAAAACGGTAAATTACCTTCTTACAAATTAGATGATGTTGCTAGTGAGGTTTTAGGGGAAAAGAAAGTAGAGTTGCCCGATGGACACGATACTTACTTTTCAGACCTACCTTTGTATGTACATTATTGTAGACAAGACGTAAGATTACTACCTAGACTTGACTCAAAAGTAAATGCTTTAGATTACTATACTGCTTTACAGCACGTTGTTCAATGCGATTTACGTTCCACACCTTTTATTACCAAGATGTTTACAAGTCTAGCATTAAAGGATGAGAAGTTTGATAAGAGAATACCTACACAACCACAGTTTCCTTATACGCCTTATGACGGGGCTAATGTGTTAGAGCCGGAAACAGGTGTGTATGAAAACGTAGGTATCTTAGACATAAAGGCTATGTATCACAGCAACGTACACAAGTATGGTATATCATGGGACACGCTAGACCCCGAAGGTGAGGATTGTGGTAATGGTAGTAAGTTTAACGTAAAAGAAAAAGGATTACTTTGTAGATTAATGGATGATATGACTTATCTAAGGAATGAAAACAAACTTAAAATGCTTATGAGTGATACTGTAGAACAGAAAAACAAATGGGATATTATGCAATTTGCTTGTAAGTCATTAGTAGCATCTATGTATGGTGTAGCGGGTGATTCTAAGTACGGCTTTTATCACCCCGAAGTAGCATCTGCTATCACATATACATCAAGGAATACTCTTGAGGAATTAATGTATCACGCTGAAAACGTAGGCTTCAAAGTTTACTATGGACATACTGATTCTATATTCTGTAATATACCTAACCCCGAAGAGGGTATGAAGGCACTAAAGATATTCAATGAAGAAATGTCTCCAATAGAAACCGAGTTTGAGAAGTGGTGTCCTAGTATGTTGATTATGGCTAAGAATAGATATGCCGGAAAAGTAAGTTGGACTGATGGTTCTTATCACGACCCCAAAACTTATGTTAAGGGAATAGAATTAAAACAATCAAGGATGCCTAGTGTAATGAAATTGTGTATGAATACAGTTATTGATGGTATATTGGATGGTACAGACCAAAAACAAATCACACAAAGTATATCCTCTCTTGTTGATGATGTAGTTAAGGGAAAAGTAGACCCTTCCGACCTATGTATGAAGGGTAAACTAGAGAGAAACCTAGATGATTATAAGGTATTATCGGGTTCTTCCGCAGGTGCGGCTTGGGCTAATGAGTTTCTAGGTAAAGGATATAGAAAAGGTTCATTCTTCAAAGTTTCTATTGATGAGAACGGTAAATACATAGCATTTGATGACCCGTCTGATATAGAGGGTGTAGCAAAAATAGGTAATAAGATTCTCGCACAAAGATTTATCTTAAATAAAATAGAACCTTATTACAATTTAGCCCAATGGGATATTCAACCTATACATAACTCTTTAGAGGGTATGAGTGGGATGAAGTGGTTGTAGATAAGTATATAACCGTAGGAAAAGGAGAGATAAATAATGTCTAACGCAAGCGATATAAGAGAATTACAAGAGAAACAAGAACAATTGACTAAAGGTGTAGTAAATGCCTTTGAACAAGTGAGTTTTGATTATGCAAAACTACAAACAATGTTTTTTGCATTACTACAAGATTTAGGTAAAACAGATACTTTGTCCTGTTCAGAATGTAATGAAGAAGTGATGAGGCCGTTATTGTCTAAATTACCTGTAGAAAATACCTGCCCTATGTGTGGTGGTGATTTAATCAATGACACTTCACAAACTACTGTTGATGATTGGGATAACGGAACAACAGAAGAAGAGTGATTATATGAAGGCTACACAAGAGCAAATCAGTAATTCGTCTTACCGACCTACAGAAAAAAAGTGGTTAAGGATAAGTAAGTCATCTTATATGACATACAATATGTGTCCTAGACAATTTTATTGGCGGTATATAGCAGATATACCTAGTCCACCACCTAGTGAAGCCGCCATTCGTGGTGGTAAAATACACAAGGTAATGGAGATAGGTCTACTAGAAGGGTCAGATAAAATAATGAGTGCCGCCATAGAAGAAGGTGTGGCTGATGACGTAGGGGTAGATAGCCTCAATATGTTATTACATCAGATAGCACATGACATGGGCGGCTTTGACATAGTAGAAGCGGAAATTAAGCACCAAGTAGCAGAAGAATACAACGGCTACAATATTATTTGGGTTGGTATGATTGACGGTGTTATTAGACACCCCGATGGTGGTTTAATTCTCATGGAATTGAAAACAGGTAAAATGAATATGGGTAAACTAGGTAGGACTAGAAAGGAATTAGTCTACTATTCTAGGCTTTTAAGTAAACTAGGGTACGATGAACCCATAACACATTTTATGTATATCTCTCCCGATTATGAAATACCGGAAGATGGTAATGATAAATTATTATTAGAAGGAAACAAAAGGGGTAAGAGTTTGTGGTTGGGTGCAGAACGTGGAATCGCTATTCTTGAGAAGATAAACAAGCGAAGTATAAATGCTTTCTCGGAATCATTAAGTAGCACTATCGAGTCGCTAGTAATCCAACAGTACCCTATGAATTGGAATGACTATTTTTGCCCTTTATGGTGTGAGTTTAACATGAATTGTGAGTCCGAGATGACAGGGTACGTTGATAACGGATTAGGTGAATGGAATGAGTAGAATTAATGTATGTGCGGCTTGCGGGACTAGCGAATCTTGGGTAGACCAAGATATTATGTGGAGAGTAATGGGTGAAGAAGGGGCAGACCCCGAAGAGATTACCGTAATTACTTGTAAATGTGGTAATAAACAAAAGAAAGAAGAGTGATTTTATGCTTAGTTTTCCTAGAGAGATTGGTCTTAGACGTAAGATTTGTAAATCTCAAGAGGAATATGATATTTACGTTAAAAGTATTAATGGTAAATCTTCTTGTTATACATCTTTGTATAGTTTTCAACAAATGCACCCGAATATGTCTTGGAAAGTAGACCCCGAAACGGTCATCATGGATAGAGCGTGGTGGGATTTTGATATTGTAGAGGGTGGTACTCTCGATGATGTAAAAAGAGATGTAGCAGTTTTACTAAATAGACTTAAGGGAGATGTAAGGTTAGTCTTTACAGGTAGAGGATTTCATATCCATCAGATGTTCGATAAAAATGTCATTGGTACTACCATAGCCAAGCACGTTGATAGGTACGAGAGAGAGGTCGCTAAGGGACTAAAAACACTAGATGGTGTAGGTCATCCCCTTAAACTTACACGAATACCGGACACATATAACACGACAAGAAAAAAGTGGGCGGTCAATGTAGATTTAGATGCTTTCAAAGCAGACCCTTTAGGGTATAAGATACCGGAAAGACCTAGCCCATCTCTTAAAATCAATGACCCTTTTAAGGGAAAAGAAAAACAATCAAACTTTAGTATCATAAAATGG
>CERN01054574.1_pt1 | contig 15512 bp, 5 predicted proteins | sample 530761 | NCBI WGS metagenome assembly CERN01 (sample SAMEA2620947, study PRJEB7988) | marine metagenome | isolation source: saline water (ENVO:00002010), including | reverse complement strand
GATCGTATCCAAATGCTTCTGCAAAAGTTTTATTATCCAGCTGTCTAATAGATTCTATATCATCTACTACATCGTTAAAGTATCCAGCTTGTGTTCTAGATCTTACATAGTTAAAAAATTGATCATCTTTAGCACTCTTCCATGCAAACATATTATTAGTAGCCATAGCTACATCCATCTCTTCAGAAAGAGTTCCGTCTTTAACTAATAAATCAAAGTTACTTTTTAAAGCTTGGAATGCATCAGGATACTTATTAGCATAGTCTGCTAAAGCTTCACTTCTATTTTGAGCTGCTTTCATATCCTGATAAGAACCATAAGAACCTCCCATCATACCCCATTCACGTTTACCTTTAGTCTTTTTACCCGTCTTAGGATCAACAGTTTCTGTGCCTCGCGTTCGTGAATATGTAGGTAAACCTAGCGCACCAAGTAAAAATCCAATACCCATTTCTTTTTGAGTTTGATTACTGCCAAAAGTTTCTACAGCAGTTTGATGCATTCCTTGTATTAATCCTTTTACAGACTCTAGTTGAGTAGGACGTTTACCTCTCATATAAAAATCTGCTGCTGAATGTTGTCCCGCAACATCTAACCAAGACTGGCCTCCTTCTTCTACAAATCCTTCATAAGCCGGTCGCTTAAGTACATGGTATGCAGCATTTAAAAAGTTTCTTTGTTTACTCCATGCTTTATGTGCGGCAACGTATGGAGATGTTAAATCACCCTTTAACCCTCTCATAACATTCCCCCAATTTTTTGAAGCTGTTTTATAGCCAGGTCCAAACAGTTTAGGAAAAGCAACTATATTTCCTACTCCTACCAAAGCTAAGTTAGCTGTAAAAACAGCATTACCGCTAGCTGAAGCTAGATCGTAGATGTCGGCCTGTTCTTCTTGTGTTAATGGTCTTCCCAGTTTAGCTTCTTCAGCAGAACTTAATTCAGAATAAACAGAATCAATATGATGCCTTGCTTCGACTCCTGATTCGTATCCTGCTCCGGTTAATAATCGTCGTCCTAGCATTCCTCCAGCTTTTATTCTTGATCCTAACTTAGGAACAGTATTATAAAATTTTTCAGCTACTTTAGTCCCTCTAGTTGGATTAGTTACAGCTTTACCTTTACTAATATTTTTGAGGGTAGACGCTGCTCTTGATACTATACCAACCGTACCCGCTCCTTGCGCAGGTGCTGCTGCTCCAAACGTTGCTGCAGTAGCTGCTGATAATGCCAGTTCTGATAGTACTGCACCAGCTACAAAAGAAAGCCCATTAGTAAAGTCATTAACAAAATTAGCTGTTCCTATACTTCTAATAAATCCCATTTTCTGCTCTTCTTTAGTATAATAGTTAGGAAGTTCTTTGTCTAACCACTCATTTATACCGTCTAAAGATCTGTGAAAATCGTTATCATATATATCTTTCCAAGCCTCACCTTCTTCAAGTCCTCCCACCAACCAATCCGCAGTAGTCCCTATAGCTGAAGGCAACATAGCTATACCTCCAACTGCAACATTTAAAGTTTTAGGAGCAAGCTTTATTAAAGCGTTGGCCCATTTATTTGCAGTAGATTGATCTGCCGCTATTAACTCTTGAACATCATCTGCACCGTAATGTACTGCACCTCTATCTTTTATAAGATCACGAACTTCTTCTGCTTCTTTGTCGTCTACTACAAAGCCCGTTGCTTGTCCAGGAGTATAATGAAAAGTTTCATTCCACTCTTGAAACGTAGGTTCTTTTTTCTCTTCGAGGTTATTGTTATCTAACTCCGCATCTTTGTAATCCCAAAGATATTTTTTATTTGACATATATATTGGTTTTATAGTAAGGTCTTAGAAACATTTGGATTATACTTTTGTTTTCTAAATGTATTGAAATGAACAGCTTGCTCTTCTCGAGACATATTATTCCAATCTTCCTGCGTAATGCCTAGCCCTGTCTGCACCCAATTAGCTACTCTGTTCTCATGCATTTGTAAAACAGCATTAAAATCTTTTTCACTTGTATTCATTTGAGTGTGTTGGTGATAAATATGCTGTAATTGTTGATCAATTAATCCTCCATTATCTAGCTCTCCTCTTTCATAAGCTTGAGCTAGTTCATGAGTTTGACTCATATGGGTAGCTCCTAAACTGTCATATAATCCTGAAGTAATAGTTTGAGCTAAATCTCCACTTTTAGGCGTAGCTATGTGCAACTTACCATTAAGATAGAAAAGTAATTTTCCAGTTTCATTTAAAGACGGAATAGTCATACCTGCAAATTGTATCTGGTCTTTTCTTCCTTCTGCACCTTTTTGTTTTGCGTCTGCGTCCCAAGCCTCTTTTGCTGCAATTCTTTCGTCGTCACTTGAAAATTGGAAATTAAAGTCTGAAAATTGAAATTGTTTTAAATGAGTATTGGCAGCATTTTGCTGCTTAGTATTATCCAAAGCATATACTATTCTATCCGACTGTTTAATAGTAGTTAAATCATCTATTTTGTCATAAGTATCATCACCCTCTTTTTGCATCCATTCTAAATAATTTTCAGCTGCTTTTTTAATACCTGGTAAATCTGCTTCTGTATAGTTCGTTCCGTGCGTTTTATTAATATGTTCAATAACTCCATCTCTATCAAACAGAAACTTAAGATTTCCTTTTTCTACATTATCAGAAGCCCATATATTTGAAACCCCGCGCTCCTGGAACGTACCGATATTTCCTGTAAAGAAATCTCCAACCGTACTCCAAAAAGCAGTAGGTTTCCACCCTGTTTTAGTAGTCATATTAAAGAACATACTTTGTAAATCTTGATATTTCCCTAAAGCTTTGTTTCCAGTTTCTAAACTTGCTTTTATTTCTGGATGACTGTGAGAAACTGCATCTGTAGTTAAAGTCATTTTTTCTTTTGTTGCTCTAATTTCATCTAAAACGCTATTATACTTATCACTACCTTTAGGATGAGTATCTAATTTTTCTGTTAAATCTCTTAAATTAGTTTTTAATGATGTATAGTCTTCTAATCCTTCGTCTCTAACTATTTGACCTCCTGCATAATCGTAGCCTTGCCCGTTATATCCAAACCCGCTTCCTCCTTCAGGAGCTTTCATATAATGTGGAGAAGTAATACTAGCAATTTGTTTTTCTACTACGCCTTGCATTCTGTTAATCATATCTAGCTTAGCATCTCCATCAGACATGCCTTCTATCTCTGTTAATCGTCTATAATCTTGAGTTCCTTCATCAGTGTCTATATATGCGCCTAAAGCCGCTTCAACTACTTTATGCGCTCTACTTCTAGATACTCCTTGACTAGTTATATATTTAACATATCCAGCTATATCAGACTTTGTCATTTTACCTCCTCCAGACTTAGCTATTCCTGCTAACAGACTTTCCATACGTTGTGTGTAGTCTAATTGCATCTCAGATCCTGGCCGATATACATTCTCTACCATCTTTCCTGTATTAGGATCTTGATGATAAGAGCTATGAGCATCTGTTCTATGCCCTATAACTTCTCCATTTTCATTTCTAATTTCATTAAAATCTAATACTTGTTTACCATTAGCTCTTAATTGATCTATCACTTTTAATTCTTGCTGTCTTGAAGAATAAGATTGTTGTGCTAATTGTAATCCTCTATTGCCTATAAAATCATTAGTTGCATCACCTACTACTCTTCCTGCATTTTCAAAATTACCAACTTCAATAGTTCTTTGAAAATCTGATTCAACTTTATTAATTGCATTTTGTTTAATATGCCTATCCCCCTCTAAAGTATTAATAGAGTTAGCAGCTCTATTTAGCATATTATAATTTTGCATATTATCGTCATATCGTTTACGTAATACACCTGCTACTTGCACAGAACCTGGATCTACATATTGAGATTCATAAGGTTTTAGTTCAAATCTTGAATATTTATTAGCCATTAGATTGTTCTTTATTTTGATTATTCTTTAGCATTTTAAGATATGTATCTTCTGTCATCTTTTGGAATTCCTCAGACCCAGGATTCAGATCTGGATAAGCTTGGGCTAAATCTCTAGCTAACTCTTCTCTAGATAATACTCCTGTATTTCCTGATATAGCTTGCGCCATTCTATCCTGTGCCTCGTATGCTAATCTATCTCTATTAATACCAGCCATTGTTGTCATAGCTGATTGTAATCCCATTAGTCGTCTATCTTTAGTTGCTGCATCAGCGCCTCTATTAAACTCGTCTGTTTTATAAGTTTGTCCTGCATTAAACATATTAATTGCATTTTGCTGTCTTGCGTTAAACTGAGAGTTTGCCATCATATTAGCAACGTTTTGTTTATCTATACCAGTATTAATCTGAGCTTCTTGGTTAGAAATTCCTGCATTAATTTGAGCTTCTTTTGCCCCTATCTCTCTATCTCCTGCTTGCTTTCTTGCATAAGCTGCCATTCGATTAGCCATTCCTGCAGGACCTAAACCACTATTCTCAATAAATCTGTTCATACTTCTATAGTCAGCTGCGTTTCTTTCTCTTTCAGTGTTCATATTAACTCTATCTAGAGTTTTTCTTCCTATATCAGCAGATACAGCTACGTTACCTGGAGCTGCCTCATGTGTATTTATATAATCAGGAGTTTCAGACATAGCTTGCATAGCAGGTAAAAACTGTCCTGCCATTGCCGCGCCAGTTACAGCATCCACTGAGCCCCTTCTACGCTTATAAGGCACAGAAGAATCTGTGTCTCCAGATGATTTATCCTCAAGACCTTCTACAAAACTTAAAGCTCCGTCAGATTTTCTTAAATCTAAAGGCGCTCCATCTTCATATGAGTGCTCTCCTTTCCACATAACTTGCCAGTTACCATCTTTATCTAACTTCCAATAGTTACCATCTTCATCACCGTAAACTCCCGGATCAGTTATTGTATTTTCTTGAACCTCTTTTGTATTATCTACTGGAGATATATCATCTACTGTGTCAACAACTTCTTCTACGTCGTCTTTTTTGGTAACAACTGACTCTTTCTTGGTATTTTTTTTATCTGTCTTTTCTATTGTAACATTCGCATCCGTATTTTGCTCAATAACGTTTTCAATAATCTCTTCAATATCGTCAGAGTTAGAACTACCTGTTCCGCCTCTTTTATCAGTAGAATAATATTGACTTCCTGATATTAAACTAGGTATCTCTCCTGGATCGTCGCTATAATAAGCAGATGATATATTAGATGCAATATCTTCTGGCAGTCCTTTTATTCCTCCAACAGCATATAAACGCTTACCTCCCATTCCAGCTACTTGTTGTGGGTTTCTTCCAGCTGCCTGCTCTTGTACTTGCGCTAGGTTATCTATTTCTTCTTGACTTCCTCCCATTGCTAAGATTTGCTTATGCCTAGCTGAAAAAGGCATTCCCCCATGTTTTAAATGTTCAGAAAAAAAGTAATCACTCTTACCTCCATCTCTCATAGTAACTTGATCCATAGTTTCTCCTCCCTCTACTTCAGTTTGCGGATCTAACTCTATACCTCCTTGTTCATGAGAAGCTCCCGCAAATTCTACTGCATCACTTCCTGGTATAGGTTGCATTTCACCTCCTGGTAATGCTACTCCTCCTCCTTGATAATACCTCATTCCTCCATCCCGTGCTTCTATCATCTTATCTTTAAGTTTGTTAGCTTTAAACAGGTTACCTATCATACCTACTGGCGCACTTTTTAATACTCTATTAGCATTTGTTAATAATGGACCTGCACCTTTAGTAAGTGCTGTTGCGCCAGGTATTACCCCAAAAGTATTTGCTGCAGCTTTAAATATATTTTTCCCGCTTGGATCTTCTTTAACATTTTTATAGGATTGTGGTAATCTTAATAAAGAAGGTACACCTGTCATCTCTGCTAATATTTGAGTAGGAGCTCCGTGAGAACTTCCTCCAGGAGCCATGCTAAAGTTAGCTATTTTATCTGCTCCTCTTTTCATTCTTGCAGATATACTCATATCCGTAGCGTCAACAGTTGCTCCACTTGGAGCGGGAATATTTGGCATACCTTTCGGCAGAGCCGGGCCAGTATACGCATGAGTTCCCCCATGATTATATTTCTTTACACTATAATCATTTACCTTATTAAAATTAAAACTTTTATTTTTTGTTAATTTTTCAAGCTGATCTATTTCCGAAGTTACAGCATTTAAAGAGTTTTGCTTTTCTGTAAGATATTTAGAGTCTTTTATCTGAGCTGCATTTCTATTCTTTAACGCGCTTTGATAACCCGCTTGTCTATTTCTAAGAATCTTTAAATCCGATAGAAAAGCTTTACTAGACTTTAAAACTTTTTGACCTACCTTAGTTTTAAGTGCCATTTTTCCAAGCTTACCAGCTCCCATACCTACAGGACCAAGCATCATCAGAGCTTGATTAACTGGATCTGTTGCATAATTTACAGTAGCATCTACAATCTTTTTATTAATATCCTTCTTCTTTTTTGGTTGTTTTTTAGCCATAAGTTTTTATTTTAAACAGTTGCTCTTCTTAATCGGTGTCCTCCAAATCTAGCTACAGTAACGTTTCCAGTATCAGATCCAGACTGCTCTTTTATTTTAGTTTGAAGAGCCATCATTCTTCCTTTTTGTTGTGCATAATTTTCTCCAAGCTCTGTATTATATTTCTTTGCTTTGTTTCTAACTTCTGTGTCCATCTTAGTCTTTTCTTTTCGAGCTTTATTTCTAGCAAACATAGCTTTACCTACTCCATAAAGGGCTCCTACACCCGCACCAATAAGCGTTCCTACTACAGGTACTGTAGATCCCATCAAGGCTCCAGCTGTAGCTACCGCACCAATACCTGCTCCTGCTCCTGATAATCCTGCTCCAATTCCTTCTCCTGTATTCATAGTAGTAGCATCATTATCATTTGCTAATGCAGTTACACCTTTACCTGCAAGAGATGCAATAGTTCCAATACCAGCACCAGATGTTGCAAATTTAGCTAAACCAGTTCCTACTCCTGCAGCTCCTACACCAGTTGTTGACATTAATCCTTTACTTCCCCAACCCATTGCGCTACTCAAACCTTTCTTAGCAACCTCTGATCCTGCGCTTGATAAAAGACTACCTCCTCCTGAAGTTACACCAGACAGATTTCGAAGTTCAGATGCTGACTTAGTTCCCATAAGTGTATCCTTACCAGAGCCAAAGAGTTTTGAAGCATCTGGAGCATCTTTAAAAAGAGAACTAGTTTCTTTTACCTTACTAAGTCCAAGATCCATGCCAGGGGCAGACTTACTTAAACTTTGCCCTAGCGTGGGAACCTTTAATCCAGGAGTATCTTTCAAAGGATTTATTCCCATGTCTAGCATTTTTCCAGTTCTACTTACCATTTCTGCATTAGCTGCTTTTGCTATAGGATTTGTTTTTTGCAACTGCTTAGCTGCATCTAAAGCTTTATCTGTCCCTTTAAGCACTTGTCTAACTTCTCTATTTCTAGCCATGTTAGCCATCGTACCTTTAAGTTTATTCCCCATTTTGCTAAAGGCATCTGGGTTAAGTTTCTTAATTCCCTCAGCTGTAGTCTTTACCCCTTGTGCGTAACCTTCTACCTTAGCATTTCCTGCTGCCGCTGCGTTAGCTATGTTTGCTTCGCCTTGTGCCGCTTCATTTGCTATCTCTTGGTTAACAACATCCATGTTGTTAGTCTGATCTGTTTTTAACTGATTAAAAGCCGCTTCTCTTGTTCTTAATAATTCTGGGTTAGATTCATTTGCAATAATAGTAGTACTAGGATTACCCTGCCCTGCTGCACTTACAGTGTTATTATCATACTGTCCTCCAGTATTATACAAACGTCGTAAACCTCCTGTTTCTTGGCTTCGTTTTAAAGCTTCATTAGTAGGAGCCCCTTTACTTCCAGGAGTCCTCATATGCTCGCCTGAACCATCTTTAATTCGTTTTCTTTTAGCATGTATGTTAGCCCATAGGCCGCCTCCTTTATACTGTATACGTTTTTTCTTTATAAGTCGTTTTTTTGTGTTCATTTTATCTATACATTTTTCTTGCTTCTACATGGGTAGAATACAAATTTAATAAATTATTTGTAATATTATCATAAATTAAACGAATTCCTATCCATTTATCTATAAATTTACGTTGTTGTTGCATATTCTTAGTAAAATCTAAATATGCCGGTGTAACTAATTCTGACATGCCAGACCTAGTAAACATAGAATTAATCTGATCTGATGTTTGTGTGCCCGCACTTACATTTCCAGTAACGTTAGTAGTAGTAACTCCCCCAGACCAAGTTGCATCTGGTACATAATAATTATCAGTTTGTACTACATCTGCAGCAAAATCTCTAAACTTATTTATTTTCCATTTATTGCCAATACGTCTTACGTTTACTAAATATTCTAAAGGAGAAGATACTTCATCTCCTGAAATTTGGAAAGTATTATAAACATAAAAACTAGTAAAGCCGTGATTTAAAACTCTAACCGTTTCTGTATTATAAACATCTGCCATAAATCCTATACTAGCCGTTAATGTGTCAAATCCTCTTAAAGTATTTTGTATTACCTCGAGCTCAAAAGTACTTCGATTAGTATTCCATATAGCTAATGCCGCATCTTGAGTAAGAACAGCCCCTAGATTATCCTGATAAAAAAGTCCTTTAAGCCCAAAATTATGTTCCCATATTCCTTTATTCCCCATCGTAGTACCATTAACCGTCATAAAGTCTGTAATTGCTGGGTAAGTAGCATCACCAATACCTGTCCACACCGGATATTTATCTGTCACTGAGAAAAATGTTTCCGATGTGTTAAAATATAGATACGGCACATAACTATGGAAACTACACCATACAGCTTGATCCGGATAATATGAAATTGTCCAACCGTCTTTGGTAAAATAAGTTTCGTCTCCCCACATAATATTTCTCCAGCCTTGAACCATACCTTTACTTGTATAGTAAACTTGGAAACTGTTGCTAGGACCATGCCATCTAATTTCACCTACACTATACCCAGGTGGAGGCCCCTGTAAAGCCCACCCATCTTTAAAAGCTTGTGTAGGTTTTAACTCTCGTTTAGTTAATATAATACGTTTGTTGTATGGATCCCATGTTGAATGGAAACCTAAACCTGCGATAGGGTTGTCTACTCTATCTAATTCAGAAGCTCCGTATTTAGTTATTAATTCAAAATCCATATTTTCTATAAACCAGTTCTCCATTCCTAAAGCACTAATTTCTAAGAGCTGGTCTTTCATCATAAAAACCTTTTTACCTTTTCTGTCTACAAAGAAATATCCATATCTAGTAGTTAATGCTGCAAACTGAGATTGAGTACCTCCATAACCTCCTTCAGTTTGTACAACTTCTGTAGGCTCTTGTTTAAATATATCACCACTCCCAACAAAAGCGTCAGAACCGTCTCCCATTTGCATAGTTTGTTTACCCGCAGCTTTAAATAAACTTTGCTCCATATGGAAATAAATTAAATTAGCAAATGTAGACAGCTTCCATAACTCTCCTCTATTTTTAGGTAAATCTTTAAACTGATTTGCTAACCATACTCTATAATTATCTTTAATACCTGTAGCATCATTTACTGTACTTCTAATAGTTCTTGTAGGAAAGTTAGACTGATCGGTAACTTTTAAAGGTAGTGGAAAAGCTGTTCTAACATCATTAAGCGCTGAATAGTTATGATCATATTTTAAGTTTTTCTCGCTAGTAGGGTCAAGGGTTACTCCTATTTCTTTCAAAACATCTATAGCTACTTGACTAGGGAAATAAGTACTATCTTTATTTTCCATATGTCTAAAGTTAATATTATCTTCACTTTCTACTATATGGTGATGTATAGCATGTGTAGGATTTGACTCTCTAGATTCTTCTAAAACAGATGCGCCGGTTGATATTCCGTGTCTAGAAATTATAGTATCACCCCCATAAATTCCTCCGCAGTCATTTACATACAAACCTGCCGGAGGCATCCATACATATGGAAGAAACATTGTAACAGATCCTCCGTCTGCAGCTGCTGCTTCAGCGTTCGTCAGCCCGGAGTAAGTATTTACAATAGGAGGCAGTCCCGCCTGAAAAGTTACAGCAAATCCGTGAGACTCGCATGTAGCTTGATCAGTAAGAGGAGTGCTGATTCCAGTAATGCCGTTAGGGTCATCATCAACTGGTGCGCCAAAATGCGTACATTGACCATTTTCACATATATTTTGATTGTCGTAAATTGAAGGATCACCGCCAGTACAATATGACATACACTCTCCAGTTTCAATTTTAAATGTATTTGTAGTATAATTAACTTGTATATTAGTAATATTACCTCCACCCACAGTTACTGTAAATGTTAACCAATTCATCGGCGCGCCATTATAATCAGCTGAAGCTGAGGCATATGTATATCCTGACCCAGGATTAGTTAAAGTTGCTCCGGATACTGTTCCATCTGGATTAAAAGTTAAATTTGCATTTCCCGCTATACCATCCCCAACAATTGTAATTTGCGGAAAAGTAGTAGTATCGGTTAAAAATGTGTCTGGCCTCCATTGTAATCCAAAATTAGGATTAGCCACAGTAGTACCATAGCTATTTGAAGTTGGATCTTGATAATCTATTATCTGATATTCATCATCAAAAAAGTAATTATATAAATCTTCTCCTACTACTTGAAAACCTGTCCAGACTAAATCTTGATTATCTATAGATCTATATACATCTGTTTTAAATGCACATAAATTAGCTATATAAGTCATACTTGAAGTAGCGTCTGCTTCAGTTTCTTCGTTAGCTTCTAAATAAAAATTAGTATATGTGCTAATTCCCAAGTTAGGATTAGCTAAGAAAGGAAATACTACAGAACCAGCCGGATCTGGTGTTCCAAATATACACTGTGTAGCAGAATTAGAAACTGCGCCACCATTAAAATAAGTTGCCCCTAATGTTCCATCTTGTGAAGAGTATAAGGCTGGCAATTCAGTTCTATCTCTAAGCGCAAAGGCTATAGTAGAATCTCCGTACGTATTTATTATTTGGCCCGGAAACCCTAAAGGCTTAGCTTTTAAAATACTATCTCCATTTAAATATGTTTTAGCTTTTTGCGACAAGAATCTTTGTAAGAGGTATCTGTTACCCATAAATTTATTAGCTTCAAAGTATCTTCCTCCTGCAAATATAGCAGACTTTATATTTTCCGGATAACAGTTTCTAGGATCTGCAGGGTCATCCCACCCCCACCGTTCAGTAATTTTATATAATCCAGAGTCAGAAACATCTGGAACTCCTGAAGTAAGACTTATTTCTGACAACATTTTTTTTGACTGTTTAATGTCTGGACCATTCCATACCCAATTATTCACAACATAAGTTAGTTCTATATATGTAGCTGGAGAAATTGTAGAATGCGTTCTTAGTAAATTAAAATCATAAAAAATAAAATATTTATAAGCATCAAATCCAGTTCCAACGCTGCTAAAACTACCTCCACTATCTTGTACAGAGTGTTGATTTTGTAGACTTTGCCCTGGTGTATTAGTAATGCTATAAGCACTTGGCTCTAGTGCCCATGCCTCTTTAGCAATAAATGGTTCAGCTCCTCCCCCGCTGATATTTAAAGTCTGATCCATAATATCAGTGGGATTAGGAGTATTACTTGTTCCACCATTTAATACCTCGCTGCAAATACCAATTCTTCCATTACTATTAGTCATTGGTATAACCGGAGCTTGTCCAATCATACGCTTATTAGAAAAAGATCTTTTTGCATAATATATTCTAAATCCTTGAATCTTATCATAATATGATTTTGGAATATTAATATCATCAAAGCTTACTCCTAATACATTAACATCATGATTTAAATTAACGTCATAATCTTGACCAGTTCCAGTTACTTGTGACACTGTCCAAGTTATTCCATAAGAAGGGCCCTGGTTATATTTAATATGCCTTTCATGAGATCCACAATCAGGTCCTTTATGCGCACACCAATTCAAAGAGGTACCTCCTTGATCTCCCTTCCCTTCCATCCAGATAGATCCTCCGGCATCTACAAAGACGGTGTCTTGAAAGTTAACAAGGGACACCCAGTTTGACATTACTTCACGAGAGCCGCTGGCCGCAGTTTGTGTAGAACAACTTCCACATTTTTTATATTTAAGTTTGTAGCTAAAAGTTCTTGTACACCCATTATTATCATTGCTTACTAATAAATAGACATCTACTACTACTTGTGTGTTATCTTGAACAGATACAAATTTGTCTAAACTCGCGTTAAAAGGCGGTGCTTCTGTACCCAGCGTCCCAGCTGCATAATTAATAAGGGTTGGAGCAGCTAACGGTTGATATTTACCTTGGCAATTTTTAGTATCTGAATAGCCAGAACTATGCCAAAAATTATTCTGATTAATAGCAGTAAAGAAACTGCCTGCAAAAATACCTGGAGTTGTAACATCAATAGTAGCAGATTCTTGAGACCCTCCCCAAACATCTTCTGAAATCATTGTAGCAAATGGATTAATATTTGAAGGCATATGATGATGCCTAACATACATACCATGCATACCTCCTGGATACTCATATGTTGTTCCGTTATTACAGTTAGGACAGCTGTTATAAAAGCCATTAACTAAGTTTATTGAAAGGCCAGTTGTTGGATCTTTGTATGTACTTTTATCCCATACTTCTGAGTTTGGAGTGTGTGGGTACACTTCATTTAAATTATGCCAATATCTCATATTTCTAGGAGCTCCGTTAGGCCGCGCATTAGCATCTGTGCCTGACGTATGCTCACTTACATCATAAAAATGAAATATTTTTGTACCATTATGAAGCTCTCTTTGATGGTCTAAAATTGGATTATTACCTACTCCTATTGGAAGTGCCCAATATTCATAATCACCTCTAGTAGTAGAACCTCCAAAAGCAGAACTGTACCGTTCAGGCCAGATAGGTTGAGCTTGAATAGGCTCTCTTCCTGGTATATGATAAGCATATGACATACTTCCATTATTCAAAACAAAGGCAATATAAAACGCATACACTTCTCCTCTTCTATACCCTCTATAAAAAGTATTCATTTCCGGATCTCTGTATGAATTTTTGTCATCAATCGCTACACCTGTTGATCCAGACCCAAATGAGTCTACAGGAGTATTTGCAAATCCAGAATATAAATTATCAACACTTAAAATTTGCTGATCAAAGTTTTCAATTTTTCTAACATGTGAGCTAGCTTTAATATTATTAGCATACTTTTGATACCCTAAATCAGGAGACCCCGTTAAATTACCCATGTACAATACATTGTCCATTTGTGTAATTGATTTAGCTGTATCATACCCAACTGTATCAATCATTACGTCTTCCATTTTAAGAGGTTCAAACCCTTCAGTACCAGAAAATGTAATCTGTAACATATTTGTTCCAAGAGCCATATCTCCCGTAATAACTTTATCAGTCAACTTAAACACGTCTACAGCATCATCTTTTTTTCTTATAACTGCGCATTTTATATACTTATAATCAGTATTAAGATTTTGAACGTTCCAAGTAATAGATTTAGACGTTTGTGTTCCTGATTTAGCTCCGTCTCTTTTAGTTGTTGGTCTAGTGTAAGAGTATTCTGGAACAATAGATACTGGATTTGAAACAGTTAAATAATTAGTTTCTACAAAATCTTCATCTATATAAGCTACAGCTAAATAATAAACTCCTGTTAGCAGCCCTCCTCCTTGGCCTATTAAATTAAAACTAGCATTTGCAAACCTTGAATTAATCTGAGGAATAGTTCCTGCGGCTGGAAAAAGATTTAATAAATTAATATGTTTTCTATGGCTTTTACAAGGGTCTAATCCATATAGCTTAGACTGACTTATAGGACTAGTAACTGTTATATGTCTTAGTTGCCTAGTTATATTAAGAGCTCGCGGAGGATTTAAATCATCAGTCCAATAAATAATTACATCTTCTTTAGAGTCAATTCTAAATATCCCTTCTATAGGATGAGTTTCTTTAAAGTTTAAATCCACAGGCGCGCACCCTGTAGTGTTTTGAGCTCCCATAACAAAAGATGTAACAGGTTTAAATAACATTGTTACTTTCTGATGTTCAGATTTAACCCCGTCCCACAACTGTATAGAGTGGCGAGGGTAATAATTCTTATCAACGTCTGTAGGGTCTATTATCAAAGGACGAGTATCGCATACAAATAAAATAGCTCTGTTAAGATCTATTTCAATAGCTCCAATTATCTTTTCCCAATGAGGCCATTGTTTTTGGCCAGGAATTGAAGGTAAAGTTGCTTTAATATAACCTGAAAGTTTATTACCAGACTCATTTGAAACTGAGCCTTTTTGTTCATTCATCAAAGCATTTAAAGCATATCTCCAAGTATTACTCGGCTGATCTACTTCTCCTGAGTCCTTAAATAACCCTTTTAAAAACTTTTGTTCTTCCATTATTCTCTATGTAAATTTTCTCTATTATTTAATCCTTCAAACATTTCATCATGTCTGCTAATATGCGGAATCAATCTAGTCCATTGATTTAAGAATGATTCATACCTATCTATATCCGGATAATTAGCTGCATTTCTAGCTTGTGTACAATAATATTTCCACTTCTCATCAGCAAAAGTATAATTTATTCCATTCTTTTTAAATGTAGGATAAGCTAATAAAAGTTGTTTATATATATACCAAAATAAACCTTCCTTAAAACTTATATCATCTGGAACTAATGGATAACAATCTGCATCAGTTGGAAATGCTTGATAGCTTAAACATATTTTTCCGCTAGCAAAAGAAGTTTTAATGTAGCCATCATCTACAATATAGGTTTCATCGTAAATAGCATTCTCATTCACACACCCTGCACAATGCATACTTTTATGAAATGTGCTTGCTCCGTATTGTAAAGCGTTTAATTTATTAGCATCGTTAAAATAAATATTTTCTAGTACTACAATTCTTGAATTTATCTGATTTAATATATTAGCAGTATTTGCATAATCTAATCCAGCAGCTTGAGCCGTTGCTATATCTGCTTGTAATTTTTTAATCTGAGCAAGTAAATCTGTAAGTTCAGATTGTGTAGTAGGAGAAACACTATTATTAATTGCTACTTGATTAATAAAATATAAATCAGAAGGTAATAATACTTTATGATTCTTAACAGTTAAAACGCATTGCTTTTGTTGCAGCTGTGCTGATGAACCTATATGCTCTAGAGCTTCTCCTATCCATTCTATAGCATCGTCAATCCAATTGTCATCATCTGGCCGCAGATCTCGAAAGACTTTACGTATAACTACTTTACTTGATATTGTTTTATATACTGCCATTATTTATGTTTTTTAAATTTTAGATATGCTAAATCATCTTTCTTTAATAAATGAATTAACTTTTCTTTGTTTCCTTTTACTCCTCGAGTAGCGTCAAATCTATATACTGATTTATTAGCTATTTTACATTTCCCTTTTCTCCAATAGTATTTACAATAGAAAGCATCAGTATGATAGATATGCCATTTAAC
>CERN01009961.1_pt1 | contig 15526 bp, 6 predicted proteins | sample 530761 | NCBI WGS metagenome assembly CERN01 (sample SAMEA2620947, study PRJEB7988) | marine metagenome | isolation source: saline water (ENVO:00002010), including | reverse complement strand
AAAAAAAGTTGTTGATACTGTTGCTAAAGCAACTGGTAAAGATTGCGGGTGCGGTAAAAGAAAAGACACTCTAAATAGATTATTCCCGTATAATAATTAAAAAAAATTATGATAAATATAGACAACGTATATCAAAGAGTATTGGCGCTAGCTAACAAAGAGCAAAGAGGGTATATAACTCCACAAGAGTTTAATTTGTTTGCCAACCAAGCTCAGAAAGAAATATTTGAACAGTATTTTTACGATGTTAATCAGTTTAGAAGAATTCCTGGTAATGACACGTTTTATTCAGATGTAGATGATATGTTGGAGGAAAAGTTACAAATATTTGAAAATGTTGATGGCTCTGCAGCAATACAACTTTATACCAACGCTGGTGGTGGTGGTTTAAATAAACAATTACCTGATTATATTTATAGAGTTCATAGAGTAGAACTTAACAATATTGATTGCGAAATAATGAACACTAAAGATTTTAACGATGTTAGACTTGGTGGTCCTTTAACAAGACCATCCGCAAACAGACCTGTGGTTAACATAAGAAGTAACGTAATGAGATGTGTAGCAGATAATAATGCTTTTGTTACACCAACTGGATTATTTTATTTTAGAGAACCAGCAACTGTTTCTTGGGGTTATTTCGTTGTTAATAGTAAAGCTCTTTATGATAGCAATAGTTTATCAACAGTTCATTTTGAGTTACACGCCTCGGAAGAAACAGAGTTGATTTATAAAATATTAAAATTTGCAGGAATATCTATGAAAAGAGATGATATTATGAAAGCTGGACAAGGATTAGAAAATTTACAAATTTCACAAGAAAAACAATAAATAAATGGGATTATTAAACATAACGCAACAAGGTTATTACGACGAAAATAATTATGGTAATTATGAATTCGTGTCATTGCATGATATTATAAGTCAATTTATGTTTGTATACGTTGGTGAAGATAAAATTATACCAAAAGCTAGAAGAACAGATGTAGCTTTTCACGCTCAAAGAGCTTTAGCTGAATTATCTTTTGATACTTTTAAATCTTGTAAATCACAAGAGATTACAGTACCAGCGTCATTACAAATGATATTACCACAAGATTATGTTAATTATACTAAAGTTAGTTGGGTAGATTCTGCTGGTATAAAACATATTATATATCCAACAGATAAAACATCAAATCCATCTTTAAATCCATTGCAAGATACTGATGGTGTTTTTACTTTACAAGCTGTTGGAACTATGACACAGGGAGTAGATACTTCAATTGTTTTAGATGCGGAGTATAAAAATATTCTAGTAGGTATGAGGGTTTTAAGTCCAAATATACCTGATGGAAGTGTTGTTTATTCTACGACAAATAGTGGGGGCGTTACAACTATAAAAATAGCACCTTCAACAATAGGACCTTTTACAGCAATTATAGATTATACTGGTACACAAACTTTTGTGTTTAAAAATTCAGATGGATCTTTAATTTTGCCAGAAAAATCTAGTCATATATTAAAAAATATTACCTATGTTTTAAACGAGGACAAGCTAACACAATCACCTAACACAGATGTTTCAAGTATAGAGGTTGGAATGCTAGTTTCAAACAAAGGGTTTCCAGTAGGCACAACTGTTATTGATGTCAATGGCGCTGTAATAACAACTTCAAACCCATCAGGCAACTTGTTCAATCCAGTTGATAACACAGAGTTCACTTTTATTTCGCCAGATGCAGATACAGACACTTGGTCTAATTATAAATCATCAACACCATCAGAAAATCAAGACAACTATCAAGACGATACTTACTGGCCAATGGAAGGTCAAAGATACGGATTAGATCCGCAACATGCTCAAACTAACGGTTCTTTTTATATAGATTGTAATTCTGGTAAAATACATTTTAGCTCTAATATTTCAGGAAAAACTGTGATATTAGATTATATAAGTGATAGTCTTGGAACTGATGATGAAATGCAAGTTCATAAATTTGCTGAAGAGGCAATGTACAAATGGATTGCTCACGCTATTTTATCTGGCAAGGCAAACATTCCAGAATATCAAGTAAATAGATTTAAAAAAGAAAGATTTGCTGCTATAAGAACAGCTAAATTAAGATTATCTAACATTAAATTAGAAGAATTAACTCAAATACTTAGAGGTAAATCTAAGCAAATAAAACACTAGTATATGCCAGATATTAAGCATAATTTTGCCAGGGGTAAAATGAACAAGGATGCCGATGAAAGACTTGTTCCAAACGGAGAGTACACAGATGCGATGAATATACAAGTATCAACTTCCGAAGGATCTAACGTTGGTACTGTTCAAAATATATTAGGAAATGCAATGCCTTTACCTGGTTATCAAATGGCAGTGATTGGTAATGATTCAGTATGTGTTGGGGCTGTTTCTGATGAAAAAAACGATGCTTTTTATTACTTTGTTAAGTCTGGTGGAACATCAATAGACTATACTTCTTTTACATCTGCCTCACCACAAGGTGCTAACGGTGCTTCAAAAGACGTTATATTTCAATATAAAAATGAAGTACTAACTCCGGTTTTTGTAGCGACAAGCGCTTTCGCTTATACTATATACGGTAATGGCATTTCTTGGGATACAACTACAGGAACTATAACGTTTGGGCCACAGCACGATGTCAGCGATCTTTCTATAGGTATGCAATTAATAGCTAGTGGCTATTCAGCTGGAGCTCCCTCTTTTCCTATTTCTGCAACTGATATGGTTATTGTTGCTATAGATACAGCTACTAACTCTATTACTATATTAGGTAATTTAGATTGGCTAGATAACACCAACACTCCGCAGGAATTCCATGGTACAAAGTTATTTTTTACAACCTCTGGCTCAGCATCTAATAACACAATACTTAATTTTGTTTCAAGTACTAATATAACGGCAATAAATATAATTGACGACATGTTATTCTGGACTGATGCTACTTATGATAGCGAAGGTAATTTAATCGGTTCTGAACCTAAAAAAATTAATATACCAAGATCTATAGCGGGAACTGTAGATGCTTTCACACATACAAATTTCATAAATGAAAAAACAGGTGTTACTGTACCAGCGCAAGAAAAACATATAACAGTTATAAAAGAAAATCCTAAAGCACCTCCAAGTATGTTATTGGAATCTACCAAACCTTCAGGAAAAGCTACAATGGGTGAAACTACAATTAGTTTTGAAGACACGGCTAACAATCCAGGGGAACTACTATCCGCGGGTGATCAATTAATAGGAGTATCTATAAATCACGGTGTGTGGAACAATATTGTTCCTCTTAATACTCAAAATAATCTTGATATTCAAGTAGGCGATATTATGGTTCTTGAACTTTATCCTGATAATGAGTTAGATATAAAATTTCCTCTTAGAGATCCTATTGTTCAGGTTAGAGTAACAGATACCTACGTTTCTACAACAGTTCCTGGAACTCCTTTTACATTTGAAACTTTAGTGGATTTTGAAATAGTATTTATTAGTCCTTCGACGCCGTTAATAGATACGCGATTTTTAATTGATTTAAAATTATCTAATACTGAAAGAATACTTAAGTTTAAATTTCCAAAATTTGCTGTTAGATATAAGTATCAAGACAACGAATACTCTGCATATTCACCGTTTACACAGGCAGCGTTTATACCTATGACATGGGATTACCAACCAAAAAAAGGACTTAACGAAGGTATGCAGAACCACTTAAAAACAGTTACACTATCAAATATTGTACCAACAAATATTCCAGATGGTGTAGTTCAAGTAGATATATTATACAAAGAATCTGGATCTTCAAATATATATTTGGTAGATCAAATAAAACCTAATGACGGTACTGCGCATTGGCTTGGTGATCAATATGTTATAGATTCAGAACTTATATATACAGTTGTAGCTGAAAACCAAATTTTAAGACCTTATGACAACGTTCCTAAAATAGCTCGAGCACAAGAGGTTACCGGCAGTAGATTAGTTTATGGTAATTACAAACAAAACTACAACATATTAGCTGAAAATTCTAATGTTAGATTTGATGTAAGTTTAGCTTCGCATAACATCACTCAAGATGGCGTTGTGTTAGGTGAAATGATTACTGGTACTACGGGGGTTATGGAAAGTCCTCACTATTGGAATCCTAAACTTACCACACCGTTAAAATCAATAAAATCATTAAGAGAATATCAAATAGGTGTAGTTTTTGAAGATAAATACGGTAGACAATCTCCAGTTATGACAAGTAGTGAATCTACTATAAAAGTTTCTAAAGAAGAATCTGGAAATACAAATCTACTAGATATTAAAATATTAAACGACGCTCCACCATGGGCTGACTCTTTTCGTTTCTTTATAAAAGAACCTTCTACTGAATACTATAATTTAGCGATGGATAGATGGTACGATGCGGAAGACGGAAACGTTTGGTTAACTTTCCCTTCTTTAGATAGGAACAAAATTACAGAAGAAAGTACTATAATATTAAAAAAGAATATTAATAGTAATATTCCTATAGAGGATACTTCGGAATATAAAGTTATAGCAATATCAAATGAAGTTCCTGATTTTGTTAAGTCTACTAAAGTATCGTATGGATTAGAAGACCAAGCTGCGCTTACTCTTATGGGTACAACCGCACCACAAGTAGGATCATCATCAATAACTGTAGATCCCGTCGCATTAACAAATGCGGGTGGTACACCAAGCTCTTTAATACACGCCTTTGAAGATTGGAGAGATGCTGAAATGGCTGCTAAAAGATTGTGGATTAGATTTCACAAATTAACTACACCAAAACAATATTCAAATTGGTATGAAGTAGTAACAATGGATGAATACGAAGACAATACGGGTGCCATTGCAACAGATCCACTTCTAGTAAGAATACATACTCAGTTTCAAGATGATATAGAGTTTATAGACAATGGTAGTGGTGCTTTTTGTAACGGAGCTGCGTTGGAAATGGCTAGAAGCGTAGACACACCGTACGCTGCTTTTGATGGTAGATTTTTTGTTAAAATCCTTAAAGATTTAGCTTTAGAGCAAACTATTTTAACTTATGATTTTACCCAAGCGTATAATGTTGTAGGTATGCTACAACCTCGTTTCTTGCGTTATACTGGATTGCACCACATGGAAGCACAAATGAGTAGTTATAATATTAGTTCTTCTTGGGATATAGGTAGTGGTGCTAACGCTGGTCAATATCAAGTATTTGGAAATACTCCAGAAAGTGGTGGTTGGTTAATACCTAGCAGTGTAGATAATCCAGCTTTACTTGATTATAATGGGTATAACATTGGTACTAATACTGATTATAGAGCTAGTGAATCTTTTCAAAATCCACGCTGGACAAACAGTAATGAAACGTGGGCTTACTCAGCAAATGTGATGACATTGTCACACGGTAAAGATACAAATGGCGTTGACAAGCCTGTAAATATATATCCTAAGTCTTACCCTTATATGCTGGGCGCTTATAACGACAGTATGGGGGCGTCAGGAGGGGCAATTTCTTGTTTTCCTGATAGTCCTGCTGCAACCAGTAACACAATTTTCAATCAAGTTTATACAAAAATGCTTTCCAGAAATGGTCTATTTTGGAAAAACCAAGGTCAAAACGATAATTGGTTTATTGACATGGAACCTACTTGGTACTTTCCAGAAAAAAACTGGAACAACGGTGTTGAAGAATATTATGCTAAAGCTGATTTATCTTCGGTTTCACCTGCTGGGTATAATAATTACAACGGCCAATCTAACGATCCAGATATTACTGGTCAGAGCGAAAGGGGTTATAGAAACACGCCTGGAGTTGGTGCTAGATTAGGAAGTAGACGTATGGACATATCTTATGTTGGTCCAGATTATTTACCTATTTCTGCTAGTCAACCTGGTTTAGACTTTCAAGTACCTAACAATCAATTGATACATGATTTTTTAACAGGGCCAAATCCTGTAATTGAATTTGTTGGAGATCCAGGGCAAATTAAGTATACTGTTGTAGATTACAGAGTTGTTGAACAAATTCAGAACACACCTGATGATGAATATTGCGATGCTTCTCCAACGCTTAATGCTGCTACTTTTAACTGGCCTTACCCTTCTACATCGCGCGGACTTTATAGAGTAAGATACGAGTTGTTATTAGATCAACCTATTGGTACTACGGTTCAAGATCAAGGTATAATAACGCCAACTGAATATGTATTAGCTGGTGGAACTCCAGATGAGCATCACAATCAAAAAGGAGCTGGATTAACAGGTGATGGTTGTTGCAATGGAACACCGGTTTATGCGAGGGAGTATAAATTTTACCCACCAAGTTACGAAGCTGTTGGCGATAGAATAGGTGATGATTTAACAAATACATCCACGCCAAGTGATTATGCAACGCTTACTGGTTGTTACTCTGCTATTACCTCTTTACCAACGGTACAGGCTGACGTAAATAGTGGTTGTGCTACAAAAAATGGCGCTTTTTATGACCAGGTTGACCCAGCATATCAAGCGTCAAATGGTAATTTTTATCACAATACAAGCAATCCAATAACTATAGATCCAAATATATGGACAAATGCTGATGGTACAACTAGACTTGGTTATATACCAACTCAACACACTAACTATTTAGCAACTAATTCAACTCATGACGTGGCTTTGGCTAATGAAATACCAATGTCTGGTACTGGTATTACGCAAAGGTGGGCTGCAACTGAAGACCAAGAAATAGGTATACTATTAAGATCAATATTTGGAACGGTATCAATTGGACAAGAAGAGGATGAAGCAGCTTATAATCCAGCTATATGGGAAACATTACCAATTGACCCTGTGGATTTAGAATTGTACTACGAGGCATCTAGAAGTTATCCAATGCAAATAAAAAATGAGAATTATCAACAGATAGTCCCAATAGGTGGTACAGCAAGTTGTTATAATTGTGCGGTTGCAACTTTAGATAGCGCAACAATATCTAATTATATAGTTATTCAAAACACTATATATTTAAGCGATCCTCATAATAACGATATTTTGGCTGGTGATATTATTAAGCTTACACATATAGATGGTAGTTATATTACTGTAGAGGTTGCAGAAGATACAACTAATACTCTTCGAATAAAAATAAATAATGAAATTTACAATAGTAATTTTGGATTAGATTGGTACAATTGTTTTGCCTTTGGTAACGGTGTAGAGTCAGATAGAATATCTGATACTTTTAATTCAGATGTTATGGGTAAAGGAGTTAAAGTATCAACAATTTTAGAAGAAGACTACGAAGAAGAGCACAGAAAATATGGGTTGATATACTCTGGACTATACAACTCAACATCTGGGGTTAATAATTTAAATCAATTTATTGCTGCTGAAAAAATTACAAAAGATGTAAACCCTATATATGGTAATATTGAAAAACTTCACTCTAGAAATACAGATTTAATTACCTTGTGTGAAGATAAGGTGTTAAAAATATTAGCTAATAAGGATGCTGTATTTAATGCTGATGGAAATATTCAGTTAACAGCCACAGGAAACGTGTTAGGACAAACAGTACCTTTTGTTGGTCAATATGGTATATCTAAAAACCCAGAATCATTTGCATCGGAATCTTATAGAGCATATTTCACTGATAAAACAAGGGGTACAGTGATGAGATTGTCTATGGATGGCTTAACACCTATTTCTAATCACGGTATGAAAGACTGGTTTAGAGATAATTTACAAAATGCAACTTTTCTAAAAGGTAGTTTTGACGATAGAAAAACTGAATATAATATAACACTTAATAATAGTGCGGATGGTACTCCAAAAACAGTCACCTTTAGAGAAGATGTTAAAGGGTGGGTTAGTTTTAAATCTTTTATTCCAGAAGAAGGGCTTAGCTGTGCAAATAATTATTATACTTTTAATAATGGTTACATGTGGAGACATCACTCTGAGCAAGATGGATATGGAGATGTAGTACCTAGAAATCAATTTTATGGAACACCAACACCATCATCTTTAAGTTTTTATTTAAATGATTTTCCTGGTTCAGTAAAGTCTTTTACTACGATAAACTACGAAGGTAGTAAATCAAGAGTTGTTACGAACTTACAAGATAATGAGTATTATAATTTAGAAGATAAAGATGGTTGGTATGTAGAAAAAATTACAACAGATAAAGAAGCTGGATCTGTTGATGAATTTGTAGAAAAAGAAGGAAAGTGGTTTAACTATATAAAAGGAGATGGTATAACAGTTAACAACTGTGGAATAATTACAAACCAAGATTTTGATGAATCTAGTCTTGCAATGCAAGGTTTTGGAGTATTGATGGAATCACCTACACCAGTTGTTGTTAGCGGTTGTACAGATCCAGCTGCCTCTAATTACGATCCAAATGCTTTAGTAGATGATGGTTCATGTATTCCAGTATTAAATGGTTGTTTAGAACTATCTGCATCTAACTATAACTCACTTGCTACTAATGATAATGGTTCATGTTTATGGCAGGGATGTACAGATATAACAGCGTTTAATCCGACTACATTTCCTCCAATTGCTTCTACATACGGTGGTGGTACTGGTATTGTTGATGATGGTTCTTGTATACCCGTGGTATATGGTTGTATGAATTGTGGTTCTTATTGGGAATCATTAAACGCGCCTTTGCTGTGCGGTTCATCTGGCGTTCCATCTGCCTTCCTTGGTGCTTTTAATTATGACCCTGCTGCCAATACTGACACAACACCTACCTCATGTATTAATGTTCAATACGGATGTATGGAAGCTTCTGCCATGAACACATGGACAGGTTCGCCACCGGCTAACGTTGATCCAGGTTACTGTAAATGGTTAGGATGTACTAATCCTGCTTCTAGTTATTATGGACTTGGAACTGCACATGGTCCAACACCACCTTACCCTTGGCCTCCTGAAGCATTAACTTACGTGCCTTATAATAATTCTGGTGCATATGGTATGATTGATGATGGTAGCTGTATAGACGTAGGTTGTCCAGATAGTGGTGGAACCGGTACAGGTGCAACTGGCTCTTACGACGCATCAGGGAATGCTATTGCGGCTACGTATCCTGGTTGGCCAGCTACTAACTACTCTGCAACAGCTGTTATTAATGATGGTTCATGTGTTTGGGCAACAGGTTGTGGTGTTTCGTGGGCAAACAATTACGATCCAAACGTTCCAGTTGGATCACCTAATTGGAATGACAACTGTAATATACCTGGTTGTCAAAATTCTTTAGCATTAAATTTCAATTGTGCAACCTCTATAAATGCTGGATCGCTAGTACCATGTTCCGATGGTGTTACTGTTAGTGACGGATCTTGTGTTTTTGCTACAAGTGGATGTACTGAGCCTGCTGCATGTAATTATGATTCATCTGTTACTATAGACGATGGTTCTTGTGAGTATACTTCTTGTGCTGGTTGTATGGATCCACTGGCGGACAACTACATGGTTGGATGTACAAATTTACCAGTAGCACCGTTCAATCCTACTTGTACTATTGAATGTGATTATTCTAATCCAGGAACAGATTGTTGTATATATAATGTTTATGGTTGTATGGATGCTACTGCGTGTAATGCTTATCAAATACCTGCAACAACCCCTCCAGGAACTTGGAATTATATAGACGATGGTACTTGCTCTTACACTGGTTGTACAGATCCTACAGCATTAAATTATGTGGCTTGTGCTACTGTTAATGATGGTAGTTGTACTTATGCCGCTCTTCCTGGTTGTATGGATGATGGTAATTTATTAACTGCAAATGGTGATCCATATGATTCTCCTATACCAGGTACCGCAGCTTGTAATTACCAACCTACGGCTAATAGTGACAACGGAACGTGTGTATATGGCTTCCAAAGTCTTACAATGGGAGATCCAAATGCTGTCGATGTAAACGGAAATCCAGTAACATTACCACAACCGGTTTACTATCATGGTTCTCCTAATCCATCAACACAAGATACAGCTAAGCATTATTTACCATTAATGCCAGCCAATGCTAATCCTTATCCTGTTCATAATGTAAATCAACTTGACATAGGTTTAAGCATAAAAGCTTTACTTGCTGATTTAAACACTCAATTTACAGGACAAGCTACAGATTCAGTTGAAATTGCAGTTTTAAAAGCTGACGCAAATGGAATTTTTAATATACCTGTTTATGTTAAGAGTTACCCAATGAATACTCCTAATTTTTACTTTGACACAAATGTTACTGGTTCAATACTTGGAGATAGAATTCCACCAAATCCATATGCACCAGAACCGTTTGGACCGCATCATAGTAGTGTTACTAATGTAGAATTTGATGTTTTCAAACCTGGTAGTACAACAACTACACCAAGCGACGCTCAAGAATACAGAGTAGATGTGTGGTTTGTAAAAGATATATATGATCCAAGTGGAAATAATTTAGGTCCAGGTCCTTATGGATTCCCAGGTGGTGCTTATCCTGATTGTGGTATATCGCAAGTGTTTACATTTACACCTGAGCATATATCTCAACATCCAGCGGCTATACCTGGTTGTACAGATCCAACAGCGTGTAATTATGATTGTGCAAGTGGTAACATAAACTTCCCTTGTAGCGATGGTGTAAACGTTGATGATGGAAGCTGTTTCTTTGGCACGGCTCCACTTTATTATTATAATCCTGGTAGTAGTTGTTGTACCCAAGGTCCAGGTTGTGATGACGGTAATTCAGGTACATCTTATACAACTCACCCAGCTTGTTGTAACGCAAATCCACAATGTTGTAATTAATTATAAAAAAAAAATAAATGGCTATAGTAAACGTACAGTTAAGCTTTAATAATGTAAACGTATCAGCACAGATTGGTGATAGTGTTTATTATACAACAGGTGGTAGTTCTACTGGTGGTTTTAATAATGCTGACGTAGCAAACACAGTTTTTTTAGGAATTATAATATTTATTGGTGATGATAATATAGTTGTACAATATGATGATAATATATCAACGCCTCCTCCAATATTTTCATACATATCATTTGCAAAAAACAAGGCAGTAAACACTACTAGTTTACTAGGTTATTACGCCCATGTAAAGCTTGTTAATGAATCAGATTGTGAAATAGAACTTTTTAGTGTTGGCTCGGAAATTGTAGAAAGTAGTAAATAAATAAAAATAAAATAAATGGCAAACGGATACGGTAGCTCATCAAGCCCTTCAAGTAGTAATAGACAAAGCGGACAAACTAGTCGACGTCAAGCCGCTCCTCCTGGTTTTCATTATATGCCGGATGGAACACTAATGTCTGACGCTGAACATGAGGCTTTGTACGGCAATGAGGGTCAAGAAACTCCATCACTACAACAACAAGTAGCTCCTCCTGGTTTTCATTACATGCCAGACGGTACTTTAATGTCTGATGCTGAGCACAATAGATTATACAATACCCCAACACCAGGTGTTGAAAGTAACATTATTCCAACTCAAGGTACTCAATATAAGCGTATTGCTTCTATAGATAATTGTGGTGCGGGTAATGATACATTACCAAATTTTGCGGCGTCTCCCCAGCAGTTGGAATTTCCAGTGTGGAGAATATGTAAAGTCAACATTGTTCCAGGAAATACTATAAATGGAGGTCTACAACCAACGCCAACTATGCAGCAAAGTAATCAAGTTGCAATAACTTATGATCCATTAAACCCATGGATGATTAGAACTTTTTCCACTAACAATAATAACTCATTTGTACCTTCTTTTTTTTTAGATTTTTTAAATGAAGCAATAGCAGCTGCTGCTCAAGCAAATCCTGGAGATACGATAAATGTTGGAGATAGAGTAGAAATAAATTTAAACTATCCACAACCTGGAACAACTGCACAAGGTAACAATATTGATGCTGGTATATGCGCGTCTACTATTTCAAACGGCGTATTATCGGGTTATGTTAATTTCTTTTGTTTAGAATATTTAGGTATGACTTTACAACCTACGGGTCTTAGTGCAGGAATTCCTACTGGTGTAAATCAAACACCTTATGGAAATTACAATTGGTGGGGATTTGCCGCGATGCTTGAGGCTTCTGTTTATACTTTTTTAAAGTATGATTGCTGTAACACTGGTTGCGGTAATGTTATAACTACCTCTGGTAGTAGTAGAGCTTATCATTCCTGGGAAATTTGCGCTATCTCTACTAGCACAACAGCTTTTACTAATTCAGTTAATTTTTCAGGTGGTTTTGCTTTTAATGGATGTCCTTTAAATCCTGGTCCATTTGGTATGCAACCCAATGGATCTTCACTACCACTTACGCCAGCTCACATGGATGCTTTTTATGATTGGGTAGTTCAACAAGTAGGTCTTGTTAATATAGGCGATTCAATAGAATTTGATATGACTAATACAGCACCCGCTGGTACGCCAGGTAATGCACCGCTTAACGGTGAAGATGGTACTGGAATGTGTAACCTTGGTCCTTATCAGGATGTAAATAAAATTTGTTTTGTTTACCAAGGTCAAATCGCTACAAGTGGAATGGGTTGGAACGGTCCTTACGCAAGTTTAAATCGTGATTGTTGTGAGGGTTTTGATCCATACAGACCAAGTAGATATGACTGTGTTAAAAAGAAAGTAATGGGCCAAGGTAGTGGTGGAACACCATATATTCACCATTGTGTAGAAAGACCTTATCCTCAACCTGGTCAGTATCCTACTCTTGCGGCTTGTGAATCAAACTGCGGCAAAGGCGTTGTAGATACACCGCTATTCCCAGGAGGCCCTAAAAAAATAAAGTTAAGTGGTAATAAAGAAGTTGATGGTTGGGTTTTAATGCCTAGCGACGTTTATGTTACACAAGAAGAGTTTGAACAAACTTACGGTGACGGTTCTGAAAAAATTATAACAGAACTTAAATTAGATTTAAATGATTTAACTGTTGCTACGGAAACTAGATCTTTAGAAATTAAAGGAAGTGATGGAGCGGAGTTTATTTTAGAAATAAAAAACGCAGCAGGTAATTACTATAATTTTTATACTAAAACATTTGCATCGGCACACTCATTTTTAGATGAAAAAATAGATTATTTGTTAAGTAGTTCTTATAAAAACGAAATAGTATTTCCAGCTTCTGGAACTGATGATCAGTATGATGTGCTGTTACATGCAAAAGCAGGCACTAGACATGTTAATTACAAAGAAAAACTTTTTGAAGATGGTAGTATTGATTTAAATGGTTCTATTGGCTCTAATTCTTTGTTGTTACAAAAAGTTATATATCAATACACTACTTTAACACTAACGCTTTCTGGTTTTTCAATAGGTAGCACTATAGCTGGAACAGCTGGAACAGATACTATTTCTATTAGTAGAGGAAAAACCCAAGAAGCAACACCTTTCTCATTCACATACACAGCAGGAACAACAGCTGCTTATAGAGTTTTAAGACAACCAACATCAGATGATGTTTTATCTTTTGTTCAGCCAACAGTTGGGGCAAATCCAATTGATTTACCAGGAGAAAACATATACCCAACTCGTAGAGATGCTTTTACTGGTGATGATATTAATGGTGCTGTTACTAGTGGTACTACTGTTGACACAGACGCTGCTGACATATCAACTAACATCGCTGTTGGAGATAAAATAACAACAGATGTAATGACAGATACTGTTAACGGCTTAGTTAATAATACTGATTCTGTAACTATGGATTCTGCAGTTGCAACTAAAATGGCTGTTGGAGATAGAGTAACTGGAAATGATCAATTAAATTCTGGTAACTTTACTGTTAAGTCAATAGACAGTACAAATGTTTTCTCACTTACAGCTGCGGCCACTATAGCAGATGGAACAACTCTTTCCTTTAGTTCTCTTATTAATAGTAGCACAACAACAGTTGTTAGTTTTCCTGGAGATGAATCAGCGTTTGTAATATCTCAAGCTGTTCAGTTTCGTGATAATGCTCCACTTCACTTTTTTCCTAGAAAAAACTATAGTTGGTCTATAGATAATCACGCTCACTTAATAAAAGAAGGAATGATTGTTTTGCAAGATACTAATGTTGTAGAAAACACAAAAATTGCAAAATACCAAAACACAACAACCACTTCATCAGGAACAAAAAATGAGTACACACAATCAAGCAAGACAATTTCAGCTGTAAGAACAGAAGGTATAAAACCAACCGTTGTTAAAGGTTTAATAACAACACAAGCTGGTGATATTACTTTCAACAACCAACAAGTTTTAGCTTTAGGTGGTGATGTTATAAAGGTTGGTGCTTATGGAGAAAGCGAGGTATACAGATTATTTGGCTGGGAAGTTGAATTTACTGATTTAGCAATAGCATTAACAGCGCCAACAACAACAACAACAGCTGCTAGCGTTGGTAGCGCAACTATAACAGTAGCAGATAGAGAAGGTGTAATAAATAATATTTCTAGAATTGGTGGTATAGGCATTGATTCATCTATACAAAATCCACTTATTACAGCTGGTGGAGGAGCTGATGGAGCTGGTACTTTAACAGCCGATGCAATACAAAACATAGAAAATGGCGCAACATTAACAATAGAAAATACAAGTAGAGTAGCTACTATAACTGGTAACATACGTATTAAACGTGCTGGTACTGCTAATCAAACCTTAAGATTTGACGTTAATAGACTACTCTCTACATCAGCTTAATAGTAAAAAAACAAGCAAAACTGTGACTATATTAGATATAAATTAAATTAAATTATGTCTAAAAATGAATTACAAAAAATTTTTGATAACATTCCAGCTGAATCTTGGAAAAGTAAAGTTGAAGAGTTAGAAAATTATTTAACTAGCGTGGCTGATGGAGTTGATATAGTAGCTGGTAATGGTAAAGAATTAATTTATCCTGATATGTGGGAATATAAGCACTCTTTTCCAGAAGGCGTTTATATTAGAGAAATGAGAATGAAAAAAGGCCAAATAGGTTTTTCAGCAATACACAAGCGTAGTTACGGGTTTTTTTTATTATCAGGATTACTTGCATCGTCAAAAGAAGATGGTATTGAAGAGTTTGTAGCTCCATGCTACGTAATATCACCACAAGGAGCAAAAAGAATAGTATATGCAATTGAGGATTGTGTAATAGTAACAGTACATGCAAACCCTACAAATACGCAAGATTTAGATAAATTAGCAAAAATGAACGTGGTATTTAATTGGGATGAATACAAAGAATATTTAAAAGAAAAAAAATGAATATAAATAACATGATGTTGCCTAGCAATATAATACAAAGAACTTATGGTATGATTGCTATGGCCGGTGCTACAGTTGTTTCAGGGGTTATTGGTGGTGTTATGGCTAATAAAAACGCAAACATGGCTGATGAACAATTTAATAAATCAGAAGCGAGAGCAAGAGAAGAGGCAGCAAAACTAGAGGCACAAAAAGAAGAGTACAAGGCTATGGACTTTAAAAATCCATTTGCTAGTATGCAAAACATGTTTGCGGAAAACGTTTACGAAGATCTAACTGTTAATCA
>CERN01017623.1_pt1 | contig 15619 bp, 35 predicted proteins | sample 530761 | NCBI WGS metagenome assembly CERN01 (sample SAMEA2620947, study PRJEB7988) | marine metagenome | isolation source: saline water (ENVO:00002010), including | reverse complement strand
TTACCCATCGTATCTCCTGTGTTCGGGGGGGTACTAGTAATGTATCACGTCTCAAAGATTTGTCAAGTATTTTAGGAAACTTTTCTTAGCCAACTGTAATGTATGTCGCGTGTCTCACCATTGAGCAGAATGACCACATCATTATCGCGACAGTTATCAGGTGCTTCCACAACATACCCGACCACAAACATCGGCATATCAGAGCCAAAAAACAAAGTAGTCTTTACGATTACAAGATCGCCTGTTTGGGGCACTATCCCGTAGTCAAATCTGTAAGGTGTTGCGTTTTCGTAGTGAGCGAATGAAGCCATGTTTTCCTCCTTGGTGTTAGTAATGTAACACGCTGCTTATGTTTGTCAAGTATTTTAGGAAACTTTTATCAAAGACCTCGGAGAACACAGACACACACCACCATCAACAAACTCTACCACGTAAAATGGATAGTTGTCTTTTGCTAACCTTGTTATGACACCAAATCTCCTATCCTCGGAGTGCATCACTAAATCACCTATTTTCATAATACATCCAGTTCTCTCTCATCAAAAACTCTCTTTTCCCCATTTATCATAAGGGTTACCAACCTAGGGTACATAGGATAATCCCAACCCAACACTGTACCGACATGAACTTTAGATCCAGAGAGACCCTTTACTATAACTAAATCACCTATTTTCATAATACATCCAAAACACGGAATGGAACCCAACCGGCTCTCATTTTTTGAAACCAGTGGACCCTAATGATTGGTGCTTTCTTGCCCCGTACCTCCAGCACCACACCAAGAGATTTTCCTTTTATCGGTTCCCCGGTGACTGTACAGAAAGTTCTGGATCGTCTATTGTATTTTACCAAATCACCTATTTTCATAATACCTCCAGTAAAGCAGCAACCCACCATTCACGCTCACCAGCAAACTGGCCACCTGTCCATTGGACATAGATCATGTCATCATCTTTTCCATTACCAATCTGCACAACTAGACCAATCTCTCGCTTACAGGGTAGGCACACTATATCTCCTATCTGCATAATAACTCCACTTCATCACCATAGATTAGTTCATATTCGCCATTACCAAGAAATATGGTGGCCATATCAGAGATCAGACCAAACACTTCTGTGACAACACCGATGCGGCCATCGTATGTGTATCGTACTAAATCGCCTACTTTCATGCCAACACCTTACACTGGATGGGGGTCAATATAATCTCTGCACCGTTTGCAAGTATTACTGTGTGTTGTGCTACAAACCCCGGTCTCTTTTCAATCTTCACGATAGTACCGAACTTCCCATTGCAACGTCCGTGGAATAGAACCCTTATCAAATCGCCTATTTGCATTGTGTCTCCGTTCTTATTGGTTACATAGGTAATGTATCACGGTGGAAGTATTTGTCAAGGAAAAAGACAAACTTTTTTATATTTTTCTCAAATCCTCAGCATCATAAAAGTATTGAAACCCAAACCATCGGGGCCAATACACTTTGACTGACTTCGTTGTTCTACTGATTTCCACGACGATACCCAAGGAACGCTCGCCTTTCGGTTCATCAATGTAAATGTGTGGGTCGCAATGCGTAACTAGATCGCCAACTTCGAACATTATAGTTTCTCCAAACTGCGATAATCAACATAGAACTTTCGAGAATGGTCAGCAGACTTGACATAATAACTGTCCTCGTAAATGTCGCACTGGCCAGTAATGATACCAATGAGCCAGCCATAATGCTTTGATTGCCATCTAACTAAATCACCTACTTGCATACTAACTCCAGATCGTAATAAGGGAACCAGTCCCATTGTTTCTCAGTGTTTGCGAAAAAAACAAGAAAGGAGTTAGGCAACTGCTTTTTGTTGCGACACTTAGTAATGATCCCAACTTGGTTTGTTCTCGTGAATAAGTTTGTGACTTTCACTAAGTCTCCTACTTGCATCTTGTTCTCCTTTCTTCGTCTTGTGTAAGTAATGTATCACGAACAAAAGATTTGTCAAGGAAAAAAGATAAAGTTTTTTAGAGTGTCTCACACCAATCCTCAGGGACAGTGTAAATCTTCCCATCCTGTGGGCAGTAGACTTGCAAGAAGAATGGGCTAACGTGCATAACCAAAGCGATGAAAGAGAAGTCTGGTGCTTCATCCGGGGTGTCAACATGCACTTTGATAAGGTCACCTGCTGTCATTGATCACTTCTAAGTCAACAGATGGCCATCGGTTCCTTGTACCATCACCCTTTGCAACCTCAACAATGTAAACTTTATCGTAGATACCGGGACATAGTCTACTTTCAGTCCGCTGAAGTGACATAATATGTCCAAACCAGTGCTGTCGTTTGTGTCTTACTAGGTCACCGACTTTCATTGCTCTGCTCCGGATCTTCGTAACGTGCAGCCCATCCATCAATCAGATCAGACAGACCGTTCTTTTTTATCCACTCAAGGTTTCTTTTCTTAGACAGCCAATCAAAGGCATCTTGTCTCGCCTGTTGTACCCACCCCTCATCTAGGGGAGTAGGAGACGGAGAGATGACCTGTGAAATGTATGGCTTTCGAGATGGAGTGTACCTTACATCTGCATCTACTTTAGGTAATACACCCTTATGTAGTTCAATCTGGACCTTGCCACGGAAGCCGTCTGGTGTGATGAATGATACTTCAATCGGTGTCCTAAGTTCCCAAGACAGTGCTCTATTGTTGGCCAAAGCCCAGTCCGATGTTACACTGACCTTTTCCCAGTTTACGTCAGTTACCGTGCAAATACCATAAGAGTCTTGCACATATTCTCCGCTTGAATAATGATACTTATGTACTTTAGGTTCGATCAAAGCCCCAACATCAATACCATGCTCAGAAACAAGCAGGTCATAGACATACTTTCGGATGGCTTGGTTCGCTCTGTTTGCTTTCTCACGAAACACTAACAACTCTGCACAGGTTCTACGAGTGTGTCCGGTTTCTCCGCAAAACCCACACTTGCGTTCAGCCTTGGCCCTACGGGGAGTACTCTCTCTTTCTTGTGCTCTCTTTTGTTTGTGACTAGCAATCATAGTTGCCTGATACCACTCACCCCAAAACCTTGGGTACTTGAACGGGTGCATCCTGTGATAGGGCGATTGGGCAGTATGAACCCAGCAATCAGGATCTTTGAGAGGAACTTCCATTCTCTGCCAAGATGCCCAGTCCGGAGCAACGTGTGGGCACTTTGTGACATTATGCCCCGGCTGTCTACAATAACTGCAAGAGTTAGGTGAGCGTTTATCCTTTTGATCGTAAATCTGCATTATGCCCTCCAAGGCTATGCGGTTGTTGGTTACATAGATAATGTATCACGGTAGTAGGATTTGTCAAGTAAAAAGGGAAACTATTTTTTCTTTTCTTTGAACATAATGTCTAGTAGTCCGTATGGAACGTTGTAGTAGATACATCGCCAGCCCATAAATCTAACTGGTAGATCAGCACCCTCTTTGTATGATGATGGTACAATCTTCCTATAGCCGGCTGGACCCTCTGGTAATGTGTCCGATCCCTCCGCATAAACACACAGTGCCCCATCTTTTTGCTTTATCTCAAACGCGCCATCGGTCTGGTCGAGTATGTGTTTTGTCATTGCACGATGCGCTTCTTCCCAAGGTTCTTTTTTACTGAATGCTAGATTGGCCATTGGCCCTCCTGTGTTAGTCCCTGTATCCAGGGGAGTAAGGTATTAGTTCATAAGCATATTCCAAGACATGCTCGTCTACTTTAGCGTAAAACACGAGATAGATAAGGCCATCAAAGTCATTATCATCAACCATAACTTCGGTAACTAAACCAATGCCTAGGTCAGGATCAATAACAAGGTCTCCTATCTCAAACTCCACATCAGCCCTCCGCGATTAGAACTCCGCTCTCGCGTGCGCCCTCTATCAAAAGCAGGATTGCGTGCCAAGCACTCTCTTGTTGGTCCTTTGGTAGTGTCTCAATCATCTGCATACTAGTAACTAGTAAGTGGGTGAGAGTAAATCTTTCGCCCATCTCTTTCATTTCTTTCTCAATACCTGTAAGTCTTGTCTCGTTCAACACTTTGTACTCCTTTTTTATTTGTGTCAATAATATTGTAACACGTTTGAAAAACTTGTCAAGCGATAACTGTTGTTTTCCAATACCTCAAATCAAAATCAGCGACCTTACCACCATCATACATAAACTTACAGAAAAGATCAGAGTGATAGGTTGAACCTAAGTAAACGCCAATCATCCGTAGTTGTTCGCATCTGGAAACTATCTGTACTAAATCACCTACCTGCATATTACCTCGCAATACTGTTTGGACCACCAACGAGTATCATTCTCGTTTGGTATCCAAACCTCAATGTGGTGAGATACTGATGGACCATCGGGCGAAACATAAATAACTATTCCTATCGTACCGTTCGATTTGTGAAACACTAAAGAGCCAACACTAACCATCACAAACGCTCCAGTTCTTCTTGTAGTGCTTCTAAAAGTTGTCCGTCTGAGGCTGTAACTTCATAAAACATAGCACCGTCATCTAAATAGATTGCGCCTGTTACATGGCCAATACCCTCTCGCCAAGACCAGAAAGAACCAGAGCCATCATAACCCATTAGTATCCTGTACTTCACCAGATCGCCTACACTAAACACTTTTGCTCCCTATAGCACCTCAAGCACAACGTCTATGAATACTCTACAAAACCCTTTCTTGAACCAAAAGACATCTGCTGTCCTGAATGGGTCAGAATATGTAACTACCATGCCGACACCCCAATCCTGTACAAACTCTGGCTCGTAAGTTTCACTACATAGGATTACAAGGTCGCCTACATTCAATGGCTGCTCCTTGTTGATAATGTAACACGTTCATCATCATTGTCAAGGTGTTTTCTAGTCTTTTTTTTATTATTCATATAAACATCGTATGGCACGAGTACAAACATAGCATCCCAGCCAGTAACTATATCCTTGCCGTGAGGCATCATAACAATGTAAAGCGGGTATCCACCGGGATCATAATCATCCTTTACCGCTTCTACTACAATACCAACCTCATCGTGCGTACCATCAATAACATCCATCCAAACAACTAAATCACCCGGGCTGTATGTGTATCCACGGTGGTCGACTCGAGGTTTTCTCATACTTTATCTAGTTTTTTGTACAAATTTTCTTGACAAATTAAAAAAATGACCTTATTGATAATCATTCTCAAAAAGGATTTTCACTCATCCGAGTCGGTTCCTGAGAGATCAAAGATGGGTTTCACTTCATCCTCGTGATCGTCACAATGTTCAAAATCTTGTGGGTTGGTCGAGGAATTTGGTATCCAACGAAAAGGGTTGATAGAATAACCCTCGGCCACACCTAGGTCTGAGTATTCTACCTTTACATTATAGCGTGTCGTGTCATCTAGCACGGTCATGACCTCATCATCATACACAAGTATGCACGAGTCTATGGTCATAGACCACGCATAATAATACGAGAAGATCGAGTCTATCATTACACTTGAGTAATCCGTTATGACTACGCACGTATGTACAGTTTCACCCTTGCGTGCGAGTATAAGCGCACCCTCGGGGATGCTTCTGACTAGGCGCGATCTCAACTGTTGGTCACCTCCCACAAGCGTATGTCGGGCAGGCAGGGGGGTAGTAGGGTAGTAGTAGGGTAGTAGGAGTTCATGGCTTATCCTCTAGGATCTTGAAGGATCCCAGTTCCATTAGTCTACGTACAGTCTCTTCTCCGATAATTGTGACATCTCCAGTGGAAAAAAAATAAATTTCATAATTCGTCCTCCAGTTGAAAAGCGGTGCTTCTGACCATGTTCCAGATTTTATCTCCTTTACAATGATACCTACCTTTCCATTATCACTTATCAGCATCCCCTCTTTTAACACTATCTCTTGCATACTTCAATAAGTCCTCCAAAACTTCTATGTCAAGCGTATTGATGTCAGATAACAAAGCAATGTTTGGTATCAGATCAACTCCGAAAACATCTTGCTTCATCATAACACTTGATACAACGCCAACTATTCCATCGTCTGAGAAGACAACTGAACCGCTGGATCCTGGCCATGCGAAGATGTTTGTCAAAATGTAATTACCTCTTTTCTCTACCGCAAGACCTTGCGATGGATAGAAAGCCGTACCGGCTGGTGCTCCCACATAGCAGATTGGTTCTGCATACTCTAGTTTTTTGTCTACGTGGTAATGTATTGGCTTGGTGTACTTCAACTGTTTTTCGGTAACCAGAACCGCCAAATCGTTTACTGGGTCTGTGTAGATAACTCTGGCAAACTCAATGTTTGGACCCCTCTCTTGGATCGCAATGTATTCTCCTTTGTCAACAACGTGTGCAGCCGTAATGATAAACAAGTGTCCTTTGTGTCTAAAATAATTCCCTGATCCGTTGCTTATTGGATTAGTTTCTTTGTCTAGGATTGTAATGATAACCGATGATTTTACTGCCTTGAACATCCCTGTCGGTGCAAAATCGTAAACGTCCGGTACATAAGTTTCATCATAGTTGCTCCACCAACCAAATGATGTTCCTAGCGTTAGAATCATAAAATAGAATAGAATTTTTCTCACCACATCAGTGCCCCCCGTATTTTAAATAGGGGCAGAAAAATAAAAAAGTCCGTAGCGCTCGGGCTTACGGACGTATGTTACTAAATAAAATCTTGATTGATTGTCTCAAAGATTTTGATAGTAGGCGTGGATACACCTCTTTGCACTCCTCTGGTGGGTCATAAGGAACTGATCCTTGAGTGGGGTGTGGCACCCTTCTGCGCGGGGGAGTTCGGCACTCTGTCTTTACAACTTCAGTGGTTGAGGATGCGGCCCTGAGTTTACCGTAGTTATCATAAATCTTCATTGATACACCAAGCATTTCCTTCGTCAAGTGTATGTTGGTCATTACATACCAGTGATCATTATTGAGAGAGCATTCATAAGTGCTGGCTTGATAGTCACAATCCTTTGCGTAAAGATTGCTTAGGTCATCAAAGATAACTGGTTCAAGGTCTGTTGGGAAATAATGGTGAGCATACTGTGCTGCCATACCACTAATGATTGAATTAGTGTGTGTCTCATTCAGAACTCTTGTTTCGTCAACAATTATTGCACTGTCTATGTAAACTTCTGGTGGCTTATCTTCTACGACTATCGTCTCTTTTGCGACAGTCTCAGGTGGCTGACCGGCAAGGGCTGTTAGCATTAGCAATAAAATCATTCTCTCCTCCGTAAAACGAATGGTGTAACCAAAAGACCTAGCCAAACTGCCTTGTCCACTGAATTACATCCAGTTTTGACTGGTGCTGGAGTATCTCCATCTAATTCTAGTTCCCCCTCAGAGGCTTCAGAATCGCCTGTGTCTTCTTGTTCAGGTGCAGCAGTGTCTTCTTCCTCCACTTCCTCTACCGGCTCTTCAGCAGGCTCAGAGGACGGCTCAGGCTCCTCATAGAATGGTGGCGCAATCTCTACGCCTTGAAGACTAAGGCCTAACTCATAGGCGAACGGGTTTATGTTTCCGATGTCAAAGTTAGACACAAAGTTGAACTGGTCCATGTAAAAGTTGTGACCAAACTCTACCTGAATTGGTAGAAAGTATTCATAGTATGCAGATTGGTTAGCACGCTCTCCTAAGTTGAGGTAGGTGTCCCATGCCATCAAGTCTGCTCGACCGTTCACAAACACATCCCACTCATACAGTGTGGTTTCGTATTGTGTCTGAACCATAAATTCAGAGTTAAGGTAACCTTTTGATTGTATCTCCGCAGATCCGGCTATATTTCCACCAACAGGAACACCGTTGATGTTTGTTCCATCAGGTAAACTCAAAGCCGTCATGGCTGAACCCTCGGCTCCAGCAGATACATTAGCACCTATGCCATACTGGTTCGATACGCTAATCTGCCCATAAGCATCAATGCCATAGTTCTCAAAAGGAACGGCCCAGTCCCAACGGAATGCACCTTGCTCTCGTGACACGTCAGTAATTGCTTCAACGGAGACAACAGGGTATTCTCCCCAGTCTTGCCAGTCATCAGCCCATAACTCACAGTCAGTGCCGCCAAGATACCAAGGACAATCTCGTCCCGGTGTTGCTCTTACTTTGACCACTGCAACATAAAAGTCCGAACCTCTATCTATCGAAGACTGAAACCAGAAAAACTCTATGATACCATCAACAGAGTTTCCGTAGTTGTCTGAGTTTCCGACATAAAGAGTGTTTCCCTCAAAGAAAGCATAAGCCTGGTCTGACTGTTCATAGTTTGCATCTGTTACTTCGTTGAACCAGACATCGGTATCGCCCTCCAAGATTGTTGCGCCAGTGTATGAAGTCTCTGGAACATTGAGGGCATCTGCCGAAGCAATGCCCAGTAGTGAACTTAGTAACCAAATCATTTTTTTATCCTTAATCTGCTGTGTGTTGGTATTTTTTACCATCGAAGTAATTCATAAGATCAGTGTAGCCACCAATAAACTCTTCGGTGTTCTTCTCATCATTATAAACACTTATCATTGGCACTGTTGGCCAACGATTGTTTTTTAGGCTATGAGCCTCTCGTAAAGACTGATTGCCTGAGACATCTATTATCTCAACGCTATGCTTGCGCTTCAATAATTCCTCTACTGCTTTCTTGCAAAAGCCACAATCGCCCTTGAATACAACTTTGAACTTTGTCATCCTTTTAATAATCCTCTATTTTTTATTCTTCTGCTTAGTGAACCCGGGTCACCAACCACAACGTGCTGTCGTGGCTCTGCATAACCAGTTGAAACAACAACTCTTGAGTATTTTGCCTGTGGTGCGAGGCCAATGGCTTGCGACTCTCTTATTACTTCTTGGCTTGGCGGCTCTTCGGTTATTGATAAGATCCAGTCTGGGTTGACGTAGAATTCTTTGAGACGGTATCTGCCGTCCTCTTTTACAATTTCAACCAAACTAACCATAGCACACCTCTTTTTTGTTCTCTGCAAAGTATCTTATCTCTCTATTCTCGATCTCCCAAATCTTTGAGTCGATCATGACCCTGCTGTAACCTCTTTTGTTTTGACCAGCATAAACACCAATCTGAGGTTTTGCAGTTACACTTATTGGAGAGAACAGGTTGTCATTCTCGGACCACTTCCGGTGCAGGACTGTCCCCTGCGGAATCCATACTAGGTCTCCCTTCTCGTACATCTTCATCTCCTGTATAAAAATCTATTAGCCCAGTCAAGATTGACTGTACATCATTGAGGATCGCATCGGCATCAGCAATCTCTAGTCGTGTACTGTCAATCTTAGAATTAACTAGGTTTAAAGTATTAGAATCACCATCGCTTTCAACTATTGTTTCGAGGTTTTTTTCCAAAACGTCAATGCCTTGTTTCAATTTGATGATCGATCTAATTGTCAAGTCTCTCAATTCGCTTGGAACATCATCCAGTTCCACGCCATAAGATATTCTAACTCTCATTTTTCCTCCAGTTATAAATGTAATATAACCGATTAGTAATTGTCTGTCAAGTATTTATTGGAAGATTCCCAAATAAATAGAGTTTATGACCAAGCCAGTGACAGCAAGGCCAACGGTCCAGATAACTCTAGATACACTGGCTTGCCATTGCTCTAAGTCTCTAAGGCGAGCATAGAGTCCTTGATCAGGGTTATAAATGGCTTCCTTGATCTTCTTAACGTCTTCGATCATTTCGTCTTGTTTGTCTGCCATTCTTTCAATTGTCATTGTCAAACGAACGATAGCATCTTTCAGTTCTTGAATCTCTTTCTCATCCACAATCTAACCCTCCACACTAATTAGTATCAGTCCGAAACAATAGCATGCGAAGTTGTCAGTAAAGTTCCTGCTGCTGATGCAGCATTCTTCAAAGCCGAGGTTGTAACTTTACAAGGGTCGATAATACCTGACTCGTACATATTGGTTATTTTTCTTCTCAAGAAGTCATAGCCATTATCACCTGTCTCATCTTTAATCTTTGAGACAATAATATCAGCAGACTCTCCAGCATTTGTTGCCATTTGTCTGATTGGTGCTTGGCATGCCATGAGAATAACTTGTGCCCCAATTGATTGTTCATCATTATCTGTCTCAACGAACAAGTCGGTTGTCGCACGTAACAGGGCCACGCCCCCACCCGGGAGGGTACCTAGGTCCCTTGCGGCCCTAACGGCCTCCAGTGCATCATCAATACGATGCTTCTTCTCAATCATTTCGATTTCTGTGGCTGCTCCGACTTTGATGACTGCGACTCCCGAAGCAAGTCGAGTGATACGTTCTTGAAGTCGTTCACACTCAGATAGGTTGTCAGTCTGTTGTATCTCGTTCTTAATCGCCTCAATGCGCGTATCGATCTCCTCACCATTACCTTTTCCTCCAATGATTGTTGTCCATCCTTTCATGATCCTAATGTTTTTACATCCACCAAATTGAGGTAACTCAATCTCTTTCAAGAGCAGACCATCCTCCCTGGTGATAAATGTTGCACCAATTGTGGCGCAAAGGTCTCTAAGGATATTTCTTCTTTCTTCTCCGTACTTTGGAGACTTAACGGCACAGATTTTCATTGTTCCACGTACAGCGTTGGCAATCAAAGCAGCAAGTGCTTGTCCTTCAAAGTCATTACCAATAATGAGAAGCGGACGGTTGTCTCTTGCTGCAATCTCTAGAGTTGGCATGATCTGATCTATTTGTTCAATCTTTTCATCAGTAACAAGAACCAGTGGGTTGTCGTAATCAACAGTCCCAGTCCTCTCGTTGTTGATAAACTTGCTAGAAACATACCCAGAATCAAATCTAAAGCCCTCAATCAAGTCAAGAGAGGTCTCCATGCTTCGTGCTTCTTCCACAAGAACAGAGCCATCCTTGCCTGCCTTATCAACTGCTGTTGCAATCAGTGTGCCAATCGCTTCATCATTATTTGCTGAGATTGTGGCAATGTGCTTAATATCATCAACTGTCTGAATTGGTCGCGACATGTCCGTCAGACGTTCGCAAACTGCTTCAACCGCCTTGTCCATACCTCTCTTCATTTCCACAGGGGAAACACCAGATACGAGGTATTGCTGTGCAGTCTTAAGGATGCTGCGCGCAAGTACAGTTGCGGTGGTTGTTCCGTCACCAGCAACGCTGACTGATTGCTCTGCCGCTTGCTTGATGACTTGCGCACCAAGGTTCATGAACGGATCTTCGCAGGTAACAAACTTTGCTACGGTCACTCCGTCTTTTGTAATTACAGGAACGTCTTGCCCCTTGTGATATAATGCTACGTTACGCCCACGGGGGCCTAGGGTAGTAGCAACGTTATCTGCTAAAAGATCAACGCCCTCAATGATTTTCGCATTAAGGGGTTGACCGTTCTTAAAATGTTTCACTTTTCCTCCAAAGGTTATTTCTCTTTACTTATTATAACCTCTTCTATGAGTTTGTCAAGGGAAAAGTGTAACTTTTTTTCTTTTTGTTCCATTACACCATCAGCAACTTTATCATCACATGATCCAACACTGAATGCTTTGAAAGTAAAATCAGAGCCAGAACTTAAGTGGTCCTGTAATTGATCAAAGTTTTCTCTCTCAAGTGTTGATATATAACTAACAATCAGTTGCTTCATTTGTCCATACCAAGCATCGAGGACAGAGAGAGAATCGAACACCTCTTGCATTTCGCTACGAAGTGCATTGTTAAAACTCTCTGGGGTTAACAGAGATTGCAATTCGTAAGTTGCTTTCTCTGCAACATCAGGGTCATTGCTTGACAGCACGTTATTCAGAGAGTCTATGTCATAATACTCAACTCCCTTAACTTCCTGTGGTATTGCCGAGCCGATGATGTCAGCCTTAGTGATCTTGTAAGCGTTGATTGAAATGTCACCACCACTACCAACAAATGAAAGATAATAAAGTCCCCCATCGTTTATTGGATCAGTAGGTGGGTTAATAAATTTTCTATCTTCACTCTTTGCTACAGTAGAGTTACGTATGGTGCGGTGACCTTTGTCCAGCGGCATTGAGTAAGGTATTGATAGGGTCTCCAATAAGTTACCAAAAGAACCTCCGAGTTTTGACTTGGCCTTTACTTTAAGTGAGACACCAACTCTGAGGCCTCCACGTTCGACGATGATGTCTTCAACACCACCAGTACGTGAGGGAACAGTCTGGCCACCCATAAGAGTTGCCATATAAGCCTCGTTTACATAACCACCAGCAGACCTATTGAACTGCTCAGTGATTGAAATCAAACCAGCAGATAAAGCAATCTTTGACATCAATCCGCCAAGGCTTGAACAACGCTCGCTCAAGACCTCTTGAGACTTAAAATCAAAGAAACTAAACGAATCAACCAAAGATTGAGCAGAAGACAAGTCAATACTGACATTCGCGCTAGACATCAGGGTGTTTAATGCTGCACTGGATGATTTGAGAATCTTATCTGATTCAGTTCCAGTAACAAGAATGTCTGCTATCTCTGCTAAGTCAAGCCCAAGATTGTCCATACTCTTTGGCGCTGCTGCTTTCTTCTCAACACCACCTTTCTCTTCCTCGTTAAGGACGGGGCTTTTGTGAAGTTCGCGCTTTTCTGCTAGCAATTTATCAACTAATTCATCCAGAATGCTTCTCATTTAATGTCCTCCAATAACTTTTTAATGTCCAAACCAGCACAATCTATCTTTCGATTGGTCAAATGATAGTGGCTTACAAAGCCTTCAAATCTTCCATCAGCCACCGGTTTACTTACTTTGGTACTAGTGTTGCCTTTTCTATCCAAAGGGGCCTTCAGGGGGATTCCTGTGGCTGTATGGACGGCTTTCATTAGTGCTTGCAGTGCTTGAAGTTGAACTGGGTAGAAACCAAGGTGAGTCTCCAGTTTTTTACCATGAACCATAGCATCTCTGACCACTGGTCTTTCTCCGAAACCTTTTCTCTTGTACCAATCTTGATACTTTGGATAGAAAGCGTTAGCAATCTCAACACCAACAGAAGCATTGTTCCATTTGCGAGAACCAGCATGGTAAGCAACATCATTCATGTCCATGAATTGATAGATGGTTCCATCGTTGTCAATGGCGAAGTGAACAGAGATGCCTCTCTTCTTCAGTACTTTAAAGCAAGTCTCGGAAGAAAGGCAAACGTCCCAATGACACACGAAAAACTTTGGGTCTCTCTTCTGTGTCATCTTTCTGAAGCCTTTGGTCAACTTGTAACCATCGCCCTCAAAGAAAAGACGGACGTTTGGCCATTCAATCGGTAGATAGTCTGAGTTATAGACAATGAAAGACTCTCTGTTCTGCTTCATTGACTTTGGCTGATAGTCTTCGAGGTTAGCCACTCTATCGTTGTAAACACGTCGATAGGTGGTAGGACCCATAAGGCCATCTGCCGTTAGATTATGCTCTTTTTGGAACTTTATGATAGCATTGATGAGATCCTCATCAAAATCATCGCAACCAAACCACTCAGGTGTCCACCCAAGTTTTGCAGCAGAGCCTTCATTGTAAAAAACCTTATCCATCAGTAAACCTCGTCAGCCAAGCCTTTCTCAATGGCTTCTTCAGCGCTTAGATACACGTTAACCTTTCTGTTAATTAGGCTTTGAATTTGCTTTTTGCTCATCTCAGTCTCATCAGACATAGCCTGAATGTAAGATTCTTGCAGTAGGTTCATTTGCTCAAGTTCATTTTTGATTGAATGTAACTCTCCCATAGAACCGCCGGCCACAGAGTGAATCATAATTCTTGTATGTGCCCCAACTCTACGATGCCCTTTCGTTCCACAAGCCAACATCAGCGTTCCTGCCGACATTACCTTTCCAAGGCCAATAGTTTCAATAACGACACCCTGGGCTTTAATGTGGTTTATTACATCATAAATTGCAAACATCTCGTCTGCTGCTCCACCATAAGTTGAGACATAAAGTTTGATGGGGTCAATTTCACCCTCTGAGTTCTTTTGTTTTGATAGAACGAGCAGGGCTGTGATAATTTCTGCACCTCTTTCTTCGTTCAAGTCTCCACTGAAATAGATTGATCGAGCCTCAGGATTTTCTTCAGCGGCTCCTGCTAATAATGTCAATAAGTCGGCTGCAGTTGCTTCCTCTGACTCTTCCACTTCTTCCACTTCCGGTGGTACTTCTTTTTCTTTATCTTTTTTAGTTTTCTTTGTCTTCTTAGTAACCTTTGTCATTTTAACTCCCGTGTTTGACAATTTCACAAAATAAAAAGGAGAGGATTGCTCCTCTCCCTATTATAACACATATTTAAGGGGTGTCAAGTGATAATCACTTGTTTCCAAGAGCGCGGTTAAGTCTTCTTTGTGCTCTTTTGGCTTCGTTGAGACGACGTGCAACTCGACGTGCAACTTCCTCAACAACTTCTTTTCGGCTTGGCTCTACAGAAACACCTTCGAGCATGTCTTCAGGCATCTCAGGCTCAGGCATATCCATTGCATCCTCAGCGCCAGCCAATTCAGCATCGGCCTCCATGTCATCCATTTCAGCATCAGCGCCCATGATTCCCTCAAGTTTCTTGCCAAGTTCAATCAAAACTCGTGCTTCTTCCTCAGTGAGGTCAAGATCGCCACTAGGTGCATCCATTTCTGGTTCCATTTCTGGTGCATCCATTGGTTCCATATCCATCTCTTCTTTTTCTTCTTCGTGCATATCTTCTTTCATTTCATGCTTTTCTTCGTCCATGTGAGCACCTTCTTCAAGGTCCTCATCTTTCTTGGCATAAGCCATTTCGTTTACGACAGGCATGTTGGCAAGTGATTGAAAGCGACGGATTTGTGCTTCTGATAATAATTTCTTAGACATAACAGTAATTCTCCTTATATTATGTGTTACTGACATAAATAGAACTTAAAAAAGAAAAAAGACTCTCTTTCACAGTTCTGGGTGCTCTTTTGCTATGATGTCAAAGATGTTATCAATTTCATCGTCACCTAAGCCAAGTTTATTTACCAATTCTTCGCCCTGGTTTCTTTCGGAGCGGATTCTTGATCTTGCTTTCTTTTGCCTAGCGGTGCCTTTCTTGTCTTTGTAATCCTCGATAAAATCCTCAATGAGGTCTTCTCTTTCAATTACTGCTTCCACACAGGCTCGGAAGAACTCAGATTGAGACATAGAGTGATACTCCATTCTCAACTTAAACTGAGCATGGTACTCTTCCTTGCCATAGAATGTGAACTTCTTTTTGTATTCAGACATTATGAGCCAGTAGAGCCAAACCCGCCTTCTCCTCTGTCGGAAATGCAGACTGGTCGATTATAAATAGTACCACTTGGCTCTTCTTGACACTGAAAATGATAAACAGGCAATAAAACTAGTTGGGCTATCTTATCGCCAGGCGCTATCATTTGAGGCCTCATACTTACATTATGGAGATTTATGAAAACTTCTCCGCTGTAGCCGGGATCAATTACACATGCTCCAACAAGCAGTTGTTTCTTTGATGCCATTGAGGATCTGTTCTTGACTTCCAGCATAAAACCATGTGGAACTTCAAACCTTAGTCCCGTCTCTAGAACTACAGATTCTCCTGGTCCAACGGTTAGTGGAGAAGAATCTGCTGTCGAAGGACAATAGAACACGTCAAGCCCGGCATCAGAGGGATTTGATCT
>CERN01073907.1_pt1 | contig 15706 bp, 11 predicted proteins | sample 530761 | NCBI WGS metagenome assembly CERN01 (sample SAMEA2620947, study PRJEB7988) | marine metagenome | isolation source: saline water (ENVO:00002010), including | reverse complement strand
CGCTGCCTGATCAACTTCGTGAACACCAGAATTGACAATAACTCTGTGTTCGAGGCACTTACCGCCGCCGATCGTCCCTACAAACCGTCGCTCACGCTGAGCGGCGCGGTTGCGATTCTTTACAACATGGTCGAAGAGGGTCACCTGGACCGCGATGGTTTCGAACTGTTCCTGCGTGAAGGAGTCTATCTCGATTACGCCCGGCGCTTCCTCACGCCCGGGCAGGTCGATACCGTTCCGGTGGAGCGCTACTTGCAGACCTGACCGCTGATGCCTTGCAATCGGCGTCGGCGACCCCCACTCTCTACAGTGGGGTAGCCGAACTGGCAGCACCCCACCGCGCTTTTTCGTACACTGTCATTATCGGCATCGCCTGCCCTGGCGGGCGGGCTCATTTCAGCAGAGAAAAGAGGATTCATCATGCTTGCAGAAGGACGAGTACCAGACGTAGTTTTCAAAACCCGGGTTCGCGACGAATCTCTGGGCGGGGACAACCCCTATCGCTGGCAGGACACCACCAGTGACGACATCTTCAAGGGCAAGAAAGTCATCGTGTTTGCCCTGCCTGGCGCTTTTACTCCGACCTGTTCCTCTAACCACCTGCCCCGCTACGAGGCGCTCTACGAGGATTTCCAGGCCCAGGGTGTCGACGACATCTACTGCCTCTCGGTCAACGACGCCTTTGTCATGTTCCAGTGGAGCAAACATATCGGCGCCAAGAACGTGAAGATGCTGCCCGACGGCAACGGCGAATTTTCCCGCAAGATGGGCATGCTCGTCGACAAGACCAACCTCGGCTTCGGCATGCGCTCCTGGCGCTATTCCATGCTGGTCAACGACGGCAAGATCGAGAAGCTGTTCGTCGAGCCCGACTTCGGGGATGTCTGCCCCACCGACCCCTTCGAAGTCTCCGATGCGGACACCATGCTGGCCTACCTGAAGGGCACCGAGTCCGAAGGCGTCGCCGCTCCCAGCAAGGCTTTTGTTGGCTGACACCCGTCTCTGCGGGCGCCCCCAGGGGCAGCCCGCATTCTTCCACTAGCGACTGAAGCGCCGCTGCACATGTGCACGGCGCTCGCGAATCTGTTGTTCTCGCTGTCCTGCTTCAAGGTGCTCAAACCCGGGAATCAGTTCCGGCAGTTGATCAACAGCGACCAAGCTCGCCGATGGCCAATGGGCTTGCGGCAAATCACCTTGCACGCCATCGAAGCGCATCAGCAAGGTCCCTTTCTCCAGCCCTCCGGTACCCAGCCAGTTGGCGTAACCCGGATCCTCGGCGCTGATGACATGGTAGTAACTGCCATCGGGCGCGAGCAGAGATTGACGGCTGCTGAGACTGGCCGTTCCGTTGGCGTACTCCAGTGAGGCAAACCATCGGTCAGTCAGCTGCAAGCCTTGATAATGCGCGGAGGTTGGCCAGGAGCGCACCAGCAATGCCTTCCCCGGCGGGACATCAAAATGACCGCTGGCCATCCAGCGTCCGTGTACACCTCCAAGTCGACTGGTATCCAGTGGGTCAGACAGGGTGTTGGGGGGACGTACTGCACGATAGCGGTCCTCTACAAATGCTGGCCAGACCGTCACCGACTGCTCCAGGACGCGCGCCGCCTCATGCAGGCGAGCGGCAACCTCGACACTGCTCTCCGGTAATCGCAGCTGCCCCTCCAGGCCCAGGCGGTCAATATGCACGTGGCCCGGTGCCGACACTGACCAATCCGCATAGATCTGTCGAACCACGACAGTAGTTGTGTCAGCCGGATTTTCCAACTGCCCGGGGCCGTCGACGGCTCCCGGTGGACGCAGATCAATGGCAAAGCGCCCCGCTTCATCCACCTCGATCTGCTCGAAGCCCAGGTATCCTGCGGAACGGCCATTACCCGCCCAGGGCTCGCCTGCGTAGAGCTGGACCTCAAGCCGATCAGCACTGCCAAGCTGACCATGGATGCGGTAGGCCTTGGCGCCGCGTACGGGCGCAAACAGGTAGCGCTGGTCAGGGTTATCGCCACCTTCCCGGATATGCAGGTCCATGACACGGAAGAAGGGGTAGTCCGGATCCTGCAGCATTTCCTGTTCGACCGCTTTCATCAGCATGCGCGAGATGTGCAGATAACCAGCCGCACGCTCCCTGTCACTGCCATAGGCAGGGCTGTCGCGAACCGTGTCCTCGGCCCGCTGCAATGCCCGCGCAAATACCTCGAAAGCGGCCGGTAACGGATCATCATCCACTGACGGGGGCGCCTCCATCCCAGGTGCACACAGCGCCGAACCAGCGAAAAGCAAGGAAAAGAGCAGGACAATGCTTCGATGCAGGGGCCAGTAGCACATGACTTCTGCCGTCTCGAAAATTGTGCTGGTTGAACTTCCTTTCATTCCAGTATGCATGGTGCTACTCCTCTGTCGACATCGTTGTGACTGGCGCGCGAGCAGAGTTATTCTCATGGTGCCCAGCGCCGATGGGCATGCGCACGCCGGATAGCACGTTGTGCCTCACGCTGCTCGGCGGTCCGAGTCGCGGCATCTTTCGGCATGACAGACGCAAGATCGGTGTGCTTGAGCAGCCTTGCCCGAGGCAGGGGATTACCACGTGTGTTTTGAAAGCGGTACATAATTGCACCTTCAGAATGGTCCCCAGTGTCAAGCCAGTTGGCGTAACCGGGATCCTTCGCGGCAATGACAATGCGGTAGCGCCCATCTGGGTCAGGGAGTGCCTGTTCACTGTTTAGGCTTCCGCTGCGATGAATATAGTCCAGGGACTCCCACCAGAGATTGCTTAACTGAATGCTCCAAAGATCGGCCTCCGGCGCATCCAGCTCCACCAACAGCACTTCATCCTCATCAAGACGGTACCAGCCCTCGCCATAGACATTGTTCCGAAGCCCCTGTCCCGTGGGGCCAAGCTGGACCAGCTGATTCACATGCTGTGCCCGCGTGCGTTCTATCCACGGCATCCAGCTATTGAGACGCTGCTGGAACCTGGCAGTCACATCCTCCAGTGCTATTGCGGCTTCAGCCGGGTTTGCCAACCGATCGGCTGGCGCTCCTGCATCGATACGTTCCAGCCGCCACGCACCGGGTTGCTCAACCGACCAGTCCCCGAAATATTCACGCACCACTATGCGATCAGCCTCGGGGGGAAGCGGCAACCACAGACCGTCCCAGTCTGCAGGCCGTTGAGCCGAGAAATGCACCACAATTTCAGTCCCCGCTCCACCGAGCTCCTGGTTGGAAAGCGACCCATGTGCGGCGTAGCGGGGAAAATCACTAACCACCTGTACTGCGGATAGGCGCGCCGAGCCCAGCGTGGCATGCAGCCGGTAGGAACCGGTGGGGTCAACAGCCGCTCCCAGGTATTTTGCATCGGCGCCATCCAGCCCCCACTTGCGTATGTTGGTCGCACCAAGGCGCAGCAAAGGCAGGCCAGGATCAGCAGCCGCAAGGGTCATGTCAGCACTGACCGCGAACTGGGAGACCAGGTAGAGCAAAGCTTCCGCCCTGTCGGCGGAATCCCCCTGGGGGTAGGAATCCAGGAACTCTACCCCCGCTTCACGGACTGTATCCATAAAATCACGCCAGGCCTGAACTTCCGACGTCTCCACGGTATCTGAGCGACCGGCGGAAGACGGCTCTGCGAAGACCTGCGGCGTGGTTACTATTGAGAGGACCAGCAAGAGGCGGGAGCAAAGGAAAGACTGATTGCGCATATTCGATCACCGATTTTGTAAGAATTTTTAATTGGCTTATAAAAAAAAGGATACCCCGTTCCCGGGGTACCCTTAAACAGACACTGGACTGAAAAATTAGTACTCGTAGGTTACATCCAGACCATAGGTACGCGGTTCACCATAAACCTGGGTGATCGGGCCGAGGCCTCCCAGGTTGATACCGAAGGTCGGGTAGTCATCGTCAGTAAGGTTCTTGCCCCACAACGTGAAGGTCAGATTACCCGGGCCAGCTTTTACGTCCTCCAGGCTCAGACGCGCGTTAACAATGGTCCGCTCATCCATGCCAATATGGTCGTAGATGACGGGTTGGCCATTGACGACCGCGGTCCACAGTGCAGACTCGTTCCACTCGTCCTGCCAGTTGGCTTGTACGTAACCGCGGACATTGCCCAGCTCGGTACGCGCAATGACATAGTCGGCAGACACACTGAATTGGTTGCCGGGGGCGCTGCGCTTGGCGGCGTCGGTGGTATCGACACAAACCGGGGATTCACCGGTCCCGCACAGCTCCGGGAATTTCTCGAAGTCGCCGGTGACGTAGGAGTAGGTCACCCCAACCACCAGATCCTCGATCGGCGCCACCTGGACCTCCAGTTCGCCGCCCCAGCGCTCGGCTTCACCGGCATTGGTGATCTGGCTGGTTGCCGCGCCACCATCGGTCTTGATCTGGCTGGTCTGCAGGTCTTCATAGGTGTAGGTATACAGCGAGCCGTTTACCCGCAGGCGGCGGTCCCACCAGTCACTCTTGATACCAATTTCCCACTGCTCGATGGTTTCTTCGTCAAAGGCGTTGTCGAAGATCTCGCCGTTAAAGCCACCACTGCGGTAGCCCGTGGCATAGCGCAGGAAGCCATTGAGGTCATCGGTAAAGTTGTAGGCGACGGTGAAGTTGCCGCTGAGGTTATAGAAGTTTTCCTCGCGGTAGACGGAGCGTGCCGGGGTCACACCAAAGGGACCGACCACCTCCGAGTAGTTGTAGTCGATATCCTTGGTTTCCTCGGTGTAACGCAGGCCCACGGTCAGTGCCAGACGCTCGTCAAACCCTTCCGGACGCCAGGTGGTCTGGCCAAAGACAGCCATCGCATCCGTGGTGGTGTCATAGGCCTGGGAGCCGGCGCCATTGAGAGGCGCGGCGAATATCGCGTTGCGCTCGTATTCGGCCTCGTCCTCGAAATAGTACAGCCCGAGCACGTACTCCAGCCGATCGGTGGTGCCCACCATGTGCAGCTCCTGGGAGAACTGCTCATACTGGCTGGTGGTGTCCTGCTTGCTATGGAAGGCGCCAAGGCTGTCGATTCCGTTCCAGAGACCGTCGACAAAGGGATAGGCAAAACCGGAAGACGGGCCGTAAAGCTGCCCCAGCGTCAGGTGCACCAGGTCGGAGTAGGCACCCACACCATTGGCATCCAGGCTGCTGTCGATATCTTCCAGGTCGCCGAAGACGAAGGTTTCCAGTTCCCGGTATGCAGTGATCGACTTGAAGGAGACGTCACCCAGGAAGCCCAGTTCACCGGCCTCCCAGCTCAGGGTCAGTGCATGGCCATCCACTTCATTGACCGCACGGGGATTGAAATCCGAGGCGCCACTCTTGCGGCGGGCCTCACCGGCGGCGGACAGTTCCTGGTAGTCGGCGATCGTTTCCTGTAACGAGGGGATCCAGCGCTCACCGATGCGGGGATCTGTGCCGGGAATCGCAGCCCAGCCCTGTGCCTGTTGCAGCAGGCCCTGCAGGGCAGCCACGCGGCTGACGTTGCCGCCGGCGTCCAGGGGATTGAAACCGGTTACCTGGTTCAGCTGGCTGGCTTCATCCAGGTCGCTGTAGTCGTAGGTGTAGTCGGCAGTAAAGCTGTCGTTCAGCTCCCACATCAGGGACAGACGATAGGCTTCGCGATCCAGGCTGTCGTAGCCTTCCAGGCCCGAGCGGCTGTCGTACAGCGGGTCACGCTCGCGGTTCTGGTAACCAAAGGCTGCGGACAGACGGCCTGCGCCCTCGCCCACTTCACCGATGGCAGGCAGATCCAGGTTGGCCTTGAGGCCACGCTCATCATAGTCGCCGATGGTGCCTTTGACCCGGAAGGCGAATTCACCGATGGGCTTCTTGGAAATGAAGTTCACCGCACCCGCAGTGGAGTTGCGCCCGTAGAGGGTGCCCTGAGGGCCGCGCAGCACTTCTACCCGTTCCAGCTCGGCCACATCCATGCCGGAGCCCGCCAGCTTGCCGATGTAGACTCCATCCAGGTACACCCCGACCGCTGGATCAAGAGACAGGTTAGACGGATTACCGCCACCAAAACCACGCATGGAAAGGCTGGTCGCACCCCGCGCGCCGGGTGCATTGAAGCCGTTCACTCCGGGCAGCTCACCAATCAGGTTCCCGGTATTGGTGATACCGCGCTGCTCCAGGGAGTTTGCGGTCAGTGCTGTAATAGACAGGGGCGTGTCCTGGGAGCTTTCCACCCGCTTCTGGGCGGTAACAATCACTTCTTCCAGGCCGGCCACCTGGGCCTGGCCAGTCAGGCTCGCAGCCACCATCAGGGGCGACAGGGCCACCGCCAGGGGGCGGGGCGCAGATTTCGGGAACGTCATGGTTTTACCCTCTCGTATGCGTCGATGGCGTGCCGGCCTTACCCGGACCGCCTCCGTCTCTTGTCTTTAATCTGAACGACTTCTGGGAGTCGCTGACCGACATAACTTGTCTAGAGTTAGTTTTTTAACGGCCGCGCAATATTACACACATGTCAAGGATGTTACCACTGCTCGCAGGCACAAATGATGCGAACGCTGGAAGCCGGGAGGGGTAGGAAGGCGGTATTAATACAGGCCCAAAACGCAGACACCCGGCCGGCGCCGGGTGTCTAGTGAGCCGCACTTTCGCGGTGAGGTTGGCGCTTAGTACTCGTAGGCGATGTCAACACCGTAGGTACGTGGCGGACCGTATTCTTCGGTGATCAGACCAAGACCCCCGAAGTTGATGCTGAAAGTAGGATAATCATCGTCAGTCAGGTTTTTGCCCCATAGGGTAACCGTCAACAGACCATCGCCAACCTGAACATTTTCCAAACTCAAACGGGCATCTACCAGGGTACGCTCATCCATAATGGCATGGTCGTATATCACCGGTTGACCGCTGACGTCGGCCGTCCACAGGGCAGACTCAAACCATTCATCCTGCCAGTTTGCTTGAACATAGCCACGGATATCACCGATTGAAGTACGCGCGAAAACATAGTCCACCGACGCGTTCAATTGATTGTCCGGGAACCCGCGACCGGCTCGGTCCTTGGTCTCAATACAAGTTCCGCCGGTACCACACAGCTCAGGGAATTTTTCGAAGTCCCCATGCACATACGAGTAGCCCAGGCTGACCAGCAGATCCTCAATCGGAGCGACCTGGATTTCCAGTTCTCCCCCCCAGCGGTCTGCCTCACCCGCGTTGGTGATCAGGCTGGTGGCTGCACCGCCCTCCGTCTTGATCTGACTGACCTGAACATCTTCATACACATAGGTGTAGAGAGAGCCATTCACTCTCAAACGGCGGTCCCACCAGTCACTCTTGATCCCCAGCTCCCACTGCTCGATGGTTTCCTCTTCGTAGGCGTTGTCAAACACCTCCCCGTTGAAGCCGCCACTGCGATAGCCGGTGGCATAGCGAAGGAAACCGTTCAGGTCAGGAGTGAACTGGTAGGCAACCGTGAAGTTGCCACTGAGATTGTAGAAATCCTCGTCGCGGGATACGGAGCGCCCAGGTACGGCCGCGAAGGGTGTATTGTAGGCCGGGTAGTCGTAAAAAATGTCCTTGCTTTCTTCGGTGTAGCGCAGCCCCGCTGTCAATGACAGCTGGTCGTCGAAACCGGCTGGCCGCCAGGTCGCCTGCGAGAATACGGCAAGAGTCTCGGTTCCATTCTCGTAGAACTGACGACCCGCACCGTTCAAAGGCGCGGCAAAAATAGCCCGACGGTCATAGACGCCCTCGTCCTCGAAGTAATACAGACCGAGCACGTAGTCCACACTGTCGGTTGCACCGATCAGGTTGAACTCCTGGGAAGTCTGCTCGTACTGGGACAAGGTGTCCTGCTTGGAGTGGTTGGTCCCCAATGTATCAATGGCGTTCCAGACCCCGTCCACAAAGGGATAGGCGAAGCCCGAGGAGGGACCGTAGAGCTGTCCCAGCGTCAGATGAACCAGGTCGGAGTAGGTACCAATACCATCCGGGCCGATTGTGCTGTCAATATTCTCCAGATCACCAAAAACGTAGGTCTCCAGCTCCCGGTAGGAGGTGATTGAGCGCAGTGTCAGGTCTCCCAGCGCACCGAATTCACCCATCTCCCAGTTCAGGGTCAGAGTGTGTCCCTCCACCTCATTACGCGAACGAGGGAGGAAGTCCGATGCCGCACGATCCACGCGACCATCCCCCGATTCGGCCGCAGCCTGGTAGGCAGCGATGGTCCTCTCCAGAGAGGGAATCCAGCGCTCACTGATACGCGGATCGCTACCCGGTATACTGGACCAGAACTGTGCACCCTGAAGAATGCCCTGCATGGCGGCAATCCGGCTTACATTGCCCGCAGGATCCAGAGCCGTAAAGCCAGTCACCTTTTGCAACCCGCCCTGCTCGTCCAGATCGCTGTTGTCGTAGGTGTAGTCTACGGTCACCGCATCCGTGGGCTCCCACATCAGCGACACGCGCCAGGCATCTCGATCGATACTGTCGTAACCGTCTCCGCCTCCGATGCTGTCATAGAGCGGGTCTCGCTCCCTGGTCTGATATCCGACCGCCGCGGACAGCTTGCCAGCGCCTTCCCCAACTGTGCCAACGGCCGGGAGGTCCACATTCAGCTTGAGGCCACGCTCGTCGTATTTACCCAGGGTACCCTTAACACGCAGCCCAAATTCCCCAGTGGGCTTGCGGGAAATAAAGTTCACGGCCCCAGCCGTGGAGTTGCGGCCGTACAGCGTGCCCTGAGGACCGCGTAGAACTTCAATCCGCTCTAACTCGGCCACATCCATCGCTGACGCGGCCATCTTGCCGAAGTAAACACCGTCAAGATAGATGGCTACCGCGGGATCCAGAGACAAGTTTGCCGGACTCCCGCCCGCAAACCCTCGAATGGATATGGAAGTTGTTCCCCTCGCACCGGGAGCGTTAAAGCCATTAAGCCCAGGCACTTGACCAATAAGATCCTGAGTATTGGCTATGCCACGCTGTTCCAGCGCAGACTCGGTCAGCGCCGTGATGGAGATCGGCGTTTCCTGTGTGGTTTCGGCGCGTTTCTGGGCAGTGACGATAACTTCTTCAAGCTGTGCCTGGGCCGAGAGACCGACACTCAGCAGGATAGGAGAGACAGCCAGGGCCAGGGGCCGCGGACGAAAGCGGGAGAGATTCAACATAAACACCCTCGGTTATATTTGTAGTGATGTTTGCAGTCTTGAATTGCGGCGGCGCTCGATGCGCCACTGGAAAATACCTTACACCGGCTGAGCAGGGCTGAACAGTGTTACCAGGGTAAATTTTTCACCCGGAGTCATGCTTGGCTCAAAGGGCGCCGGCAACCGCGGAAGCGGTCGGTGACAACGCCCTTTCGGCGGCAACTGCTGAGCCCAGAAACTGGGACGCGATGGCCAGTTCTGTTTCGACACTGTATTGTGGGTCGGCGAGCCAGTTGAGCAGACCGTAGACATACACGCTGGTGATATAGTGAGTGAGGCGCTCGATGCTGATATCACTGCGCACCTCCCCCCGCGCGACACCATCGGAGAGCAGTGCCTCGAAGCTCCCCCGCATCAGTGGCCACCGGTGCTGGGTCGGCTTCAGGTCAGTATCTTCATAGCCACGCAAGGCCAGGACCAGCAGAGAGCGGGTCAGCTTGGGGGTCTTGCGGGTCTGACTGCCACCAAACTCGAAGAAGCGGCCCAACTGCCTGGAGACACTCCCTCCCTCGAGGCGAAAGCGCTCGATGGCGTTGGCAAAGCGTTGATCAACCTCGGGCACCAGTGCCTGGAGGATGGCCATCTTGCTGGGAAAATAATTGAACAGGGTGGGCTTGGAAATATCGGCCGCCTCGGCGAGTGACTCAACCGTAACCGCGTCGAAACCATCCTGGGCAAACATTTGCGCTGCCACCTGCAGAATGCGCTCGCGGGTCTCCCGCTTCTTGCGCTCTCTTCGGCCCTCGGGCTTTGGGGAAACCACCATCGCTCTTACCATTGTTAATTATTTGACCGGGTAATTGAGGGGCATTAAACGTCAAAAAGCGCCGGGGGTCCACCCCCGGCGCTTTTTGATTCACGCAAGTTTTGCAAGCTAGCGACTGTAGGCACGCATATTAAGGCCGAAGGCTGCGACGAGGTCGCGCATCAGCTCGACCACGCCACCACCGAAGGTATTGATCTGACACTGCCGATACTCGGCCTCGAGTTCACCGCGGAGCACCGCTCCGGGGCTGTCACGGTGCAAGGTACTGGCGGGGCCGACGGCATCCATCAACAGGCGGTAGACCTCGATCAGACCCTCCGTGCTGAAGGCTTTCATCGCCGACGCGTAGGCTACCTCAGGCTCGCCGTGCTCCATACTCCAGGCCATGCGCCAGGTCATTAGCCGCATGGCTTCCAGGCGAGCGTAGGCCTCGGCCAGCGCACGCTGCACCCAGGGGCTGTCGATCGGACGCACGCCGCGACCATCGGCGCTTCGCGCCCATTCCAACGCCTGCTGGTACACGCTGTAGCCATAGATGCCAATCGCCGCGAGCCCCACACGCTCATGATTGAGCTGGGAGGTAATCAATTTCCAGCCCTGGTTAACGGCACCGCAGATCATGTCGTCGGGGCATGTGACATCATTGTAGTAACTGACGTTTGTCCGCACATCGCCCACGGTGTGAATCGGCGCGTAGCTGAAGCCCGGCTGGTCCGCATTCACCATGAAAATGGTGATACCGGCGTGGGGCCGCGCCGCCTCAGGATCCGTGCGCGCTGCCAGCCAGACGTAATCCGCGGCTTCGGCACTGGAGGTATAGACCTTGGTGCCATTGATAACCCAATTGTCGCCTTCGCGTACAGCTGCGGTTTTCAGCGCGGCGAGGTCCGAGCCCGCGCCCGGTTCGGAATAGCCAATGGCAAAGTGCAGCTCACCCGCCGCGATTTTTGGCAGGAAGAAGCGTTTGTGCTCCTCCGAGCCGTGGGCCATGATCGCCGGCGCGACGGTACTAATGGTGACAAAGGGCAGCGGTGCGTTGGCAAGTTGCGCTTCCTCGAAGAAGATCATCTGATCCATGGGGCCGCGGCCCTGACCGCCATATTCCTTGGGCCAGCCAATGGCCAGCCAGCCATCCTGGCCGATCTGCCGAATCACTGACTTGTAGGCGTCGCCACCCTCGTTGCCACGAGTGGCCTCGATCAGCTCGGGGGTCATCAGCGAGCGGAAATAGGTCCGCAGCTCCTGACGCAGTGCTTTTTGCTCTTCGGTATGCTCAATGTACACAACGCATTCTCCCGCTTGCAGAGTATGCAGGGATTATTATTGATCTTGAATCCAAATTCAATAATAATTCACGCCAGTGAAGGAGAGATTGCATGGCCACAGCCACCAGCCGAACGCCAGCCCGGCGCGCCAAGGGCGAGTTGGCACGAGAGCGACTGAAAAATGCTGCCATCGCGGTACTGGATCGCGTGGGCTACCACCAGTTACGCATCAAGGACGTCACGGCAGAAGCTGGCGTGGCGGCGGGTCTCTTTCATCATTACTACAGTGACCTGCGAAGCCTTATCGAGGAAATTCTCGACGAGCACATTGCCAACGCCGAGGCGACCGAGGTAATTGAGCGGGACGTGAGCAAGGGCGACTGGTTCAACCGGCTGCGCTCTCACTATCGCTTTGCAGTTCGCAACCATGCCGACCACCCGGGCATCATGCGCTGTATCCACCAGTTCTGTGCGGACGATCCGGTTTTCAGGGAGCGCTGGAAAGCCTCCTATTACAAACGCCTGCAGCTCCTGGTGGATGTGTTCCCTTTTGTTTTCCCCGACAGCGAACTCAGCCCCCACGAGGTACGACTGGTGGTCTACGGACTGAGTGGCATCGGGCAGGACCTGCTGAGAGAATATTTTATTGAACGCGACCCGACACTGTTGGCACTGCAGCTCTCCGAAGATGAACTGGCCGAGTGGCTTGCTGTCCTCCAGTACCGTGGCCTGTTTGCCTGCAATCCCCCGGAGGAGCAACTGCACTACGCAGCGCGTATCCTGACCATCAAGCGTCATGCTTCGCCTCCCGAGCACAACGACTGAGCCTGTAACGGAGATTTATCATGGACTTCTCACTCTCCAGTGATCACACCACCATCGCCGACCTGGCGCGTCAGATCTTCCGCGACCAGGTAAGCGACAGCTATCTCGCGGATTCTCCGAGCAACCCCGACACCGCGCTGTGGAAAGTACTGGGCGAAGCCGGTCTGATCGGCCTGAGCCTATCCGAAGCAGCCAGTGGCTCTGGCATGGACTTCATCGCCGAATGCCTGGTATTGCAGGAAATGGGCCATGTCCTGGCACCCGTTCCCCTTCGGGAAACACTGTTGGCAGCCTGGGCACTGGATCAGGCGGGGCAGCACGAGGTGCTTCGCGACGTGGTTGCCGGCGACACCTATCTCGCACTCAATCTGGGCGACGGCCCTGCGCATATCGATGGTCTGCTGTCGGGTACTCTGCCCCATGTTCCCTACGCCGAGGGCGCAGCGAGGGTGGTAACCGTCGCCGGCGAGCAATTGGTGGCCTTTGACCCCAGTGACTCCGGCGTCTCCATCACCCAGGAGCGCACAACCAGCGGGCGCCCCGCTGCCACCCTCCAGCTTCAGAACGTCGCCGTAACACCGCTCGGCGATGCCGAGCTGACTCGCTGCCTGAAACAGCGCCTGCAAATTGCTACCGCGGCACTTCAGCTCGGCGTCGCCGAAGAAGCACTGCAGCGCACCGCGGCCTACACCACTGAACGCAAACAGTTCAACAAGCCCATCGCGGCCTTCCAGGCTGTCTCCCATCGCGCCGCCAATGGCTATATCGACATTGAAGCACTCCGGGCCGTCCTGGATGGTGCCATGTGGCGTATCAGCGCGGGCCTCGACGCCACACTACAGGCCGGCGCAACCCGCTGGTGGGCCTGTGAAATGTCGCACCGGGTCAGTCACACCGCCCAACACCTGCACGGCGGTATCGGGGCCGACCTGGAGTATCCGATCCACCGCTATTTTCTCTGGGCCAAGCAGCTCGAATTCGACCTGGGAGGTGCCGGGCAGCAACTGGCTGCAATGGGGGAACATCTTGCCCAAACCCCAGGATCGGGCATCACCCTCTGAACGGGGTCCGCAGGCGGCCACCCACAACCCAGTGAAACCAGGAAATCGAGCGACGTGAACGTACTGAAATTTGACAATATTGAAGATAGGCACCTGGGGCGCGCCCTGCGGCTTCAGGCAGAGCAGCAGCCGGATGCTCCATTCATCATGTTCGGCGAAACACGCTACTCCTTCGCAGAGGCCAACCAGCGCGTTAATGAACTCGCCGCGGGCTTCGCACAACTCGGTCTCGAGCGTGGAGCGCGGGTCGCTTTCTACATGGGCAGCGCACCGGAAGTGATTTTCCTGGCGCTCGCCGCCAACAAGCTCGGTGCTATCTGGGTGCCCATCAATGGTGACTACAAAGGCAGCTGGCTTTCCGAGACGATCAACCGCAGCCGGCCACAAATTCTGGTCACTGACGCAGAGCATGCAGCGCGACTCGCACAGATCCGCGATGATTTGCAAGTCAGCCACGTGGCGCAGGTGGGTGAAAGCGATGCCGTCCCCGACGCTATCGATTTCGCCAGTTTGTACCATGCCGGCGCGCCCGAGCCCGACATGTCCGGAATGAGCTATGGCGATACCTGTGCGGTACTCTGGACCTCCGGTACGACCGGCCGCTCCAAGGGTGTCATGCAGAGCCATAACGTATGGTTCAACGCAGTGGAATCCGGCGATGCCCAGTTTGGCACGCGTCCCGGAGACGTGATCTACTCCGTGCTGCCCATGTACAACTCGGCTGCCTGGGTGACTTCGATTCTACGCGCGCTTATCGTCGGCGTTCCCCTGGCCGTGGATCGGAGCTTCTCGGTCAGCAACTTCTGGGACCGCGTGGACTACTACGGAGCGACGCAGAGCTTTACCGTGGGTGCCATGCACATGTTCCTGTGGAATGCCCCGGAAAAACCCGATGACGGTCAGCACAGCTTGCGCAAGCTGATGGCGGTACCCATGCCTCCGGATATCGCCGGCCCCTTCAGCGAGCGCTTTAACGTCGACTTGATGCCCCAGGGGCTTGGCCAGAGCGAGGCGATGCAATTGATCATCACCATGCCCGGCCAACCACTGCCTCCGCCCGGGAGCTGCGGCCTACCCTCGCCCGCCCTTGAAGCCCGGCTGGTTGATGACGACAGACAGGATGTCACCGACGGGGAAGCCGGCGAGTTGTGGGTAAAACCTCTCAAGCCCTTTGTCATTTTCAATGGTTATTTCGACGATCCCGAAGCGACGCGAAAAGCCTTTGATGGGCCCTGGTACAAGACAGGAGACATGCTGCGCAAAAAGGAGGACGGCTACTACTACTTTGCCGATCGCAAGAAGGACGCGGTTCGGCTCAAGGGCCGCAATATCTCGACCTTCGAAGTCGAACTGGTGGCGAGAAAACACCCCGCCATCGCCGACTGTGCCGCGTTCGGGGTACCCAGTGATGTCCTCGATTCGGAAACTGAACTGAAACTCGACGTCATCCTGAAATCCGGGGCCAATCTCAGTGAGCTGGAGCTGGCGCGCTACATCAACGACAACGCGCCCTACTTCTTTGTCCCCCGCTTCATCGAGTTTGTCGACGAACTGCCCTATACCCCGACCAACAAGATCCAGAAGTTCAAGTTGCGGGAAAAAGGCCTGAGCGCCAATACCTGGGACGCCAACAAAGCTGGCTTCAAGGCGGAGCGCTAGGCGGACACACCCCTGAGCCCCGGTCACAGAAGACTAGTCGACCGGGGGCTTCCTTTGGGACTTCAGCTTGCTCCGGTGTTGCTTCGAGGCCAGCCTGCGGCGTTTTGATGCCAGCGTGGGTCGCGTCGCAATGCGTTTCTTCGGGCGAGCCATAAGGCTGCGGAGCAATGCCAGCAAGCGCTGTTGGGCATCCTCCCGGTTGCGCGCCTGACTGCGATGCTGTTGCGCCTTGATGACCACAACCCCCTCCGAAGAGATACGCTGATCCGAACTTCGGAAGAGCGCCCTTCGCAGCTCCTCTGGCACACCCGCTACCCGGCTGTCGAAACGAAGCTGAACAGCGGTGGATACCTTGTTGACGTTCTGTCCGCCCGCCCCCTGAGCACGGATCGCCACCCACTCCAGGGCTGCCTCCGGGATACTGTATCGACTGTCTATTTTGATCTGCATAGCAAAAGTTTAACATTCCCGCTCGCCCCAGAGTCGGTGCTCTCGCTTTGATCGTCGCATTTCGCTACTGTAGGGGGAAAAGCCGATGGGGCCCTGATCATGTTGAGAAGACTCTTTGGAGTCAGCCGACCAAGCGGTGGGAGGAACCGGCACCGCACCACCCGCTCGAAAACACCGGGCGAACGGCCCTCATGCTCCGAAAACTGGAAAGCGGTCAGCATAACCACTGGCAGTGGCGCCTGTGGAGAAGCATCGGAGCTGGCGGGCAAACGCTACCTGCTTGGTGAGGCGCCATCACTACCACTCGACATCTGCCACCGTGGCGACTGTAGCTGTAGCTACCAACATCACCCTGACAGACGCAGTGGTGACGAGCGCCGCCTGCCCGAGCTTGCCCTGAGCACCCAACTCTTTGGCGAGCAGCGCGATCAGGATTGCCGGAGAAAGCGCCGCGGTCGGCGCCGCGACGATTAAACCTTGGTTAAAAGCCTGCCCGCTTTTCGGGCATGACCTACTACAGGTAGCCAGCGA
>CERN01056217.1_pt1 | contig 15977 bp, 17 predicted proteins | sample 530761 | NCBI WGS metagenome assembly CERN01 (sample SAMEA2620947, study PRJEB7988) | marine metagenome | isolation source: saline water (ENVO:00002010), including | reverse complement strand
GATGCTTTCAAGCCGATACGGTCATTCCAGACGGGTTCTGCATGATATGGATCGCAAGCGGTCGGAGATTGCGGATGCGCAACAAAGGTTCAATGCTGCGCGAGAAGAGCTCAAACGGATACTGAATTCCGAAGACCAGCTTATTCAGATGCGTGCGGGATCATGACGTCGATCATGCTGGCGTGCAAATCAAGCAGCGTTGGAGGCCAGATCGTCTGACTGAACACGATTACGGCCGTTGCTCTTGGCCAGGTACAATCGCTGGTCAGCCTGCTCGATCAGGCCGCTAACGGTCAAACCCGGCTGGTGCTGGGCAATGCCGAACGAGGCCGTGATGGCGCCGATGGGTGTCTTGGTTCCCTTCAGGACGAGCTTCCTTTCAGACATCTGCTCACGGATGCGATCAATCAACCGGGTGGCCTGTTGCAGGCCTGTTGCAGGTAAGATAATTGCGAACTCTTCGCCCCCATAGCGCGCTACGAGATCCTTGCCCTTGATGTTGTTGGTGACGATTGAAGCAAAAATCTTCAGAATTTCGTCTCCTACCCGGTGACCGAAATTGTCGTTCACGCGTTTGAAATGATCAAGGTCTGCCATTGCCAGACAGAGGCTCGAACCCTGTTTGTTTGCCGCCTCAACTTCTGCGGCGAGGCGTAGGTCGAAGGCGCGTCGATTGTAGATGGAGGTGAGCGGGTCGCGCATGCTTTCATTGCGAACCGCCTCGAGCTCATGTTGCAGGCGTTCGATCTGCTTCATTGAGGCCATTAGACCATCGCTGAGGCGACGACTCTGATCGGTCATCCGACGACTTTCCGACATCAGGCGCGCAACGGCAGAGGAGAGAGCAGCTGACGAGCTTGAATCAGACAGGCCGCGTTCAATCTGCGTCAACGCAACTTCGAACTGGTCGCTGTTTTCCATACTGGTACCCACAAGGTCCAGGATGCTTGAGAGTTGCTGTTCAACTTCCCGTCCGATGTTCTCGCGTTTGGCGTGATCGTCGGTAGGGCGCAAATGCATGTTGTAGACTTCGTCGATTTCATATTGGCAAAGCGCGCCCCGCTCCAGCATTTCGTCGACCGCAACCACAACCTTGTTGTCGGACTTTGCTGCATACGCATACATCAGCGCGAATGTGTTGGGGAATGGCGGCGTGCCATGTTCTGCAATCAACTGGCTGGCAGTATCAGCATGCTCATACACCTTGGCAAAGGCTTGCTGGTCCTCAGGACACACAAATACTGGCGTCTTGGATTCGCTCATCTGAACCCGTCCCCATCGGCAATTCATTTAACGTCGAGGTTTACCTTGCGTATGCGATCTTCAAATATCGTTAAATGTGAGCTTTTTATTCGCGTTTTTGCGCGGTCCATGCACCAGATTTATCTCCAGCTTTCGGCCGTTGTGTTGAGCTTGCAGTAGAAGTCGGATGCTTATTCACTTGAAAGCATGCTGGCATTGTTGCGACGGACTTCACCATCTTCTGAGATGGTACTTTGCGATGTTTCCGATCACATACCAAACTCCGTTTGGCGATCCCGGCGCGATTCGAACGCGCGACCTACAGATTAGGAAAATTTATCTAGGGTTGCATTGCGTTGCTGCAGTTTGCGAAATATCAATAAAAACAATATCGATTTTGCCTCGCTTTGATACGCTTTGTTGGGTCAAGTTGGAAAAAGTTACCAAGGTTACCACGGATGCCCATAATCCCCTGATAATACAGAGCTCGTATCTGTATGTCGGACTACCACGAAAGTAACTAGACAAGTGACCCTTGCACTAAGCTGCCAAGCGTTACTCCGCAACGACTCTTCTATTCCCCCAGAAACGCTTCCAATTACGCTTTCTCTACCCTCTCGACTTCCGACGCTGTCAGCAACGCGAACTCTCCTTCACGTGCCCGTTTGGATAGCCGCCCATCGTTCTGGTTGAGGAAATGGTAGAGTAGGTCAATCGTCTTGTCGGGCATTTCGACAAACGCTTCCACACCGGCCTTGAAGCGATCATGGCTTCTCAGGAATGCAACCTCCCTCGGAAGATCTATTTCGATTGTCTGGCGCACGCATGACATCAGGAATTCCGCATGCGGCGTCGCATCGAAATATCGAGAGAGATGGGACGTGTCGCTCAGCACGTCGACATTGCCAGCGGGCGTCGCGCACCAGTCCACGAACAGCAGTATTCGGCGAGAGTGGGATTCCAGTACGCGGCGGTATTCCTCAATACGCTCCAGGATGGCGTTCGAATTCGGAAACACTAGGCCCGGCGGGTTGAACCCAGCCCGTGCGAGTGCTGGTGGATCAGTTATCTGTGAAACCGGCCGTTTCGATCCTCGAACGGGTGGATGTAGACACATCCGAATGCCAGAACGGCAGCGGCGACGATGGCATCCACCAACGCTGGATCCTGATTATCAAAGGCGAGCAGGTCCTCAGGGCGGGCGCTTAAATGGCTCAACACATTGATCAACCTTAACTTTAGGTTGCTATGTGTCGCCACTTTCTCGGCATTACGTTGCTTTAAGTTGCAATCAAGTCGTCGATCTATTTCCATGGTCTTGGCCGCAACGGAAGTTTTGGCCAGCTCAACTCACAACTCCAGAAAGGAAACAACGATGACTAAGAAAGATAGAATCTCGTCTGGCCAAGAGGCCAAAACCTCTGAGCGCGTTTTCATGAGGGACTTCTCGCAGGTGATGCGGGAGGATGAAGCCGACGACATCTTTGGCGGCCAAACCTACAACCCGTGTACCGATATGGGTGGTGTAGCTACATTGACAGCGGACGTCCAAGAAGGATGCGACTTCTAGCCTGTTCCCGACGTCAATTCGCCCGCGGATCGTCACTTTAGTGTCATGGTCCGCGGGTTTTTGGAGAGGAAATCATGACAGTATATGTTCTTTCACACTTTGGTGACGTTCATGCACATGCAGTACACTGGGCATGTGAAAGCTTGGGCAAGTCTTCGGTCTTCCTAGATCTATATGAGTTTTTTGAAAACTCGCGCATTGGAATTATTCCGGAGAATGGACGGCAGCGACTTTTGATTGATGGGATTGATGTTGATCAATCTGCTTCCGTATGGCTGCGACGACCTAACCCTCCCAAACTTTTTAGAGAGTCGTCCGTTCACGCAAGTGACCTGAAGTTCGCGGAAATGTCCTGCGCAAGTTTGTATAGAGGTTTCCTGGAGGGATTATCCGAGTGCTCGTTGGTCGTAAGTCCATGGACTGCACACACTGCCGCATCGCTAAAGATGAATCAGATCAGTGCTGCACAAAGAGTAGGAATGAAAACGCCCAGAACTGTTTTTACCAACGACATCGACTTGGCCATTTCTCGGCTGAATACAGACGAGTGGATCGCGAAAAGTCACAGCCAGTTCAAGTGGGCACCAGTCAACGGCAAGCACACAATCATGCCTTCGGTTGCGCCGATTTCGCCAAGCGACTTGGCATCATACTCTTCAACCTTTCCTTTCTCTCCAATTATCGTTCAAGAAAAAGTAAAGTCGACCGATGAAATTCGAGTGTTTGTTTTTGGTCGCACCGTTTTCGCTGCTTCGTTGGGGTTCAGCAACCTAGATGGTGAATTGGATTGGCGACGGTTTCACAGCACTTTAGACATCAAGTTAATCGAATTGCCCGAGCGATTGAGGCAGCAAATTTTTGAGTTCATGGATGCTCTTGGCTTAACGAGTGGAGCATTCGACTTTATACTGAACGAATCGAACGAGCATGTGTTCTTGGAGGTTAATTCTTGCGGTCAATGGATCTGGATGGAGACCGATGATTCGATACCAATTCTCGATGCGTTCTCTCAATTCTTGATCTCAGGCGACCCACAATTTGAGTATGATTTCTCTCAAACCCCCAACGTTCTATATAGTGATTTCTTGAACTCTCAGGTTGCTGACGAAGTGTTCGTTCAGCGAGAGGCAGCGCCATCTCAGACAACTATAGCCAAAAAACACGAAGGACAATGGTTTAGCTCGATGGTCGCGCTCGAGAATGAGGAACTGTCATGACGGTCGTCCGGCTCGCTTACGCTTCAGCACTTCTTGCTCTGATTGTTGGTTGCGCTTATCAGGCACCTAAGACCGCATCGGCATCGGCATCGACAAGTTCCAGTTATCTTGGTCCAAAGCAATTTTTTAGTTTCTGGAAGGCAAGAACCACCCAAAAGGTGGGCGATAGTGATGAGGTACTCCAGCAGGTTAGGTCCGATCTTTTCAAGACAAAGCGTGCATCAACTATACGAGCACAAACAGAACTTGCAGCGCGATCGAGTGAAAGTGTGCAGTTATCGGACGACTGCTATGCAGATATAGAGTGCTTCAATGCAAGCCTGACGATAACCTTGGCCGACAAATACAAAGCAGATTGGGCGGACTCGCTCAACTATCTGGAAAGCTACTTCGCGAATGTGCGAGTTGAAATTAGTGGCGCAGATTCTGCTGTTAACAGCGCCGACGATGTTGAAGATAAATTAGCAGCATTTCTGCGACGCGATCAGACTACACGAAAATTGTATGGCGAGACACTCAATGACCCTACTCTCGAGCAGCATGCATCGTTGACTCGCGATTTGGGCTTCGGCTGGATCCGCAGCCAGGTCCGAAGTCGAGATCTAGAGGCGAGTGAGTGGCTATTGAAAACCAGCCAGCCGCTGGCGAACGACGACAGGGCTGATCTGTTTGAATCGGCTTGGCCTATAATTCAGCACGCGGATCGACGCCCGGCGCTGCAGTATTTCGCTGTCAGCACGTTAAGAACCACCAAATTCCCTTCTTCCAACGCAAAAGAGTGGGCCATGTTGGTTGATCGCGTTGAGTTGAACTTGGGCCGACCGCAGATCTACGGCACCCAAGTTCGGTGCATGGACGGCGAGTATCGATTTAGTCCGACGATCGATGACTCGGCTGTCAATGAGCGACGCGAAGAAATTGGCCTTGAGCGACTAAAGGTTGATGTCTCTAAAAGCTTAGGCGCCTGCTAGCGAGGCAATCCCTGTGAGATCAATAAAGCGTTATAAACACTTCGTGCAGCTCGATTCGGGCGATTGCGCCGCCACGTGCTTTCGATCAATTGCACATTTCTATGGACACGCCATCTCACGAACCGATGCGGAATATCTAGTAAAAAAGAGCGCGAAAGGCGCATCAATGCTCGACCTCATTGGTGCGTTCTCAGGCCTGGGGGCTCTGGCGCAAGCACAATGGTGCAGCGTTGGAAATATTGTCCAGCGAAACAGTTTTCCTTGCATAGTGCATATTCGCAAGGAACACTTTGTGATCGTGCTAGGTGCATCCAAGAACTCCATATCAATATCAGACCCGGAAAATAGAAAAAAGACTACTGTCTCGATAACTCGCTTTGCGGAAGAGTTCGCAGTTGAAAAGAATGGCGTGGGCGCTGCAATATTCTTCGAGAGCTTCCCCCCTGGTAACGGTTCTGTTCGTTCGCCAAGCTTCCTGCGACCACTACTCATAAAAGCACTCACCGTCGAACCTCGGAGGATCACTATCGTAGGTATTCTGGCGTTAATCGCTATCGTGACGACGGCGATAGTGCCGCTATTAACGAAACGTTTTTTTGATTCTGGCGTCGATTCTACGGGACTGGGGATGTTGTCAGTTGCTGCCGGCTCTCTTCTTGGTGCTCAGATATGCATTGTCGTTCTGAACGCGACCCGAACCGTCAGCACATCAATCATTCAAAGAAATTTGCTGTCGGCATTTTCTGAACCTTTCTTGTCTAGCTTGGTACAACTTGATTACAATTTTTTCTTAACCAGAACGTCTGGGGATATTCTTCAGAGGCTGAATGATCAATCACGCATTGAGAGCTTTGCTTCAAAGCTCATGGCTGACGCGCTGACGATTGTGTGCGGACTGATAGGAGGAGTGTTTGGGCTTATACTAATCAGCCCTATTGGCGCTGCCGCAACAGCTGTCTGTTCGGCAGTTGTCTTCGCTGTGTCTTTGATTCTTCTCCGGCGGAGAGTTATTCCAGAATCTGATTTCTTTGATGCGTCCGCCAAGGCTAGGGGAGCAGAGAATGAAATCGCTCGTTGCATCCTGAGCATCAAGGCTGCTGCTCATGAGCGACAGGCTGTGTCAAACTGGAAGAAGTCCGCGAAACGCCGCGCCAACGCCCAATTTGGCTTAACTCGGCTGGATGTCATTCTTGCTTCAACCAGTGAAACACTAGTTCAATGCGCAGCAGTAATCATTCTTCTGCTGGTAACATGGCCAACGCTTGGGTCACACTTGGTGTCTGCGGGAGATATCGGCGCATTTTCAATCGTGATGGGTACAATATTTGGTCCACTAATTAGATTGGCTTCAATTTCCAAAGATGTTCAGGAGGCGCGCCTTGCTGCTGAACGATCTGAAAGTGTTGTTTCAATCAGCCCGGAGAGAGCCACGAAATCAGCATCACTGATCGACGTATCTGAATGCGCAATTCGATTTGAAAGCGTCTCGTATGCTTATCCTGGTAGCAAGAAGCCAGCACTTCGTAGTGTTGACTTCATTGTTGAGCCACGGACCACGTGCGCGATCATTGGAGGAAGCGGAAGCGGAAAAAGCACCGCAGGCTTGCTTCTTGCCAAGCTGCTCCAACCTGCTGCCGGAGAAATTTCGTTAGACGGAAAGTCGCTTTGCGAGATTGATTCCGCGCAGCTCAGATCCAGCATCGGATTTGTTCTCCAAGATGGCGCAATCTATGACGGAACGATCTCGTTCAATATTTCAGGAAGAGACGATGCAGAACCCGAGTCAATCTGGAACGTGTTGCGTATCTGCTGCTTGGACCAAACCGTAGCCGCTTTACGGGCAGGTATCTCAACAAAGCTTGGCGCAGGCTTTGAAGGGCTCTCAGGCGGACAAAAGCAGCGACTTCTGCTTGCAAGAGCTCTTTACGGTAACCCCTCCATCATAATTCTTGATGAGGCCACCAGCGCACTCGATGTCTACACCGAGGAACGAGTGCTTCAGAACTTGAAAGCCTCATTTCCGAATACGACTACCGTTATCATCGCTCATCGCACAAGCACAGTTCGTCATGCCGACAAGGTTATTCGCTTAAAAGAAGGTGCCGTCGATTGGATAGGCTTGAAAGCGGACATGAGTTTCGATGACGAACAGGTAACACCACTTATCGACCGTCATTCAGAAAATCTTACATTAAGATAAGCAGTCATGATACAGAATATACATCACTCAGATTTCGATGTGCTCAGGGCCGCGCCCAATGCCACTAAAGTTGTGATTGGAATGTATGGCTGCAAACCTTGCGAAAGGCTTCTTAACGTGCTTTCCGATTGGCCGCTGGTCGAGCAGATGCAGCTAGTCTACACTAAGATGCCGCCATCGAAATTACGCCAATTCAAGCAAGACCATGGGCTTCTTCAGGTTCCTTCCTTGGCGACTGTCGGTCGAGGAAACATTTTTCCGGTGCTCGGCATCCTCGTCGCTGGCACCGATGACGATGTTCGGAACAGTTTCAAGTCCACCCTCGCTTTATCGAGCCGAGGGATATAGGCGATGGTCCCGAGAGCGCTTTTTGTTGCCATCTTGGCACTGCCCTTGGCCCTATTCCTTACAGGATGCCACGTATCTCCCGCGGAAGCCTATCCAGCATGTCTAAACTTGAGTTTATCAGGGCCCACGCAATCAGGCGCTCCTTCGATACCACTGGCACAAGCAATCGAACGAAAGAGCCGTGGATTCACCCAAGGGCTATTGTTTCATGATGGTCGGCTGTTCGAGTCTACCGGATTGATGGGCTCTTCTGAACTCCGCGAGCTCAATACAGAGACAGGTGAAATAGAGCGTAGCGTCAAAATGCCTTCGGATGTCTTCGGCGAAGGCGCAGTAGTGATTGACCGATTTATTATCGTTGGCACATGGAAGAGCAATAGAGTCTTCTTTTATGACGTTGATACGTTCGAATTGATAAAGGAAATGCACTATCCTGACGATATTTGGGGCCTCACTACGGATGGAGAAGTTCTAATAGTCAGCAACGGAACGCAAACTCTCACGACTCTAAACCCCCGTTCACTAGAAATCCAAAAAAAACTCGACGCGAAGAAGGGCGCCAGTCCGCTCGTCGGCATAAACGAGCTAGAGTGGGTTGAGGGGAAAATACTTGCCAACGTTTGGCCTACCAATGACGTCTATGCAATTGATTATGCGTCTGGCTCTTCGGTAAAGATATTCAACGCCCAACGCTATCTTTCTGAAGTTCAGCATTCGGGCGATAGAGACAATGTTTTGAACGGAATTGCATACGATCAGGATAATCGGCGTTTGCTCTTCACTGGAAAAAACTGGGACCGGCTTTTCTATTTTTCATTGTGCGACAACGCGAAATGATGAGGTTTTCGAGCGCTCAATTATTTTTTTGGGACAACTGGGATAGTTCATAGTTGATTTTGCAATTTCAAACGCCAGGCAGTTAATCACTTGTTCCAGGTGGATTGGCGGCAAAATCCATCAAATCGGTCCAAAGTCTGAATTAACTCCGATTTCAATTGATGGGCTCGTATTTCGCATATTTTTTGTACGATTTTCCAAAAATCGATTCTTCGGCGCCAAGCTGGCACATTTGATGCTTCACACGTCTTTCGCGAGAAGGAGGGAAAAGCGATCAGAGGGCTCGCTATATCCGCAGACGACGAAGACCGCTTCTTCTGCCTCGGCGAGGTGGCAGAATTTGTCCACGGCATCGACGGTCTGCCAAGCGGAGAGGAAATTCTGCATTTTCTCGTCTGTGACCTCTTCGCGGGCGCGTTCGATCCCCCTGATCAAGAACTCGTGCCATCTCGCTATGCGAGAGCACAGTTTCGCCTGAAACAGACAATGGCCGTTCCGACCCCCACATTCAGTACGACACTCTATCCCGAGGTATTTGCCGCCGACTATCGCGCGTTCGTCTGCTCTTACGGCGACAGAAAATCGGTAGCTCACCTTCTGTACCAAGCGAGGGCATTGCCGATGAAAGCGCCGGAGTGTCTCACAGACGTGTTCTTTCACGAGGCCTGCCAGACTCTCACGACGTTTCCCTATCATCGCTACAGCGAGCGCGCGCAGATTCTCCTCGAGAATATCCTCGTATCCAAAACCGTTCTGAAACACTGGTTCGAAGAACGCGGTCTGATGACGGCAACAGAACTGGAGGGCCAGGACGAACGGGCAGGCGCGCAGGAAGCGGCCAACAGCAACGAACCCACCGACCGCGCCGAGCGCACATCGAGAAATGCGTCGCTCGACAAGGCGGCCACACGGGGACGGCCGACATCCGGCATGTGGCCCAAAATCCAGGAACTCGTGACGGAGCAACATCGCGCCAATCCAGACGGATACAGCAATGCGATGGCGTCCGTTGTCCACGAGGCTCTTGCCGCCGAGTTTCCCGGTGAGCGCATACCGGCATTGTCGACGATACAGGCAAAGATGAAACGTCTTCGCGCGGTTGCACGGGCTGCGACAGTGCGGCGCCCCGAGCCGCCGGACTATAATCAGTAGACTGATTTCCGATTTTCTGGAGTTTCGGCATTTACTCTTCGCCAAGTAAGCGAGCAATTGCCCGGCGAAGCGTCATGGTGCCACAATTTGATGAATTCATTCTGCTTTTTCGCCAACCCTTTTCGTGCTGGCGTCTCCTCACTCACACGAAGAGGAGTAGATTGAATGACCAGGCACAGTCACGACTTCCCCGCCATCGAAGATATCCTTCAGGACAATCCGGGCTGGCTCGATGAAGCGATCGATACGCCTTCCGTCTCCCAGATCACCGGTATTCCGGTCTGTACGCTGACGACCTGGCGATGCCGGGGCGGGGGACCTGCCTTCATGAAGTTCGGGTCAAGTGTTCGATACCGTAGACGGACGGTCCTGACATGGATGGCCGCATGCGAGACGCCTCAAGCCGACAATGGCGGGACGAGCCGTGTCTGAGCCGACCCGCCCCCTGTCCATCCGCCTTACCACCAAGGACATCGACCACCTCACCGAACGCGCCCGGCGCATTTCCGGCACACCAACCGGTGTTGCCCGTGAACTCATCCTGTCCGGCCTGACCGATGGCGATCCGTTCACACAGGCCGAACGGCTTCTCAAAATCGAGCGCAGGCTCGCCGCTGTCAGCCAGGATGTCCTAACCGCGATTCAGTCGTCCACCGGTACTCACGACACCCTCATGCGTATCGAGACCATGTTTGAACAGCTTCTGCACGCACTCGCAGGGCAATCCCCCGAAGGAAGCGAAGCTCATGTCTAGACTCAAGGCACTTCTTGCGGCGTCTGTTGCCATCTCGGCCATGGCCAGCGCGAGTCTCTACAAACTCAACTTCGTTGACCGACCTGCAATCGCCCAATGGGAAAACGGGCAGATCGGCCGCCATTCTGGCAAAGACATGCAATTTTGCGCCGGCGCTCGTCTGCACGCTCTCGGAAATCCACGTGCTGCCGCGCAATGGGCGCAATGCCGAACTTTACTCGATTCCTATGGGTCGCTTGATGAGTTCGATAGCGACTATCTCTGGGTCTCCGGCCTTGTCGCCTTTTCCATCCTTTCCTTCCTTGTATTGGTCGGCGCAGGCCTGACCGAGACCCCGCCCGTCAAGGTCAAGCGCGGCCCGAAACGCCGGGTAGGGCGGGACGCCTATTCGGCCATCCGGAAGGTCGCCCGTAGGGAAGGCCGCCGCTCGGGCAAGGGCATCTCGTTTCCACCGGGCATCCATATGAGCCGTGACCGCGAGGCCCGCCACATGATGATTACCGGCGGGGTGGGCTCCGGGAAGACCCAGACGATGCGTCACATGATTCTTGAAGCAATGCGGCGTGGGGACAAGCTGCTCGTGCTCGACACCAAGGGCGACATGACTGCGGGACTTCCAGGAGATATTGTCCTTCTCGCGCCGCAGGATGCCCGCTCCGCGGCCTGGGACATCGCGTCAGACTGCACGTCGAAACAGGATGCACGCGAGCTGGCCGCCCGGTTCATTCCAAAAAGCGATGACCCAATGTGGTCGGAAGCGGCGCGGGAGGTTTTTGTCACCTGCGTCGCCAGCCTGCAGGCCAGCAAGCCCGGCGCGTGGACCTGGGCGGACCTTCACGCCCGCGCTATCATGGAGCCAGAAGTCCTTGAGGGCCTTGCCCGCAAGTACAATCCCGCCGCGAGCCAGTTCCTTGCCGATCCGACCAGCAAGACGACAATGAGTATCCTGACGACATTCAAGGCGCATCTTTCTGCAATCGAGGCGCTCGCACAGGCGTGGGGCGACAAGGGAGAGAAGGCATTTCCCATCTCGCGGTGGCTGCACGAAACCGAAGGCACGGTTCCAATCGTGCTTCAAAGGGATGGACGCTATCCTCAACTCTCCAACGCCTGGATCAGTGGCCTCATCGGACTGCTTGCCTCGCATGTCGGGAGTCCGAGTTTCGAAGACAGCGAGAAGCGCCGTGTCTGGCTGTTCCTGGACGAGTTCCCGCAACTCGAACGGATGGAAGACTTCTCTGCCTTGCTCGATCTTGGCCGTTCGAAGGGAGTCTGCATTGTCATGTCCGCACAGGACACATCCCAGATCCGTATTCGTTATGGCAGGGATCGCACCAGTTCCTGGCTCTCCATGGTCGGCACGCACATCGTGAGCCGGCTCAATGTCGGCGAAGGCGCAGAGGATGTCAGTCGCGCGATCGGCCTGCAGGAAGTAGAATTGCCGGTAAAGTCGAAGGGCTATTCAGGTGGGCAGTATACAAGTTCGGTCTCTATGCAAACACGGCAACGTCCGGTCATTACCGCGTCGGAGATCTCCAGTCAGCTCGGCCCGCACAAACATGGTGTCCGAGTCCTCTTCATCGGCATGGGAGAAGACGTTCACCTCGTCGACCTGCCTTATGTGCCGTTCGAGGAAGAGCGAGCACCGCATGAGCCTGCTGACTGGACGCGTTCAAACTCCAGTCGTCTGCCTACGCCTGAGGTCCCCGCTGAACCGCCCGGGGGATTGCGCCAGCCCCTCCTGTCGACAGATGATCTGGCCCGCATCCGTGGCAAGGCAAACAGCGATCCGGACTGATGGTCGCTTCCATATCTGCCCGAAAGTCGGTCGGCGCGGCGATCGCGTACTTCAAGCACATGGCCCAGGATGAATACTATACGGGCTCGGGGGAGGCTGAAGCGGATGGCGAATGGGACGGGCGAAGCGCGGAACGCCTCACCCTGGAGGGACCGGTCTCGAAGGCCGAATTCGAATCCGCTCTCAACGGCACCGACCCAAAGACCGGCGAGCGCCTCACCCAGATCGGCAAGTCACATGCACCCGGCTGGGACATGACCTTCTCGGCCCCGAAATCGGTCTCCGTCATGTGGGCGCTTTCGCCGCCAGCGGACCGCAAGACAATCGAAGCCGCACACCGCCAAGCCGTTCATGCCGCGACCACGCATCTAGAAGATCATCATGCGTTCACCCGCCGGGGCAAGGGCGGGGCGATCCGCGAACCGGTCGTCGGGCTGACCATCGCCCGCTTTCACCATCACACTAGCCGCGATCTCGATCCCCAGCTTCACACGCACGCGTTCATCTTCAATACTGCGCCGCGCCGTGACGGAACGTGGGGCAGTCTTGTCAGCCGCGATCTCTACAAGGCCCAGAAGGAGGTTGGCGCAGTCTATCGCGAACACCTCGCCAACCGGCTCGAACGCGGCGGCCATGCCGTCGAGCGCTATGGCACAGGCTTTCGTCTGAAAGCCATCCCGCGCGACATCGAACGCGCATTCTCGAAGCGCAGGCAGGCCATCGAACAGGCGGCCGACACATACGGTTATCGGACTCCCAAGGGCATGGAACTCGCCGCGCTGCGCACAAGGCAAGCAAAGCGCCCACGGGAGCGTGCGGCGCTTTTCCAGGCTTGGCAGGCAGAGGCTAGAACGCTCGGCTTCGATCTCGCCAAGGCGCGTCAGCAGCAAGCGCAGGTCGGCGGCCAAACCCAGCATGTGGCGATGCGAGACCATCAGGTTCGCACAAGGTCGCCAGCCCGCATGCTGCCCTCTGCGCAGCAGTTGATCAGCGCCATCGCCGTCGCGTCGCGGGCGTCATCCAGCATGCAAGGCGTGCAGATCAACCTGGGTCAGAAAGCCGACGGGCGCGACCAAGACCGGGAACGTTGACGTGTACGCTGCTCTCCTGCGCATTCACCTGTAGTCATTGGCGCGCTAGCCCATTTGCCACGAAATCGTAATCGCCGAACACGGCTCCTGTACACGGCCTTAGCTCGTAAAAATCCCTTTGACTGTGGGTGTGTAAGACAGGATCGCCCGCGATCTGTCAGCATCGAAGGTGCATGGGGTGTGACACCCACTTCCCTTCCTACTTGACTAAAATGCAGACCCTTCGCTTTGATGGATATCAGGCATTTTTTCAGGGCTTCAGAACGGAGCCTCTTTGAAACTTTCCGTTTTTCAGGTAATTGCAGTATATTAACATTATGATTGAACACTAACATTATTGATGTTAGTGTTCGGATACGATGTTATATAACGATGATCCCGCTCCAGATCCTCAGCGCCTGGCTCACCAGATTGCCAGCTATGTCGGTCAGATTCTGCATACGACTATGACAGTCGAACCTGAATCCGCCCCGCCGAATTTGCCGGTTTTTCTGACGCGTGCCTATAGCTTCTACCAAGCGGACATTGCCGGACGGGTGTGCCTTCTGATGCTCGTGAATGATGCTGCCGATACGCCGGGAGATATTGCCAAACATGTCAGATTGGTCGAAGCGCAGGTCGATCGACCAGTGATCATCGGTATATCAGCGCTAAGCGCTCGTGACCGGTCCCGTCTGATCGGACAGGGCGTTTCGTTCATTGTCCCCGGAAACCAGTTCTATGCGCCGGAACTGGGTATGGATTTGCGTGAACACTTCCGGACCCAGAAATCCGAGACACCCGATAGCCTCTCCCCCGCTGCACAGGCCGTATTTTTTCATTACATGCTCCGGCGAAATGAGGCAGCCACCACACCGTCCGAACTTGCAAGGGACTTGAATTATTCGCCTATGTCTATCGGTCGGGCTTTCGACGATCTGGTGGCTATTGGCCTGGCAGGCACGGAAAAATATGGCCGGGAACGCCACCTTCACTTTCGAGGTGACCGCCGGGAAATGATGGAAAATGTGCGCTCGCTCCTGCAAAGTCCGGTGCGCAGCCGGAAGCTTGTCTGGGGACCGCACCCACGTCCACCTATGCTACTCGGTGGCGAGTCAGCACTCTCTGAGTTGACCGACTTATCCCCACCGAAACTGGAGGTCTTTGCAATCGCCGCCATTGAGTGGAAGGGGTTTGCCGCCAGCCATGAATACCGGGAGCATCACTTTGACGAGCCGGACTTCGCCGTAGAGACCTGGAGCTATGATCCGGCAGGATTAGCGGATGGGCAGATTGCTGACCCATTGTCCTTGTACGCGCAATTCCGGGATCATGAAGACGAACGGGCGGCCATGGCTGCCGAGCAATTGCTGGAGCGCGTGCCATGGTAGTTGGACTCGATAAGTTCCGTGATTTTTTCAAGGATTATCCGGATCATTATACAATCATTGGCGGAGCGGCGTGCGACATCCTCTTTGACACGGCCGGCCTCCCCTTCCGCGCCACCAAAGATATTGATGTTGTTCTTTGCATTGAAGTTATCGATGCCGCGTTTGGCGAAAAGTTCCGGGACTTTCTGAACGCCGGAGGATATCAGGCTCGCGAACAAAGCGGCGGGCACCGCGAATTCTACCGGTTCCACAAGCCGGACGACCCAGAGTTCCCCTTTATGGTCGAACTCTTCTCCAAGGAGCCAGATGGACTCTCACTTCCTGCAGATACCTGCATCATCAGGCTGGACGCCGAAGCTGACATTGTAAGCCTTTCGGCGATCCTCCTTGATCCGGTCTATTTTGAAGCCCTTCAGAACGCCAAGCGTTTGGCAAACGGAGTGACGATCCTCGATCAGTCCATTCTCATCCCATTCAAGGCGCGCGCCTTTCTGGACCTGACCAAACGGCGGGACGACGGCGATGGAAAAGTCAAAGGCGGTGATATCAAGAAGCATCGCAATGATGTGTTCCGCCTCTCACAATTACTTCCTGGCGATGCCGTCGTGCAGGTCAGCGATCCTCTGCGCGAAGATATGCGCCAATTCCTCCGTGCAATTGAGGAGGAAGGGAAGCTGAATCCCAAAGACCTCAAAGTGAGTATGACGCTCGAAGAGGCCATCATATTCCTGCGCAAAGCCTATGGGGTGGAATAGGCGCAACACGCCGGAATTCAAGCGGTCGCCCGAGCCGGTACGGAGAAGACGTTTCCCAATCAGCTGAAACGCAACTGGGCGTACAGGAATGGATATTGACACGCGGATGCTGAAGATCACGCCTGGCATCCTGATTTTTGGAAATCTTCTCCTACATTGGCTCATAGCCAACAAATCGCGAAAATTTCAAAATGCGCTATCGGCACCATCTTTTGGATGGCGCGCACCCGGGGCGAAACTCGCGCTAAGATTCTCTGCGATTGAATAGAACGCGCAAAACGGTCCTGAAAGACGAATGGCGATGACGGCTCCGTAAGGAGCCGTCATCTGGCAAGTCAGTCCCGCGGGTTCCAGAGGATCACATGGCGACCCTTCTTGCCTTTCACCGGCGCGAGATTTGCGTAGATCTTGCGCGGGCCGATCTGCGGGTCCGCGAGAGTGATCGAGACATAATCGCGTCCCGATGCTTTCGCCTTGCGCATCCAGCCGCCGCCGATTTCTGTCGCGGTGTCTCCGGCGAAGATGCGGTAGTCGGGCTGACCTTCTCCGGCTTTCTCCGCGTTCTTCTCAATGCGGATAGGGCTTGCGAGGTTCATCATCGCGAGGGCGCCTTCGAAGCCGGTTTTGGTCTCAGAGACATATCCAAGTGCGTTTGCCATTGTGTGGTTCCTT
>CERN01055543.1_pt1 | contig 16029 bp, 13 predicted proteins | sample 530761 | NCBI WGS metagenome assembly CERN01 (sample SAMEA2620947, study PRJEB7988) | marine metagenome | isolation source: saline water (ENVO:00002010), including | reverse complement strand
GGAGGTCAGCCTGGCCTAAATCAGCGGTTATTCAGACCTTCCCTAAATCTTTCATAGTGCAGTCGTACAATGTCCTCTGCGAACAGCCGCGTACGCAACGCTTGATCTTTCCTGCGACTGGAAGGCTGGTCTACTAGGCCGTGCTCATCAATTAAGTCGATAGCCTTTGAAGTCTGGATAAGTCGCTTAAGTCGTCTGAGTACGGCTGGATTTACCCAGTCTTCTGCAATACTGGCCTCTAACTCTTGCAGCAATCTTTTGATTTTTGACGCGTGTGCTGGGCCTTCGATTGCCGCTCGTACCCGACTATTGGATAAGTAGTTGCACAGTGCTGATGCCACACCGCTAACATATTCAAGATATTCGCCCGTGATTCGGATAAGACTTTCCATATGACCATACATCATGAACCTCTCTGGGTTCTGGTCGTATTGCTCTATGAGCTTACTTGCAAACTTCTCGCATCTAGCCGTTCGCCAATCGGGGTTATTGGTGGTAAATCCTGCTGCTTGCAGCGCCATCGCCCAAGCTGGCTGATTTTCCAGCCAATCAAGTGCGGGCCTGGCCTCATCAAGTGTCATTTCGGAGAGCTGCGCCGTGAGTTTCTCTAGGTTGCGAGGGAGCTCGTCCCTATGTGCTTTGTCGGGGCTTTCTAGCGCAGCCTGGAGCAAGGGCTCTACGACACTTTCCATTTGGTGTCTGTACCGTGTCGCAACATTTGCCAAAGCTCTGAACTCTTCCAGCGTCGGCGCTGCTTGCATCGTTTCACCTCCTCAGGCGACCTACTAAATCAACCAGCCAGGCGGGTAGGTGGTCCGCTTTTCGCCCCGTCGGGCTAGGCTGGTCGAACTCGGTTTAACTCGTTTCCTTGGGTGTTACTTTGCTGCTTTCTTGAAATTGCCGCGCACTACCTTGCCGCTTGGGGCGGTGGTCGCGTAATGCGCCCAGTCATCCATCATCGCCCGGCGCTTGTCGAACAGATCGCCACGCCGATAAGCCGCCTCAACTGCATTGCCGATAGTGTGCGCTAGTGCCTGCTCGCATACGTCGCGCGGGTAATGGGTGGCCTCTGCTGCCCAGTCCCGGAACGTCGAGCGAAAGCCGTGCATGGTCAGGTCATCACGCTCCAGCCGGCGTAATCCCATCAGCATAGCCATATTCGACAGCGGGCGGCCGCGTCGGGCACCGGGGAACACATAGGGGCTGTCATCATCACGGGGCAGGGCTTCCAGCACGGCGATGGCAGCGTCAGACAGCGGCACCCGGTGTTCTTTGCTGGCCTTCATGCGCTCGGCGGGGATGGTCCAGGTGCGGGCCTGCATGTCGATCTCCGACCATTCGGCGTTCAGCACCTCGGAGCTGCGGCAGGCGGTCAGGATGGTCAGCCGCATTGCTGCGTGCGTCAGGTTGCCGGCCTCACTCAGTCTTGCCATGAAAGCGGGCAGGTCTTGCCAGGGCAGGGCGGGGTGATGCTTCACCGCTCGCACCTTGGCACGCTTGGGCAGCAGCTTATCCAGGTGTCCGCGCCAGCGGGCTGGGTTCTCGCCTTCGCGCAGGCCGCGTGCCTTGGCTGCGTCCAGTACCAACTCAATGCGGTTGCGCACTCGGCTGGCGGTCTCGGGCTTGGTGGTCCAGATCGGTTGCAGCACCTGCAACACCTGTTCGGTGGTTATGTCATCCGGTGACAGCTTGCCGATAACGGGCGATGCGTAGGTGTTCAGGGTGTTTTCCCACTGCTGTGCGTGCTTGGCGTTCTTCCAGCCGGCGCGGTGGGCTGCAATGTAATCGGCGGCCACTTGGTCAAAGGTTATCTTCTTGGCGGCCTCTGCCATCGCGGCGGCCTGCTTGGCTTCGCGTTCTGCATTAGCGGCTTCAATGGGGTCAATGCCGCTGGCGATCTGTCTCCGGGCGTCCTCGGCATCCCTGCGGGCGTTATCCAGTGAACGGCCAGGGTATTTGCCTAGACCCATCTCCCGGCGCTTGCCGTTGATCTGATAGCGGAACACCCACGACTTGCGGCCGGTCTTCTTGCTGACCACTAGGCGCAGGCCGTTGCCGTCCTCATAGGTGCCCGGTTCGGTCAGGTTCTCCACCTGCTTGGATTTCAGCTTGTTTGCAGCCCGGTCCGCCATATCTGATCCCCCACTTTTTTCGCTAATCCCCCAACTGACCCCCCACCAGGATCGTGGAGTCCAATAACGGGCTTTGGTGCTTGTTGGACAGATATTAGGCTGTAGTGCCCGTAAATACTAGGCTTCTATGGTTTTTGTGGTCGTCTATTGGCTGCTGTAAAAATCCAGAAGGAATGCATTTTGTAGGACTCTCTCTCCGCCAGACAAACGAAAAAGCCCCAGCGCAAGCTGGGGCTTTTTCGTTTGTGCGGTGAACAGACGGACGAGAACCCTCACGGTTCGACCGGAGCCAGCAGCGCTGGCGCAGGAACGTCGGAGCGCAGCGACGACGGCCCGAGGTGGGTCCAGCCGAGGGCGAGGCGCAAAGCGCTGAATAATCCATCTGTCTCAGCCAGCCAAGCAACGACCTACAACCCTGAGAGCTCAGCTTGTTCGCCGGTACCACCTGACAGGCGAGGCGAGCAATCTCAAACCCGCCATCCTCCGCAGCGCCGAAATTCCCGCCTGCATACTCGGTAATCAATCCAGTCAACGCAGATTTCGTTGCATCGAGTGCGTTGCGAGTCGCAGTGCACGCATGTCTGCATCAATATGTTGTTTTCCGTCCCGTCCCGCTGCTGCCGCTCCCACTCCCGAGCCTCGGAGCGCCATAAACCGCTGCATGTCCTGTAACTCCGGATTTGTAATACTCCTCACGAAATGATTTGTATCAACTAAGGTTTGTCTTGGTGGTGATACGTTCAAGCACATCGCCATGCAGATGGCTGACTGTTTCACAGGTTTTGTAGATGGATTTGCCCTTGCCTGTGTGTCTTTGCAGGGGTGAACACGGATAAGGCTTCATTCCTCTGGAGGTGTCCAATGGACAGCGCACCTGATCGTGAGAAAGACAAGGGCCAGGATATGGCCTCCCGCTTCCCTACTGCGTATTCGATTCTGTTCCTGCTGATCATTCTGATGGCCGGTCTCACCTGGATCATGCCGGCGGGCAAGTTTGACCGCGAGATGAACGAGGCGGTTGGACGTGAGGTGGCGGTTGCCGGGACTTACCATGAAGTTGAGCCGAATCCGCAGGGCATCGTCGAGGTGATGCTGGCGCCCGGCGCGGGTTTCTATGATCCGGACAGTTATGCGGCCAACGCGATTGATGTGGCGCTGTTCGTGCTGTTTCTGGGTGGCTTTCTTGGAGTGGTGAACGCCACGGGCGCCATTGATACGGGCATCCGGTCGGCGATGGTGCATCTGAAGGGTCACGAGATCTGGATGATCCCGATACTCATGAGCCTGTTTGCCATTGGTGGTACGACCTATGGCATGGCCGAGGAGACGCTGGCGTTCTATGCCTTGCTGATACCCGTGATGATGGCGGCGGGGTATGACTCGGTCACCGGTGTGGCGATCATTCTGATCGGGGCCGGTATTGGTGTGCTTGGCTCGACAATCAACCCGTTCGCGACGGTCATTGCGGCCAATGCGGCGGGTATTCCTTTTACCGACGGGATTATCCCCCGGTTCGTGATTCTGCTGGGCGGGCTGGTGATCTGCATCGCCTACGTGATGGTGTATGCCCATCGCGTCAAACAGGACCCGTCCAGGTCGGCGGTGGCCAAGCAGCTTGAGGAGCACAAGGCCTTTTTCCTCAAGCGTCAGGCGGCTGAGGAGCATAGTGATCACCTGACTGGCATTCAGTCGGTGGTGCTGGTGCTGTTTGCGCTGACCTTCGCGGTGATGATCTGGGGCGTTTCATCTCAGGGCTGGTGGATGGCGCAGATGGGCGCGCTGTTCCTCGGGTCTGCAATCGTGATCGGCGTGATTGCGCGCCTGGGCGAGAAGGGGCTGACCAGTCACTTTGTCGACGGTGCCAGAGAGTTGCTGGGTGTGGCACTGGTTGTCGGGTTGGCGCGCGGGATCGTGGTGATCATGGAAAACGGCCTGATCGCTGACACCATGCTGCACAGCGCAGCACAGGCGCTGGACGGCATGGGCGGCTTGGCCTTTATCAATCTGATGTTCTGGATCGAGGCGGCGATGAGTTTTCTGGTGCCGTCATCTTCGGGGCTGGCTGTGCTCTCCATGCCGATTCTCGCCCCTCTGGCTGATTTCGCCGGGGTCGGACGTGACCTTGTGGTCACTGCCTATCAGTCGGCCAACGGTCTGGTGAACTTCATCAACCCGACCTTTGCTGTGGTGGTTGGCGGGCTGGCCATCGGCCGGGTGTCCTACGACCGCTGGCTGGCTTTCGTCTGGCCGCTGCTAGTTATTCTGGTGCTGTTCATCACTGCCGTTCTGAGCATTTCCGTTCTGCTGTGAGCGCTTGGCCAATGCAATAGGGAGAAAGGATATGTCTGTTCAAGAGCTGGGCGTTCACTCAGAAACAGGGCGTTTGCGTCAGGTGGTTGTTTGCCGGCCGGGGCTGGCGCATCGGCGTCTCACCCCCGGAAACTGCCAGGAGTTGCTGTTCGACGACGTCTTTTGGGTAAAGCAGGCGCAGAAGGATCACGATGTATTTACCCAGCTGATGCGCGACGAGGGCGTGGAGGTGCTGGACGTCAATACCCTGCTGGCCGAAACCCTCGATAACGCCGAGGCGCGCAGGTGGGTGCTCGATCACCGGATTACCGCCAATCAGGTCGGGGTAGGCGCAAAATCCGAACTGGTCAGCTGGATGACGGAGATTCCGAGTGAGCTGCTGGCCAGGCATCTGCTTGGCGGCCTGACCGTTGAGGAGCTGCCCTTTGAGCCTGCGGGGCTGTTCGGCAGTTACATCGGCCATCACGGATTTGTGTTGCCGCCGCTGCCGAATGCGCTCTTTACCCGGGACAACAGCGCCTGGATCTACGACGGCGTGGTGGTCAACCCGATGTTCTGGAATGCCCGCCGCCCTGAGACGCTGCTGAATACGGCGATTTACAAGTTCCACCCGAACTTTGCCGGTCGTACCAAAATTCACTGGGGCGACCCGACGGTCGACCACGGGCTGGCGACCCTCGAAGGGGGCGACATCATGCCGGTTGGCAACAAGACTGTGCTGGTCGGAATGGGGGAGCGTTCCTCGCCCCAGGCCGTCGGCCAGCTGGCGCAGGCCCTGTTTGCCGGGGAGGTGGTCGAGCGGGTGCTGGCGTTTCGCATCCCCAAATCCCGCTCGGCCATGCACCTCGATACCGTTTTTACCCTGTGCGGCGGCGACGTGGTGACCACCTTCAAGGAAGTGGCGGATGAGCTGGTGTGTTACGACATTCGCCCGGGAGACGCCCTGGGGGCGCTGGATTTTCGTATGGATCCGCGTCCGATCTTCGAGATCGTGGCCGAGGTGCTTGGCTTCAGCAAGCTGCATGTCGTGCCCACCGGTGGTGACACCGAGGAGGAGCGGGCCCGTGAGCAATGGAACGATGGCAATAACGTGGTGGCGCTTCGCCCCGGCGTGGTCATCGCCTATGACCGCAATGACGATACCAACGCCGAACTGAAGGCAGCCGGCATCGAGGTGCTGGAGATACCGGGGGCCGAACTGGGGCGCGGTCGGGGTGGCGGCCACTGCATGAGCTGCCCAACGGCGCGCGACCCGGTTTGAACAGGACAGGAGACCACAGACCATGGCATTCAATCTGAAAAATCGCAGCTTTCTGACGCTGCGCGACTACACGCCGAAAGAAATCGCCTTTCTGCTCAAGCTGGCGGCCGACCTCAAGGCGGCAAAGTACGCCGGTACCGAACGCCCCGTTCTGCAGGGCAAGGATATTGCGCTTATTTTCGAGAAAAGCTCCACCCGAACCCGTGTCGGTTTTGAAGTGGCCGCGTACGATCAGGGCGCCAGAGTGACCTATCTCGGGCCGTCCGGGAACCACATCGGTCACAAGGAAACGGTAAAGGACACCGCGCGTGTGCTTGGACGAATCTACGATGCCATCGAGTACCGGGGTTTTGGCCAGGAGGTGGTGGAGACGCTGGCTGCCTACGCCGGTGTGCCGGTATATAACGGGCTGACAGACGAGTTTCACCCGACCCAGATTCTGGCTGACTTTCTGACCATGCAGGAGCATGTCGACAAGCCGTTGCATCAGGTTGCCTATGCCTTTCTCGGTGATGCGGGCAACAACATGGGCGACAGCCTGCTGATTGGTGGCGCCAAGATGGGCATGGATGTGCGTCTCTGCGCCCCGCGTGCCTGCTGGCCGGAGGAGAGCATTCAGCGTGAGGCCCGGGAGATAGCGGAGCAGACAGGCGCGCGGATGACCCTGACCGAAAGTGTGGACGAGGCGGTGCGGGGTGTGGATTTTGTCTATACCGATGTCTGGGTCTCCATGGGCGAAGCCAAGGAGAAGTGGGCAGAGCGTATCAAGCTGCTCAAGCCCTATCAGGTCACCCGCGAAGTGATGGAGAAGACCGGTAATCCGCGCGCTTGCTTTATGCATTGTCTGCCCGCCTTTCATAACGCGGAAACCACTGTCGGGGCTGAAATCCAGCGCGAATTCGGTATCGATTGCATGGAGGTGACGGAGGAGGTGTTCGAGAGCCCGGCATCCATCGTGTTCGATCAGGCGGAAAACCGAATGCACACCATCAAGGCGGTTCTGGTCGCCACCCTCGGAGGCTAGCATGCTGATCGTCGTCGCCCTGGGCGGCAATGCCCTGCTCAAGCGCGGGGAGGCCATGACTGCCGAAACTCAGCGGGCCAATGTGAGCACGGCTGCTGCCGCGCTGGCGGAACTGGTCAGTGAGGGGCATCAACTGGTGATTACCCATGGCAATGGGCCGCAGGTCGGTCTGCTGGCCCTGCAGGGCGCAGCCTACCGCCCCGATGGTGCCGACCCGCTGGATGTGCTGGGCGCCGAGACCGAAGGCATGATCGGCTATATGATCGAGCAGGAGCTGGAAAATGCCATCGACCATCAGAAGCCGGTCGCAACGCTGCTGACCCAGGTGGTGGTGGATCTGGCTGACCCGGCGTTTCAAAAGCCGACCAAGTTTGTCGGGCCGGTATACGACAAAGCCGAGGCCGAGCGCAGGGCGGCGGCGGCCAACTGGTCGATTGCGCAGGATGGTGACAAGTGGCGCCGCGTGGTGCCATCGCCGGCGCCGCTTGAGATTCCCGACCTGTCGGTGCTGAAAATCCTGCTGCGCAATGAGGTGATTGTCATCTGTGCGGGCGGCGGTGGTATTCCGGTGGTGCGCCGGCCCGACGGCAGCCTGGTTGGCGTAGAGGCGGTGATCGACAAGGACGCGGCCAGTGCATTGCTTGCAGAGCAGATAGACGCCGATGCACTGCTTTTGCTGACCGATGTTGATGCGATCTATCGCGATTTCGGTACTTCGCAGGCCCGGCGGGTGAGTGCGCTGAGCGTAGCTGACCTCGACGGCATCAGCCTGCCGGCGGGCTCGATGTTGCCAAAGGCAAAGGCTGCCGCGCAGTTTGCCGGCACCGGAAAGATCGCCGCCATCGGCCGGCTGGAGGATGCCGTCAGTATTCTGCGTGGGAGCGCCGGGACGCGAATCGGCTGACGAGCCTGTCGTCGCATCGCTGCAGTGAAGGCGTCGGTTAGCGCCAAGGCCGCTGTTCGCTGTGTGCTGGTTGTCCTTCGCCGCCCCTCTGCAGCGCATCAGGTCAGCCACCTTCACCGACGCTTCTGTCCTGATTTCCAACCTTGTTCCCGTTGCCATCTCGGGTAATGATCAGCTTGGCGCGGCAGTGTACCGCGCTCCCGGATTGATCCGGGTCCAATGACAAGGAGTGGGTATGGCGGCGGTTGTGAGTTCGCAGGGTGAATGGCGCAACTGGTCAGGGTCGCAGCGTGCGATGCCCGGGCGTTGGTGGCGTCCGGGCAGCGAGGACCAGCTGGTTGCGTTGTTGCAGAGCTCGACTGGTGAGGTTCGGGTTACCGGGGCGGGGCATTCGTTCAGTGCGCTGTGCAAAACGGCAGGGAATCTGGTTTCCCTTGAGCATCTGAACGGGCTGGTCTCCCACGACGCTGAACGTCTGACGGCCACCGCGATGGCGGGCACGCCGTTGCACGCGTTGGGCCCTTTGCTCTGGCCGCTCGGCCAGGGGCTGATCAATCAGGGCGATATTGATGCGCAGTCGTTGGCAGGGGCGTGCGGCACCTCTACCCACGGTACCGGGTTGGGCCTGGGGTCGTTCTCTGCACTGGTGCGTGGATTGCGGCTGGTGACGCCGAGCGGTGAGGTGATCGACGCTGACTCCTCGCACAATGCGGACATTCTGCAGGCGGGCGCAACCTCGCTTGGTGCGCTGGGCGTGATCACCCGGATTACCCTGCAAAACCGCTCCAGTTATCACCTGGCCGAGCGTGAGTACCTGCTGCCGCTGGCTGAGGTGCTGAGCTGTTTTGAGGGGCTTGCGCGGGATAACCGCCACGCCGAGTTTTGGGCGTTTTTCCGCACCGACAAGGCTGTCGTAAAGGTGCTGAACGAGTCAACCGAGCCGCCGACTGCAAAGCCACGTTTCAATCTGCCCGTCGACAGGGTGCTCGATATCACCTCGCGGATTGCCCATGGCGTGGCAGGCGCAGATGCGTTGATGCAGCGGCTGTTGACCGCGCTACACTCGGAGGTGCGCCGAGTCGGGCGCTCCTACCAGGTTTTCCCCAGCCCGCGGGCGTCGCGCTTTGATGAAATGGAATACGAGCTGCCGTTGGCACGCGGACTGGAATGCGTGGAAGAGGTGCTGGCGACGGTCAAGCGTTCATCCTTGCGTACGCTGTTTCCGCTGGAGTACCGCACGGTGGCGGCAGATGAGGCCTGGCTCTCGCCGTTCTACGGGCGTGACAGCGCGTCCATCTCGATTCATCAGCATGTCTGCACGGATTACCGCCCACTGTTCAACCTGGTGGAGCCGATTTTCTGGAAGTACGGCGGGCGTCCCCACTGGGGCAAGCAGCATTCGCTGGATGCGGTGCGACTGGCCGAGCTGTATCCGCGTTGGGATGATGCGCGCCGCGTTCGCGAGCGGCTGGACCCGCAGGGGCGGATGCTGAATGATCATCTGCGCAAGCTGCTGGTGCTGCCATGAGTACGCATGATGCCTATTTCAGCAGGCTTCAGGCGGCGCTGCAGGCGGAGGGTGAGCTGCTGCCGCGGCTGATCGTCGATCTGGATCGGCTGGATCACAACATTGATCAGGCGGTGGCCTTTGCCGCGCAGGCCGGCAAGGCGTTGCGGCTGGTGGAAAAGTCGCTGCCGTCGTTCCAACTGCTTGATTATATTGCCCGGCGAGCAGGTACCCGGCGGTTAATGTCGTTTCACCAACCCTTTCTCAATCTCGACGCCCAGCACTGGCCGGATGCCGACATCCTGCTTGGCAAGCCGCTGCCGGCGGCGCTGGCCGAACGTTTCTATCAGCTGCATCAGGGTGGGTTTGATCCGCAGCGGCAACTGCAATGGTTGATCGATGCGCCTGAGCGGCTGCAGCAGTATCTGGCGCTGGCGCAGCGGCGCGGGATTCGTCTGAACGTGAGTCTCGAGCTGGATGTGGGCCTGCATCGCGGCGGCATTCCCGAAGGGGAGGCCGGTGCAAGGATGTTGGGTGAGATTTTGCGGACGATCGAACAGTACCCGCAGCACCTGGCCTTTACCGGTTTTATGGGTTACGAGCCGCATGTGGCGATGGTGCCGCGCCTGTTCGGATCGCCGGCCCGGTTGCTGGCGCAGGCTATGGCAACTTATCAGGCGCGGGTGGAGCAGGTGCAGCGGGAGGCGCCGGATCTGTGGGCTCAGGCGTTGGCAGCGGACGGTCAGCCGCCGCTGACGTTGAACACCGCAGGCAGCCCTACCTATCGACTGCACGATCAGGAGCAGCTCAGCAACGAACTGGCGCTCGGCAGCGGTCTGCTCAAGCCTGCGCATTTTGATCTGCCGAGTCTGGCCAATCACTTGCCTGCTCTGTTTATCGCTACGCCGGTGCTCAAACGTGCGCCTTCGCTGAGCCTGCCCGGGCTTGGTCGCTTGCCCCGGCTGCTGTCTCGTCTGTCTGGTCGGGGCCGTGAGGCGATGTTTGTCTACGGTGGCAACTGGCTGGCCGACCCGGTCTCGCCTGGCGGTCTGGCGCCGAGTACACTTTATGGCAGCAGCTCCAATCAGCAGTTGTTGCTGGCACCCACCAGTGCGGCACCGCAGCTTGATGAGCTGGTATTCCTGCGTCCTCGCCAGAGCGAAGCGGTACTGTTGCAATTTGGGGATCTGCTGGCGGTGCGCGGCGGACAGGTCGTCGAGCGCTGGCCGGTGTTTAATGACTGATTGGCGCCGCAGGTTTGCGCTGGATCACGTCTGCGATGGCTGTTGTCTGCAGCGCTTTACTCGGGCGCTAGCATGAATAAACGGTAAACAGGCCGGCTCGGGATGAGCGGTGAGAGAACAGGGAGCGTTGCATGCGAGCAGATCAGGAGGATCGTCCGCGTCGTTCGGGCGGGGCGGGCGCGTCGATTGGCGGGGTGGTGGGTCGGCTGTTCTGGGTCGGCGTGGTGTTGCTGCTGGTGCATGTTGGCCGGCCGGAGTGGTTGCCCGCGGTGCGTGACCAGCTCGTCGCCGCGCTGTCGCCCCCGCCTGCGCAGGGGCCGGTAACTCATACTCCCGAGGAGGCTCCTGCCACACCGGCCATCGCCGAGACGCCGCCGGCAGACTCGCAGACGACGGCGGGCCAGCAGATTGCCCCGGTCGTCCGGGTCGAGGCATCCGGCGGGCGCCAGACGTCCTTCAGTGACGACAACTATGTGCCCCGGCCGCTGGTGAATGTGATGGAGTCGCGTCATGTTCGCCAGTATGCGCAATCACAACCGCGACGGGCTGAGCCGTCACGCGAGCGTGGCCTTACCGGCTCAGGTACGGCCACGTTTATCTGGGAGGATGCGCGTGGTCGGCGTAGCCGCTGGCAAACCGCCTACAGCTATCGCAACAGCCTGATCGATACGGCCAGCTTCTGCAGTAACTATCGCCGCGGCTCGATTGACTACCGCACCTGTCGCAAGGGCGCAAAGGCCTGGCTGGGGGAGCGTTGCGGTAACGGCAACCGGGTGGCAGGGGAGCGGCAGCGCATGTACTGCCATGCCCATAGCGGGTTCGGTCTGTAATCGCGGTGCTTTATTCACCCGGTTTGTTGGCCGATATTTCAGCTCTGCCATTGGGCAGGAGGCGCCTTGCTTTTTGCTGGTGAAGGATTTAGCTTCTGGATCCGAAGCTAAATCACTGGTCGGCGCGACCGACCCGTCATGTCCCAGCAAGAGGCGAGAATAAAGTGAAAACACGTATTACAGAACTGTTTGGCATTCAGCACCCGATCCTCCAGGGCGGCATGCACTGGGTTGGTTTTGCCGAACTGGCGGCTGCCGTTTCCAACGCTGGCGGTCTGGGTACCATTACTGGTCTGACCCAGAAGACCCCGGCCGATCTGGCCAACGAAATCGCCAAATGCCGGGAACTGACCAGCAAGCCGTTCGCCGTCAACCTGACCTTCCTGCCGACCGTCAATGCGCCGGACTACCCGGGCTACATCGATGCCATCGTCAAGGGCGGCGTCAAGATCGTTGAAACCGCAGGCCGCAGCCCGCAGGAATACATGCCGCTGCTGAAAGACGCAGGCATCAAGGTCATCCACAAGTGCACCTCGGTTCGTCACTCGCTCAAAGCCCAGTCCATCGGCTGCGACGCGGTCTCGGTTGACGGCTTCGAGTGTGGTGGTCACCCGGGTGAAGACGATATTCCGAACATGATCCTGCTGCCGCGCGCTGCCGACGAGCTGGAAATCCCGTTTGTTGCTTCCGGCGGCATGGCTGACGGCCGCTCGCTGGTTTCGGCCATGGCGCTGGGCGCTGAAGGCATGAACATGGGTACTCGTTTCATCGCCACCAAGGAAGCGCCGGTTCACGAGAACGTCAAGCAGGCGATTGTCGCGGCTTCCGAGCTGGATACCCGTCTGGTCATGCGCCCGCTGCGCAACACCGAGCGCGTTCTGAACAACGCGGCTGTTGAGCGTATCGTCGAGAAAGAGAAGGCACTGGGCGACAAGCTGACCTTCGCCGATATCATCGATGAAGTTGCCGGTGTCTATCCGCGCATCATGCAGAACGGTGAGATGGATCTGGGCGCCTGGTCCTGCGGTATGGTGGCCGGCCTGATTCATGACATTCCGAGCTGTGAAGACCTGATCGAACGCATCATGAAGCAGGCCGAAGACATCATTCGCGCCCGTCTGGTGTCGATGCTGTAATCGGATTGCCGCCTGGCATCGTGCCGGGCGGCGTCCCTGTCAGGACGTTGCTATGCCGACCACCCACATCGACTGCAGTGTTGTGAAAACCGCCGAGATCATCGGCGAGTGGTGGTCGCTGCTTATTCTGCGCAATGCCTTTCATGGCATGCGTACCTTCGATGCTTTCCAGCGCCAGCTGGACATCTCCAGCAGCGTACTCAGCGCCCGGTTGAAAAAGCTCACCGAGGCGGGCGTGCTGCAGAAAGTGCCATCGGCGGCTGACGGGCGTTCGTTCGAGTACCGTCTGACTCCGGCCGGTATGGACCTCTATCCGATCATTATTGGCCTGATGCAGTGGGGCGAGAAGTGGCGGCCCAACGGCAAGGGTGACCGCATGCTGCTGCTGGAAAAGGCGAGCGGTCTGCCCATTCGGGGAGCGGAGGTATTATCGGCCGATGGTCGTCCGCTCAAGGCCTGGGAGGTCGAAGTGCAGGCCGGGCCCGGCGCTGATGAATATGTACGTCAGTTGGTCGGTGAGGCCTGACTGGCGCACGATTTCGCCTGTTCGGGGTGGGCATCGGCGTTTACTTGGGTATCATTTGCCGATGCTCCGCGTGCTGCGCGGCCACCTCACAGTCACAGGGATGGTTAATCAATGAAAGCTACCTCACTGCTTGCGCTGGGTCTGACCGGTGCTCTTCTCTCCGCGCCTCTGCAGGCGGTTACCGAATACGAAAAGAACGGTGATCTGCGCACGCAGATTACCCAATGGATCAACAAGGCTCTCAATGGGGACGCCGAAGCGCAGCGCGAGCTGGCCCAGCGTTACTACGACGGCGAAGGTGTCGAACAGGATTATGCCAAAGCCTTCGAGCTCTACAGCGAAGCTGCAGCCCAGGGTGATGCCGAGGCCCAGTTCTCGGTAGCCTACATGTACGACATGGGTGAGGGCGTCGAGCTGGATGACCTCAAGGCCATCGAGTACTACACCCTGGCCGCCGAGCAGGGCAAAGCGGCTGCCCAGTTCAACCTGGCGCTGATGTACGACGAGGGCGAGGGTGTGCCAGTGGACGACCTCGCCGCCATTGAGTGGTACCTGCGCGCGGCAGAGCAGGGCCACGCCGACGCGCAATACAATCTGGCACTCATGTACGACGAAGGTGAAGGTGTGCCGGTCAATGACAGCAAGGCCGCCGAGTATTACCTGATGGCGGCGCAGCAGGGACACGCCGATGCCCAGTACAACCTGGCGCTGCTGTACGACCTGGGTGAGGGTGTGCCGCTGGATGACCGCGAGGCCATTCGCTGGTATACCGCTGCGGCCGAGCAGGGTGACGCCGCCGCGCAATACAACCTGGCGATCATGTACGACGAGGGTGAAGGCGTGCCGGTGGATGATCGGCGTGCTATCGGGTGGTACCGCAAGGCCGCCGAGCAGGGGCACAAGGATGCCCAGTACAACCTGGCGCTGATGTACGACGAGGGTGAAGGCACCAAGGTGGACGATGCCGAGGCCATCAACTGGTATACCTTCGCCGCCGAGCAGGGGCACGCCAAGGCCCAGTACAACCTGGCTCTGATGTACGACGAAGGGGAAGGCACTCCCGAGGACAATCAGGCGGCTATCAGGTGGTACAGCGCTGCCGCCGAGCAGGGTGAGCGTAATGCCCAGTACAATCTGGCGATCATGTACGACGAGGGTGAAGGCACCCCGGAAGACAATGCGCAGGCCATCAGGTGGTACACGGCTGCCGCCAGTCAGGGTGAGGCAAGCGCCATGTTCAATCTGGCCATCATGTATATGAACGGCGAGGGTATTCGTACCAACAATGCGATGGCCTACATGCTGTTTGCACTCAGTGCCGGGCAGGGGCTTGAGGGAGCGCGGGAGGCGCGTGACGTGATGGCCGATGAACTGAGCGCCAGCCAGCTCAAGACGGCCCGGCGTGCTGCCGCCGAATGGACGGTCGGTGAGGCGCTGCCCTCACTCTGAGCGCTATCGTTCTCTTATTCATGCCGTGAATAAGTTTTATCAGCGTGGCGGGGGTCCAATCCGGACGCAATTTGCGTACTGTATCGGTCCCCGCAGAACGGCCGGTGGGCCGCCTTTGCACACCGAACAGTCTTTGCACTTCATCTTGCTCACATTATCCGGAGGTAGCTGACATGGCTGCGTTTGAAGATATCAAGAAAGTTGGCGTTATCGGCGCTGGCACCATGGGTCGCGGCATCGTGATGAACTTCGTCAACGCCGGTTACCCGGTCACCTGGCTGGACGTCAATGGCGAGATGCTGGAGAAGGGCCTGGTCGAGATCGCCGCGGTCTACAAGCGCTCGGTTGCCCAGGAGCGTTTTGACGATGCCGAAGCGCAGGCGCGTGTTGCCCGTATCAGCACCACCCAGGACTACGCAGATCTGGCCGACATGGACCTGGTTGTTGAAGCCGTCTATGAAAACATGGATCTGAAGAAGAAGATCTTCGCCGAGCTGGACAAGGCGGTTAAGCCGTCCGCGATTCTGGCCACCAACACCTCCTATCTGGATATCGACGAAATCGCTTCCGCGACCCAGCGTCCGACTCAGGTTCTGGGTCTGCACTTCTTCAGCCCGGCGCACATCATGAAGCTGCTGGAAGTCGTTCGTGGCAAGGCTACTGCCCAGGACGTCATGGACGCCTGCCTGGCTGTTGGCAAGAAGATCGGCAAGGAAGCAGTCCTGGCCGGCAACTGCCACGGCTTTATCGGCAACCGCATGCTGGAAAAATACTCCCGCCAGTCCCGCGAAGTGGTACTGGAAGGTTCCACCCCGTGGGAAGTCGACCAGGCGCTGCAGGGCTTCGGCATGGCGATGGGCCCCTACCGCATGTACGACGTCGTGGGTGTTGACCTGGGCTGGCGTTCCCGTCAGCTGGCCGGCATCGGTCGTGGCGAGCCGATCGTGTGGCTGGACAACAAGCTGTGTGAAATGGAGCGTTTCGGTCAGAAGAGCGGCCACGGCTTCTACAAGTACGAAGCAGGCAGCCGTCAGGCGATCCACGATCCGGAAACCGACATGATGGCTCGTGAAGTGGCTGAAGAAGCAGGCTACACCGCCCGTGACGTATCCGCCGAGGAAATCGTGACCCGCTGCATCCTGGCGCTGGTCAACGAAGGTGCGCGCATTCTGGACGAAGGCTTCGCCGAATCCGCTGAAGACATCGACCGCGTTTACCGCTTTGGTTACGGCTTCCCGGCTGACCGCGTAGGTCCGATGGCGTACGCCGACAGCCTGGGTCTGGACAAGGTGCTGGCCGAAATCCGCGCGCTGGAAGCCGAGCGTGGCGAGTTCTGGAAGCCCGCTGCCGGTCTGGTCAAGCTGGCCGAAGCTGGTGGTCGCTTCACCAAGGCCTGATCGAGCTGATTAAAAAAACCGCGGCAGCTTGCGCTGTCGCGGTTTTTTTTTGATTTTTCACAGAGGTCGAGCGGGCTGGCGGGACAACGGCGGACACGCTGGGCGTAGGGTGGACTAAGCCGAAGGCGTGTCCACCAGAGCGGCATCAGGCAAACACAGGTGTCCGCCGATCAGGCGTCGCCTTGTTACTTGTGGCTCACCGGTATGCCGGTCACGGTCTGGCCGTTGACGGTCGCTTCCTTGAGCATGATCTGATAGTGCTGGCCGTCGGTTTCGATCTGGCTCAGGCGCACCAGCAGGTAGTTCCAG
>CERN01049687.1_pt1 | contig 16065 bp, 33 predicted proteins | sample 530761 | NCBI WGS metagenome assembly CERN01 (sample SAMEA2620947, study PRJEB7988) | marine metagenome | isolation source: saline water (ENVO:00002010), including | reverse complement strand
AGTCAGGAAACTTTTCCCGGAACAACTCTGTCGATAGAATTTTTACGGGATCGCCATCTGGATACTGAGTATCAAATACTAATTCTCCTTCAAAACCACAAGCCTCTTGAATAAGCAGTGCCGATTCCTTAATTGAGTATCCCTTAGCTTGACCTACGTTAACAGGGTATTCAAGATGATCTATATCCATAGCTCGAATTAACACCTCTACAAAATCATCAACGTAAGCCCATTCTCTAACAGGATTACCAGTTCCCCAAACAACAAACTCTCTATCTCCAGCTTGTTGTGCTTTTAGCATTCTTATAACCATGCCATTCAAGGCATGAGTCTTAGTTGGATCAAGGGAATCCCCAGGTCCGTATATTACCTGATCCAATTCCTTTACCAACACCCACACCACAACCGTCTCCTACTTACAAGCCAGACATGCCAGGTATAAGAGATATAAGTGAAAATACTGATTACTATACTTTTATATTTTACCCTGGGGTGCAAAATACTGATGCAGGAGAGATTGTAACAGGTGGTCCTTGCTTTGGAGGGTTTGATCTTCCTTGTGAAAGAAAGTATGAAGTCATTTGGAGCGTACTTAAAGAAGGCGAAGCATTTTCAAATGGTATATATGAAAAAACATTAGTAGGTTGTACAGAAGAAATGGGAGAAATGGGAGCACCTTTATACATAAAGATACCATACAACAAAGAAATTTCAGATAGTTCGGGAAGATTCGCTGGCGATGAAGTCATCGGAGGCAATTATACATTTAGTTATACAGCAACATGGACAGCTATATCCAACGATCCGAGCTCAACAAATGCAGACGGAGATTTAAACGGGCCTTGTACTGTTGGGGATTACGAATATAATGGCGAAGTAATTTTTGCTGGTCCTAATCAGGACAGATTTAATTACACAGTTATAGATAAAGAAACATGGCTCGATCAAGACAAAAACTTTACTCTAGTATTAAGTCAATCTTAATGAATAGAATAGATCCTAGTAAAATAACCGACGCGGAGAAGCAGGCACAAATAGATGCAATGTGGAGAAAACACGATGAATCCAAAACAGAAGAAGAATGGGTAGACGATTTAGATGAATTGTTAGAGTTGGAAGAACGAGATTATTGATTTATAGAGATAGTTCTTAAAATATTTCGTATGAGGAAAATATATTCTTTAGAACTTCTACGCAAAGTCCATTTGTCACGATACATTTATCTTAACGAAGAGTATCAGGAAGTATATGCGTGGTTCGGTGGAAACGAAATTAAAATATTCGATTATGTTGGTGATGAAATAGGCCATTGCAATATTGTCAAAACTGACGGATCTGAATATACTATTACAGAAGTAGTAAATGAAAGAGATGTACATGTAAGTATTGATGGGATAGTAAACACATGCTTTACCGAAACGATAGAAGAAGCAACAAAAGATGAATCATGACATCGGGAAAATTGTCCAGATTGTTAATGAGTTAGAAGATATAGATGAAATATCAAATATTATATCGTTGTTTCTTTTCAACGCTCATATCTTTCCGGGGTCAGATCAGTTTGACGATGTAATGGAAAACTTTTTTGGATTGATAGCAGAGAATATAAAATTTAAAACAGTACAAAAATTAAAAGAACATTTAGACGAATATGAGTGAAACCAATTTTAAATTAGAAACTACTAAAGTAAGAAATATTATAGTTGAATGGGGTAAAGATAAAAACTTCGTTAGTGTAGTTGAATGGGCTAATAAAGAAGGAATGGATGTTACTTTTGATTCAATAACTACATTTTCTCTAACCAAGTGCCAGTTTTATGCTTTAACTCAAGCAGTAAGTCGGATTAACTTGGAAGATAGTTATGGGGCATCAGAATAAAATATACGACCCACACGAACTAATAGAAGGTATTCAAGAATTTGATGCTTATCTTGAAGATGAGTATTCTGTTTTGCATCAGGTCGTTCATGAACACGATAATACCAGAATGGATACAGAAAAGGATCAGATCATTCAAACTGAGCTTGAAGCAAGGCTTGACCTCTTAGTTTTTATTAAAAGTAGATTTAGAGATCACGTTTATAAAAACGTTAATTTTTCTTAATATTAAACTCTGGCTTAGTGGTAAAATGAATGCCATTCTGTTCTGTATATTCGTTTATAATGACCATATGGTCCAAACCACTATTTACTAGCATATGAAATGCGTCTCTGTAACTATTAAGAATAGGTTTACCATTTACATTAAAAGAAGTATTCAATAAGACTGGTATGCTTCCTGCTTCTTCTATTTGAGTTAATAGATCATATATAAAGGCATTTTGTTCTCTTGTGATAGTTTGCACTCTTGCAGTGTTATCATTATGAACAATACTTGATAAATGAACGCTTCTATATTTTGCTTTTACAGTACAAGAAAAGTTCATATGTCGACATTCACCTTTCCAATTGAAATACTTTGATACGTCTTCTAATCTGACTATAGGAGCAAAAGGTCTAAAATACTCTCTATGCTTTACCTTTGAGTTTAATATATCTTTCATTCCTGCATGAGGCATACAAAGAATAGATCTATTACCTAGCGCTCTTGGCCCGTGTTCAGACGTTCCTTGCACCAAGCCATATATCTTACTTGATCGTAAATTATCAGCAACAGTTTTTAATTCTGTAGGGTCATTATAATACTTTTGATTCTTCATATCACAATAAGAAAAAAACATATCTTTATCAATAACGTCTTCTCCAGCATAAGTTAAGTCAGGAGGCGTACTAGGTCTAACATAATCTAATATTAGTCCGGTCGCAAGTCCGCAATCCGAGCTATTCGGCGCGACATAAACTTCTTTGTTATATTTCTTTTTAACATATTTTCTTATTTTGCTATTCAGAAGTATGTTTAGTGCACACCCTCCAGTTAAACATACATTTGTTTTATATTCATCTATGTAAGGTTTAATTTCGTTGAATACTAAATCTTCGAATACTTTTTGACTTGTAGCAATTAGATCAGCTGCATCTTTCCCTTTTAGTCTATGTTCAGGGTGTGCATGCTCATAGAATTCACTCATATCATCCCAACAATACACAAATGATAAGCCAATCTTTTTTCCTAGCTCTTCCATGTATCCAGGAGCGTTATTCTCTACTGGGTTGTAACCTTCTCTGTTCCACTTGTGGTAATAATCTGTAAGTGGCTCTACCCATTCCTTTCTCACCTTACCGTATCCCGCTAATCCCATAAGCTTGCCGGCATATACCAAACATGCCTCACCGTAGTCTAACACATAATTGATATCATGGATGAAATAGCCTAGATACATATAAGGGTTGCCTACGTCAAGTAAACTATATAAGATAGTCTTCATTTGCTTATCTTTAGGTGAAACTTTGTCCATCTTATACCCCATGAACCACCCATCATCACCTCCACCGTCATATGAGAACACCACCGCGTCATCAAAAGGACTCTGATAAAACGTACCTGATGCATGCGATTTGTGGTGATAAGCGCACCACCCATCCCCGCTGGTCAATCCGGTATCGATATTCTGTTCGAGTTGCTCTCCATCTTTTGTTAGCCTCTCTTGATTGTGTTCCAACATACCCATATTGAAATGATATGGTATTTGTTTCCCGCCATAATCAGAGGAAACGCTTCTAATTATATCTATTTTCTCTATACCGTAATTTTTCTTTATGTATTCCTTTATCCGCTGCGTTAGAACAAAGGGATCAAATTGGGGGTTATATGTACACCAGGACAAGTTTTTATGACCGATAAGACGTTCTAATTCGATTACTATATATTTGTCTTCGTCTTCGATATATGCCGAAATTCCTGCGTTATGACTTCCGGCAATGCCGACTATTACTTTTCCCACTTTACTATTTAAAAACTGTTCTAAATAATTCTATGCCTGATATAAAGTTAAGAAGGATGTACCCGTCAAAATTAGAACCCACTTATATGTACATAGCAAAATCAATGCTTAAAAAAGAAATTAATTTTAACAGTAATATAGTTAAAATGATCTTTAGCATTTCTATCATTGGCTCTGCTATTCCGTCAGTGTACCAAGACTTTACATATGGCCACAATGGTCATTTCTCTCATTATGGAATGATGCTTGTTGGCTTTCTTTATGGCGTTGAATCTCTATTATGGACATTAGACTTATGGAAGAAAAACTAAAACAATTTGAAGAAGATATATTTTCTGGTAAAGAAATAGACACAAACGACTTTTATCAACTAAAGAAAGATCTCTTAGACTCTGATAACTCTAAGCTTTTACAGAAGCAACTTATATTAGAGCAAATGCTAGAAAAGAACGCTAATGATTTGCTTAATAGAAGGCTTAACCTCTTAACTATATGGTCTACTATCTTTCTACCTCTTTCTTTTTATACAGGATTGTTTGGTATGAACTTCGATGACATACCTTTTCTAACTAACCATCATGGCTTTTGGATCTTCACAGTTCTTTCAATTATTACTGTTGTTATGATGTTCCAATTTTTCAAGAAGAACAAATGGATTTAGTTAAATAATAGTAATGTCGGATCTTGACAACAAATTATTATTAGAGCTCGCTGATGAGTCTAGAAGAGATTTTTTAAAGAAGCTCGGTAAAGGGATGGCCTTGGCTTCAAGTGGTATTAAACCTGATATTAAGAAGGTAGTAAAAGCTCCTATTCCAATACCCTCTGTAGTTAATAAAGACCCTTTTGACGCTTATGATGCAGTAAGCTTTGCATTAGACAATATGTTCGAGTTTGGTAGAGCAGAATCAAACTTATCAATGCCTTTGAAATTACAACAACAACTTGGTAATAAGTTACAATATTCGATTATAGGACACAAATACGCTTCTTCACCAGGCGGCCCTAGCGCGCTTAGACCAACAGATTATGATTTTTATAATGATTTAATGGATAATGCAGATCAATATGACTCCATGGATGAAGCTATAGCTAGTACAAGCGATACACTACAAGACGTTTTTGATTATAAAAAGATATTCAAAGGTGCAGATATGATATGGAAAGAGAAAGGAATGAACGGTTTAGACGATATAGAAAAGTATATTAAAGATAATGTTGAAGGTTATATTAATGCTGACAATGAAGGAAAAACTGATTATGAAGGCGAACCCGAACCAGTTGTCGATGCTGACTTTCCCGGGAAAGATCCAAGAGATTATCAAGAGAGAGATTATGCATCTGGCCCTCATATGAATAGTTTCAAGCCTGTAATGTCATTTAATGACTTTTACTTAAATGAAGGTCTTTGGGATAATATTAATAAAGCTAAGAAAAAAGGTAAAGTTTCTAGTGAATGGAAAAACGATCCAAAGTACAGAAAAGAAATGAAGAAGCAAGCTAAAAAAATAAAAGACGAAGACGAAACAGACGAAGAGATGCCTATGACAGTCTTTGCTGGTCCAGGAGAAGTAGAAGCTGCTAATAAAGGTAAGAAAATGCGAAAGAAAATAGCTCAACAACCTAACGTAGCAGGAGCACCTGAGATAATAAACAACCCAGGACCTAATTATACGAACCAACCTTCATTAGGACAGGTAAAAAATCGCACGTATAAGAATAAAAATCTTGTCTCTGGTGTTTACAAAACTAACGTTTAATTAATTATATGTTTGAGTACAATGCAGAGATTATAAGAGTTGTAGATGGAGATACCCTAGTAGCACTTATCGATGTAGGATTCCATACACATGTAAAATCTACGCTAAGATTATATGGAATAAACACCCCAGAAAAACGTACAAGAAATTTGGAGGAAAAAGTGAAAGGAATCGCTGCAACTGAAAGAGTAGAAGAGCTTTTAAAAGAATGCGATAATAAAGTAAGACTAAACTCTCATGGAATTGGTAAGTTTGGAAGATGTTTAGCAGAAATTTCTTTAAAAACTAAAGGCGGAGAAAGCATAAACCTTAATAGAAGGCTTCTAGATGAAGGCCATGCGGTAGAATATTTCGGTGGTTCTCGAGACGGAAGAGGGTAAAAGTTGATACCATTAGTTTAGTGCTATAATAGATGTATGAGTAGTTATAGCGAAGTAGGACCGGGCCGTCCTTTCGAAATGGGCCCATTGGCATTTGCGGAGAATGCACGACCGAAGAGCGTGACTGTTACGTTTACACGTGACACAAACGGTTCTTATCACGTTGACGAAGCTTCTTTTGAGGCTAAGACAAATCAGTACGAGAGCAGGCAGAAACGTTTGAATGCTCGTAACGTTATGCGAGAGATCCGCAATGCGGCTTACACAAGTAAGCTCACAGTTAACTAATTTAGTTGACCATAAAGTCAAGCCCGATGGAAACATCGGGTTTTTCTTTAAATAATTCTAGTGAAACATATCCCATCGCATATTACTGTAGATTTAGATGATAAGGATTTCTTCCAGCATGTCGATTGTTTTTTTAATTTGTTTAACCTTCGAGAAGATAATATTATGTGTGGTTGTACCCATAATATTACCATGTTTAAACTAGACAAAAGCAACGTTAGATCTCCATGGCAAGTAAGTGGTGAGAATAATCCTTGGTATAAACATTATAAGTACACTGAAAAAGAAAAAAACGAAATAATAACGCTAAAAAAAGAGTTTGATGAAGAGAAGGAATATATGCATGGTATGTTAAGTAACAATCTCATTCCTTACGAAAACATTATGACTCCTTATACCACTTTGACTATTACTAAAAACTCAAAAGTAATAAGAGATATAAACACAACTAAAACATACCCTGATGTCAATACTCATATAGTTTACTCTGAAAGAAATAAAGACAATATTTATGACGGTAAATATTACCATCCCGGTATTGATTGGTCTGAGTTATTTTTAGGTCCTATTAAACAACAAGAAGTTTATCAACAAATTATTGACCCTAAAATATATCCAGAATTAGATTGACGTCCAACCGGATTCATGCTATTATAGTTGCATGCATTGTAAATGTGGAAATCTAATCGAAAAAGAAAGATCAAACCTTAATTTAACGTCTTGTAAATCCTGTGCCTTTACCGGTAAAGATGTAGGTAAGGTTAGAGGAACGATGATCTATTCTCATAAGACGGCGCCGACGCTTCAGATAATGAATAAAGAAGTATTCGATAGTACTCGCAGGTATTATGTACCTAATGGAGCAAGATCTGCAGTAAAGAATTTCTCAAAAAATTTGTGTTCTTAGGATTATGCATAATATATATTCATATGAGTTACTACGCTGAACATTATCATAATCTAAAAAAGTTGGTACGACCTAAAGGTACCACTCATGCAAAAATACTATGCGATGATAAGAAAAAAGGATTTACCCCTATTAAAGACTTTGATGTATTTCAAGGTGTCTCTGGTACTGTGACGTTTCTAAAAGAAAAAAGAGATAAAACTTACGTAGAGTTAGGTAAAATGTATTTTGATGGCGTTTGGCCAATCAGAGAAAAACAAGAAAAATAATGGCTCATTTTATAAAATTAACTAATATAGACGGTAGCAAGACATTGTATAATCTAGATGTTGTTGTTAGTATGGACCCGCTTGAAAACGAAGCTACAGTCATTCAGACGAGATGGGGTTCAAGTAAAGTAAAGGAAGATGTTGATACAATTCTTAAATTAGCATCTCAGGATAATGGAACCGCTACAGGTCACCAATTACTAAATGAAGGAGATTAATTTTAGACCCGCGCCTCCTGAGAATGATCTTATGAATCATTTCCTAGAACGAACAAAGCTCGAGCAGACTAGTCTAGGCGGCAATGCACAAAGTCGTGGCGCGGTACTGGGTAACCAGTCTAATAAGAACAAGAGTGCACTTTTTTAAAAATGACTATCGTAGCTACAAATGGGTGTTTTGATATTTTTCATGCGGGGCATGTTCAATTTCTACAAGAAGCAAAAAGTTTAGGTGATAAATTAGTAGTAGGACTAAACTCTGATAAAAGCGTAAAAAAACTCAAAGGTAAAGCTCGTCCATTTAATAATCAAAAGAATAGAGAAATAGTTCTTTCTGCTTTAGAATGCGTAGATGAAGTTATCGTATTTGATAGTATTAACTGTTCTATCTTTTTAGAACAAGTCAAACCAGACATATATGTAAAAGGTGGAGATTATAAACTCAATCAACTACCCAAGTGCGAAAAGGAAGCACTTGAAAAGTTTTGTAAAGATATTAGAATTCTCAAAAGATATGATAGTCTATCTACAAGCGATATAGGCTCGGAAGTTTTTAAAGAACGACATAGCAATTATAAAAAAGATGAAAGAAGCGACTAAGACACAAATTAAAGAGGCCCTTATAGGGGGAGCAATAGCTTTTATAATCATGTGGGTGGCATGTGGTTGTAAAACTACACCACAGCATGATTTTTCGGATAGGTACCGATATTATGTTTTAGATGTAAATGGTTCTGAACCTGATGCTATTTTCGATGACATTGATGATGCTGAAAGTTATGTAGAGAACTTTAAAGAGTTTCATAATTACCGAATACAACGCGTGTTACCACTAATGGTGAAAGGACAATAATGGTTGGAGAGTTTATGAAAAATAAAGCACATTCACCTAAAATTATAAAAAAGGATTGGGGTCAAGAAGTATGGATGGCTAATAATTTAGAGAACAATTACTGCGGTAAGATTATATCTATAGGCCCGGGGTGCAGCACATCATTACATTTTCATTCGAAAAAGCACGAAACGTTTTTTATAGTAGAAGGTTCTTTAGAGTTGCATATTATTGATACAGAAACAACTCAAGAGCAAGTAATACTTTTAGAGGTAGGAGATACATATGTTCTTGAACGAAACGTTCCTCATAAATTAGCATCCACTCAAGGGTGCGAACTTATTGAGATAAGCACATATCATTTAAATGAAGATAGTTATAGGATTTCAAGATGACAACACAATATAAAGATATGACGTTTGAGGAAATAAGGATACAGGTACTTAATAAGTTATCCGATCCAAATATCACTCAAGTCGCGGTTACAAGAGCACACGAATATCTATTCGGTACAACAATTCCGCATGCGGAAGGAGTAGAAGCACCAGAAGGAAAAATAAAAGTGATAGGACATTTGGTGGAGAATAACGGAAAATCTGATAATTAATTATATGGGTATGTTTGATGAGATTACAGTAGGAAGGACGTATTTAAAAGATCTGCTAACTAAAGAGCAGGAAGCAATAATAAAGCAAGGCGATGACGTTTATCAGACAAAAGATCTAAAAAATTTACTCGGTAGTTATAAAATCTATAAACGCAAGCTTTGGGAAGATATATCTTCTAAAGTAATAGATAATCGCGACTATGTAGGAAAGGTAAAGGAAGAAGAATCACCTAAACCTAAATGGGAAGAGGTTAAAATAACACAAGAGATATCGTTTTGTAATTTAATTTTAGTAGATGGCGACGAGCATTGGTTCGAGTTTAGATTTCTATTTAAAGATGGTAAAATAGATAGGAAACATCTAGATGATTACACCACTCGCACTGAAGAAGAGTTAGAAAAGGAAGAAGAAGAGTGGGCTATAATCAGATCATACTACGATGCACATAAAAGCAGGTTATCTATAAAGATTTACGAGTGGATAGGAAAGAAATTTTTAGCCGTTTCTACTTATTTTTCAAGAAAATCATCAATTCCAGAAGAAATTAGAAAGACTGCATATAAAGCTGCTGGAAAAGAATATGGCCGGGGTAGCTGGTAAGAATAAATATATATGTGCGGCAAGATTCACATTTAATATTCGAAGGTTGGAAAGATAAAGTTTTACCCACTGCTCTAGGTGTATCACTAGGATTAGGAATACCAGCAGGTATTAAAAAATCATTAGATTCTGATGAATTATCACATCAAGAAAAAATTGATCGTGCTTCTTCTATCTTTCAGTCTGCTATTGTACTTGCCGATATGCCAATAGAAAACGCAGCAGAACTTTATGTAAATTTAACTGCTGAAGTACCCTTGGAAGATTATAAAAAGTTGAAGGCTGGTTTAGAAAAATTCTCTAGAACGTTACCTAACGTAGTTGATAGAAAAAAAGCAGAAGATTTACAGACAGAGATAGATTATAAAATAAAAGAGTATTATATAGACAGATGGTCTGAAAAAGATGAAGATGCAGAAAAGGTAATGACTCAACCATATCTAAATAACGCTAACAACGAAGAAGTATTAACACAATACCAGCAATCATGGCAAGGAGCTGGGGGAGGTTTCGGTAAGGGTTATAAAACTAAAGGCGGCACTAATGTGCCTAAAGCATTAGGGTAATGAATAATGACACTCGGCTGATATTTGAAGATTATGCGAAGTCGCTAAACGTGGCTGTAGCTGATTCATCAGCAGGGTTACCAGTTGCTAAAAAACCATTAGACGAAGAAGAAGATTTTCCTATTTCAAATAAGAAGTTGATTAAAAAGGTAGCAAACTTTCCTTTACTAATGCACTATTTTACAGATGAAATAGAAGCAGATTTATATAGTGCTATAGAAGAAATTCCTATGGAGGGTGAACCAGGGGAATACGATCCCGATGATATAGTAGGTGGTATAGATGACCCAGAAGTAGTAGATAATAGGGCTAAATGGAATGAAGTCTTTACCGGTGATGGAGAAGGCCAAGCACCAGCAACACATACTGGTTTAATTGGTACTGGCAAAGTAGCTACACTTGTTAGAGAGTTTATAAACGATTTATCATCAAAATTAGCAAAGGAATACATTAAGAGAGAAGTTCCTAAGTCTGCTAAGAAGTATGAAAGAGATAGCTACCCTGATGAAAAAGGGCGTAAAAGTATGGTCAACGCTGAAAGTATGACATTCTTACCAGGTGGTGACGCTTACGTTACCGACCATATTATGAGAACGGCCGTACCAAGAGAAATTGCTCCAGAAAAACCAGAAGGTAGAAAAATCGACTACATGTGGAAAGAAATTGCTGAGTATGACCCTAAAAAAATATATTGGAATCCAAGCGCTCGAGAAAGAGCAGACAGAGAAATATCTAATATATTTGAAGAGCTGTTTGGAGAAGGACTTAGTTGGCATCATTTAGTAGACGTTCTCTTGTCTGGGTTTGAATCACCAGAAAAGTTATTGACTGGTCTGATAAAAAACCCTAACATTACAAAAATAAGAGACCTTTTTAGAAGATACGATCAATGGTTTCAATTACAAAAAAAGAAACATATTAAAAGAGGAACTAGAGAGGGAGAAGATTTTAAAGAAATAAAAAATTATGGAGATGGTTATAGATGGGTACAGTTAGTAACAAAAGCTGCATGTCAATATCAAGGTGCAATGCAAGATCATTGCGTTGGTCAATATGACCCTACTAGCACAGACACAAGAATATTTTCTTTAATAGACAAGGAAGGTTACCCGCATGTTACATTACAAGTGGGTGAACGAATAACTCTGGCTAACCGCACGCACCAACGTTCCGGTGAAGATGTAATACACCAAATAAAAGGTAAAAAGAATTCAAAACCATCAGAAAAATATCAAAAATATATTTTAGACTTTATAGAAAATAAAGAAGGTTATCCTGATGCAGAATTTTCTATTGATTCGGGAGTGCATCGTGCCGGAAAGGCCGGCCCGTTTCGACCGGAAACGGGTATAGCCCCGGGTAGGATTGCCGTTACTCATGATGGGCAGAATATAGGTTGGGTATGGGATGATGATCTCGAAGAGTTTGTACCTAAAGAAGGGGTTATTAAATTTACTGATTTTTATAAAGATGAATAAAGACACACAACTAATATTTGAAACTTATGTAAATGAAGCTTTTGATAAGCCTTATGATTATGAATATGATATCGATCGACGAAAAGTTGGTAAAAATGTTATAGGTGTAGCTCCAGAAGACCCTTATCAAAAAGTAATCAGTTTTGAAGTAGACGATGTAGAAAATCCTTATAGAGTAGATAATGTTTTTAATAAAGAAGATATACTTCTAAATTATGTAGTTGGTCAAAATAGAGACTACGCAAAACATTTTGCAGCAGAATTTTATCCCGATGCACTAAAGCCAGAAAATGCAAAAGTAACTGAATTTCATTTTCAAGATGATAATGGTATGATTGGAAAGAATGCTCAAGCTGGTCATAAAGCAAATAGAGTAATTAGTACAATATTAAACATCGTAGGGGAATTTGTAGTTAAAGAACAACCGCATGTTCTTCTTATAACTGCTTGGTCTGATGAAAAAAATAGAATTTCTTTATATGACAAGTTAATCAGAATGATGATTAAAAATCATCCAGGTTATTTTTATCATTCTGATACAGATGGAAGACAAAAAAGATTTTGGGTATACAATTCTCAAATGGTACCTTATTTCGAAAACGAATCATTTCATGAATTGTTAGAACGAAACGTCCATAAAGACGACCACTTCGCGTAACTTCTTTCTTATCTAATAGACCCCGGTTCTAGTTTTTTAGGGGTACCTACTTCTTGGTGTTGTACAGATTTAATTCTGAGGTCGTCGACGTGAGCCTCCATTACTATTATATCTTTTTCAATAAACCTTAGACGCATATTTTGTTCTGCATCATCAGGAAGAGCACCCAACTGACCGAGAGGCCATTTAACTCTAAACTCTGAATTCATTTCCACAGAATCTTTCATCCTCAATACATCAATTTCTAATTGACCAATCTTGGAATGAATTCCAAAGTATCCCCATACTGCCATCGCTGCTACAACTACTATCTGTATTAACCATTTTAAATTGATACCCAGACTCGTATCATCATTAACTTTTGGTGCATCCATGTAGTTATTTAATTCCTTTTACAGTTGATTTTTTAGAGAGATATCCTATCCTTATCTCATGGTTAGATACATAATACCTTTTTTACTTGTCGGTTCTGCATATGCAGAAAATACCCCTCCGCATGCACCAATGAAAAAAATATTACCTCCTGTTTTACATGAAAAGGTGCTGACTAGAGAAGAAATAAACACAGCCACTACAGACGGTAACTACTTCCCTATCAATGATATACTATCAGAAAGGACTGTTTTTGTCCACATGACAGCGGCTCGAAAAGCTTTTATGCAATCTTTGAACTACTACAATAGAGCTTTGTTTCAAGTAGCAAAGAAAGCAACTATTGAAGCTCGCGAAAAAAATAAAAGGATTTACGTTAATATTGTAGGAGGGGAAGGTACTCCAGCACATGCTTTTAAAGGCAGGAATAATGTTTACACGACGTCAGAATTTACAAACGGACAATATACCATTTTTGCTATCACACCAGACGGTGATCTATCTTCAGATCATTACTCTCATGGTGACTATGGACAGTTAGGAAGGGATGGAGTTTCATTTCAACATGCTGTAAAAACGTTTAAAAGCGTTGATATAAGTAATGCTGTAAAACGTTCTAAACAAGTAGATAAAGACTATAATTGGGTTGTAGAAGTAAAATTACCGGATGCAACTCCTCAGGTTGCTTCTTTTGATACCTATCTCGAATATGAATCTTGGTTAAATAGATATAGATACCCAGTTAAATGGTATAAAGTTAAAAAAGTCAATATGAAAGAATCTGGCGGCATGCCCGATATCAAATTGACGAGTTATGAAAAAGACTAAAAGACAAGAACTTATGAGATTAAAAAAGTTAGCTCTCAGTAACCATAAGAGAGCTCTCTCTTACTATTCTGATGTAGAAAAGCTCATAGAAGATCACAATATGCAAGATGATTTTTACCAGGAATTTCAACATAAGCTCATGATGTCAAAGTTTGCACATTCTCATTTGGATGCTTTTCATGATCATCTCAAGAAACAGTTTGACTAATGTAGGGAACCACCCTATAATTAAAGCATGATAAGGGACAATGCAAGATCAAAAGAGTTAAAGAACACAAAAGCTCTTAATCTTATCTGGATGATCAAAGAGTGGGCAGCAAATCTAAATAGAAATTTTGATGATTTAGAATGTTGTATTGATGAATTATATCCGCACTTGAAAAAGATAAAAAAGATCATTTTGAAAGATATTGAAGATAATAATTGGAAAGATGTTGCGGAGTTTTGCGACTATCTAGAAGAAGAAAATTATAAGTATTCTTATGAAAAAGATTAAAACCATTAAAAAGCCAAAACAAGGTAAAGTGGTAAGCAGCAAAGAATTCGAACCAAAAGAAAAAGAATTCGAACCAATTAGTAAAAAGAAAAAATTTACTCCTAAAAGTTTTGAGAATTTTTACAAAAAAGACTCTTGATTAAAAAAGGGAACTTTACATAATATAGATATGTTTATTGAATTGAAAGAAGTAACAACAGGCGGACTAACAGCAGGTCAAAAGAGATTGATTACTATTAACGTGGATAAAATATCATCTTTTTACCCCGTAGAAAGAACAAATAATTGCCAAATCAATCTAAGACGCGGTACTCTAATGGTAGAGCAATCATACGAACAAGTAAAGGAGATGCTGAAATGAGCGGAGGAATAACAAGAATAGCTCCAGAATCAATTATAAGCGAAATGGGCAATTGGGCATTGGAAGCAAGCAGCTCATATAATGATGGCTGGACAAGACAACATTATCAAGATCAACTCGATAAGATCTTTAAGCATGTAGATAAAATGCGAATGTCGGAAGATGAACGTAATATACAGGAAGAAAAAAAGCATTGGATTTGTGTTGAATGCGGTAAGAGTACATTTGAGACTGATTATGATTATTTGGTTCATCCTAATTTACATCTGGGTTGTGCATTAGAACAAGAGGAAGCTAATCGGGAAGATCTCGAAGGCGTATATACAAAATAGTGGTTGATTTACTTTGGGAACGTCCCTATAATTATTGAGTCATGAGTAACAAAAACGAAATATTTACAGGATCAGTAGATCAGCTACTTGATCATTGCACTGTAAATCAAGATGAGTTAGTTGATCAAGCACAGAAAGCTGAAGATGTAAATTTACAAGAACTTCAGACTTTACTTGATAACTTGGTTGAGGCAGGTCTATTAAAAAAAGAAAATATAGACGGAGAAGATTTTTATCAAAATTTAGATAACAGCGAGGAAATATAATGTTAATTGGAGACAAATTACATAACTTAGAGGACCTGATCGGTATTAAGGACTGTGACGGATTGAGCGGACCAAAAGAGATTATGCGTCGTGCGGAAATGCAGTACGATGTTGTTAAAGATGATCTAGGCAATCTAGATCGATCTCTAGATGGCTATTACGCTGTGAAGCGTACTGACAACAACCACGTCTTTAATATTGTACGTGGTAATTATGAGGTTATTCAAACGGAAGAAATTCTTCAACCGTTTGATGAAATTGTAAAAGAGACAAATGCTACCTATACAAATGCAGGTACATTGCACGGTGGAAGCAAGATCTGGGTTCAGGCAAAGCTTCCAGAGGAATTGAAGTTTGAGGATCATAAGAGTGATGGTGATATTATGGCGAGTTATGCCATGTTGATTGTCGATCATTCTGGTATGGGTTGCAATGCAATCTTTCCTTACACTGATAGGGCTGCTTGTAACAATCAGTTTTATTCTTTTACCCAAACAGCTAAGCGCTCTGGGTTGTCAATTAGACATCACAAGAATTGGAAAGACAGGCTCGATAATGTTCGAGGTGCTTTTTATAAAGCTATGGAAGGTAACAAGACTTTCATGAAGAAGGCAGAGAAGCTTTTGAAGTTTAAAATCTCTGAAAAGGAAGTTCGTGGTTTTGCAAATGTGATCTTTCCAGATATTCGAAAGAAGGATGAGAAGAGGGTTCACGCAACAAGCCAGGAAAAGAAACGCGAGGAGATTGTAAATCTTTTTCACCGCGGTCTTGGTAATCAAGGCAAGACAAGATGGGATGCATTTAATGCTGTGACAGAGTATTTGGATCACCATGCAGGTTCGAAGCGTATTACTAAATCAATGGAGAGTGAGAAAGTCGAGAAGCGAGATAATCGCAAGACTTTTGAGCGCCGGTTTATTAGTAATATGACAGGCGGAATGAACAACAACTTGAAGCATAGAGC
>CERN01030049.1_pt1 | contig 16102 bp, 20 predicted proteins | sample 530761 | NCBI WGS metagenome assembly CERN01 (sample SAMEA2620947, study PRJEB7988) | marine metagenome | isolation source: saline water (ENVO:00002010), including | reverse complement strand
AAAGCACTAGTGTTTACACCAAAAGGTGTTGGTGAGTTGGCTAATACTTTAGTAAAATATTTGCCTCTTTCTGAAACTTTAGGTTATACAAAATTTACTGAAGCAGAATTAAATAACCCTGATCTTAAAGTAAGCGACATCACAGGTGCAAGTTCTGAGAGTGTATCTGATTTAATTATGTACAGCATAGCAAAAACAACACCATCTTTCTTTGGGTTTAGCCCAGAAGATATTGCAAATCTTGATAAGGTTACAGAAGAAATAGGTATGGAAGCAGATGTAACTATTCCGGGTGCTAGACCTAGAGTAGATGAAGTAACAGGACAAGTTGCGTTTGAAGGAAAACCTTTAGGAGCAACACTATCAGATATTTTTGGTGGTTCATCAGCATTGTTTGGTATCAATGCAGTTTCAACTGGTATGTTAAGAAGAAGTGGTAAAGATTTTGTTGCTAAAGCTAAAACAGGTGAAGATGCTTTTAACATCATGCAAAATGGTAAGATTAGTAGAGAACAATTAACCAGAGCTTTTAACGCACTTGATGAAGGAAAAGATGTTGCTGGTTTAGGAACATTAAATCTTAGAATACCACTTACATCAAAAAGATTTTTAAAAGAGAGTATAATTAGAAGCACCAATCATCCTATGCGAACAGCAGCAGGTATGCAACTTTTTTATGCTATGAGTATAGGTGCAGCTGAAGGTGCTCAACAATTAATAACAGATGAGAATGGTAACTTTGTATCTCCTCTTGGTGGTAAATTATCAAATGCAGGAGCAGTTGGCTTTACTCTTTTTTCTGCTATAATGGCTCCAATATTAGCCTTGCCTGTAGGTAGAGGAATAATAAAATATGGATATGATAAAACTCTAGCAGAAAAAGTGTCAATGTTTTCATCTCCAGAATTTTTTGAAGTTATGAAAGCTGTAAAAAATCGTTCTGGTGCTTCTTTTCGTCAAACAAAAAAAATAGACAAAATAATACAAGATGAATTAATTAATTTACGAGATGAATTTCCAGAACAGTTTGATCAGATATACAAATCATTAGATGAAGTAAATAAAGGTAATGCTCTATATCTTGAGAATGGTAGAAAAGCAGGTATTCCAGAAGCTGAACTACAACAAGATATAAAAAATATGAAAGAAATTACTGACCATGCAACAACTTATTTATTTATGGCATCAGCGAGAAGTTTTTATGATACAAAAGCTGTAACGAACATAATAAAAGGTAGTTTAAGTAGAAAAAGAATGAAAAACTTAGCCGATCAAGCTAAAGATGCTGCTATAGTTGAAGCTAATGCTAATAATGCTCAATTAACTCTTACTAACCTCATAATAAAACAAATAAGAAGATTAGAGGAGAGACAAACAGGGACAGCAGGTATTAAAGATATAGAGAAAATATCTGGTCTTGATCGTGCAATGTTAAAGCAACAAGAACAGCTTGCAAAAATGTTACGAGATAATATAGGTGGTGTTAATGCAAACGAACTTATACCTGCAATGAAAACACTATTTAACACCGCAGATGATTTAGCTAATGGTGTTGTTGATACTGCTGAAGCTACTCGTCTAGTAAAAAATGCTCTGGCAGGTTTAACCGATGACGTAGATAAAAATATATTTATTTCAAATGTTTTTATGGCTGAAGAAATAGGAACAATAAAAGGTTTTGAAAAAATAATTGATGAAGCTATACCTAATCTTCGTAAAGCTATAGATGAACGAGACACATCAATAAAAACATTTTCTGGTTTGGTTGCAAACAATGTTACTTTTGAAGGTACAGGAACACCAGTAATACCTGTTAATAAAGCTACAGCACAACACAAAATTATAATGAAAGCCTATGATGAAGCAAAGAAAAAATCTGATGCTTTATATGAAAAAGTTTATAACAAAATAGGAGGAAAGCAAGAACTATATCCTGTACAAAAACTTAGGGATATACTAGAAACACAATCAACTGCTTTAGACTATGGACCTGCTGCTGCTTCTAGATTAAAAACTATTTTAAGAAAATCATTAAAACCATTAGAGGCTGAAGCTAAAGAACTTGGTCTTGAAGCCCCAAGAGATTCTATTACTTTTAAAGAAGCACATCAACTTCGTTCAGATTTAGCTGATGCTTTATTTAAAGAATATAGAACTGCTAATCCCGATGGGGCATATATAAATTTACTAGGTGAAACTATAGATACTATGGATGATTCTATAGAGGCATTTTTAGAAAGACCTCAAAATGTAACTATAAAAAATAATTTTGAAGAAGCACAAGCAAATTACAGAGATAATCTTGCTGGCTTATTTTATAATAGTAGAGTATTACGCACAACAAAAGAAGAAAAATTTAGCAATCTTTTTACTAAAATATTTAATGCTAAAAGTATGGATGGACAACGAGATGCTTTTGATAAAATGTTTCCAGAAGGTAGTGCAAATAGAAAACAAGCTGAAAACTTACTAAAAGAAGAAATGATAAGAGTTGCTATGGGTAATGAAAGAAATATGTCGCAACAACAATTTGAAATTGCCCTTAGAAAAAAAGTTAGAAATCTTGAAGTGGGTATGTTTGGAACAAAAGCTGAAGGTGGTTTTTTAGATATTCTTTTAGGTAGTGAAAAAAATGCAAAAGATTATAAAACTTTAGATACCTTCTTACCAGAAATAACAGAGACTGGTGCTGTTAATACAGCTGCTCCTATGGTTAAAATAGATAAAGAGTCTAGATCTGAATTGTCTAAATTAAAATTTTACAATGAAAAACAACTAGCATTAAGAACAGGCGACAAGTTAAACGAGTATTTAAATAGTGCTGTAAAAGAAATTAGTAAAAGAAATCTTGGTTCCGTAGATGAGATTAATAAAGGTTATTGGAAATCATTAGCTAATATAGATGAAAAAAGTGGTTTTACTCAAACTACACTAGATCATATTTTAGGTTCTGGTAGAAGCAATGATGGCTCACAAGCTGCTGATAGATATGTATCATTAATTAAAGATATGGAAAATTTAGTTGGTGTTGATGATGCCGATACCTTTACAGAACTTTTAAATCGTGCATTACTTTTTGATATTTTCGATCAAAATATAAAAAGAACAAAAGCACTTAAAGACGTTCAACCAGAAGGTCAGAAATTTATTCTTAAAGAAAATGCAGAGGCTCGTAGAAAAATTTGGATTCAACATGAAGATTTATGGAATACAGCTTTTGGAAAACATGCAAGAAGTATAGCTCATGCTATTGATATGACTGTATTAGCAGAATCACCAGCAAGAAGTGTTTTACAGTTTGCAGAAACAGTCAATAAATTATCAGCAAATGGTTTACTCTCTAGGGCTTGGGGTGCTGCTAGAGGTGTTGTTAGTTTACGTTACATAGGTTCAGAAATTTTATTAAGAAATATGTTAAATGATAAGAGTGGTATACTACTGAATGTATTGTCTACACCAGAACTATCTCCTTATATAATGGATGCTGTACGTTACGGACAAACACCAGCTAGGATGCAAAACTATTTTAAAACACAATTTATGGCTGCTATGATAGCTCAAAAAGATGATCAAAGCGATATAGATGACATACAAAAACATATGAATGGGTTTTTTAAAGAAGCTGTTAAACAAAAACAAGATCCAGTACAACTAATCATGTCTATGTATTTTGTATCAAAAAATCCAGAATTAAGAAAACAACTACAAATAGATTTACAAAGAGCAAATCAAGGATTGCCATCAAAACTACCAACAATAATGAGAGAAAGTGTAAGTACACCAAGAGGGGTCAAAGAGAGATTAAGACCTAGAGCAGAAGATAGTCCTCTCTTAGATCAAATGAAAAATCTTGGTCTACTGTAATGAGTGATGACAGACAGACAGAACTTCTCTTAGCAATAGGGAGATTAGAGGGTAAGGTTGATGGTCTTGTATCATCTCATCAAAACCTTGAAGTAGATATTCGACAACTTAGCAAGCGTGTTAATACACTTGAAAAAGAAAAATCAAGAATGTATGGGGCTGGTGTTGTTCTAGCTCTTGTCGGTAGTGGTGTGATGTGGTTGATTAGTATGTTAAAAAGTCCATAAAGAAAGGGAAATTGCAATGGATGTAGGCATTGTGATAGAACTTTTTGAGAAGGTAGGTATTCCTGTTTTAACCGCAGCAGCAGCCGGATATGGGCTATGGTGGTTGATACGATGGATCACAAATACTTTTCGTCAAGATGTTCTAACAGCACTTAAAAATTTACATCAAGAATTAGATGAAGAAATTAGAGACACCAGAGAGTTATCAGATAAGAAGTTAGCTGAATTAACTGTCATGGTTGTTAGATTAATTGATCGTGTTCGTATTCTTGAAAAAAACTTTATTGAACACGATGAAACAATGAGAGCAGTCTACTCTCTTGGTGGTAAAGCCAAACGTAAATTAACTAGACATGAAACAATAGAAGAACTTAAAGAACAGATTAAAGATGCTGGTGGAGATTAATGGAAATTCTTCTAACACTATTAGGTATAGTACCTGTAGCAGAAACGATAACAGAAGCCGGATCTTCCGGAGGAGGTAGTATTATGGGTGGAATACCTATGGAATTGATTACAATGCTTGGATCATCATTACTTGGTGGTGTTATGTCAATATGGGGTCAGAGCATTAAGGCAAAAGAAGCAAACAATAAATTAATGATGGCTGCAATGACCAAAGAAGCAGAGGTTATTGACAAAGCTAGACGTTACGAAAATCCGCACTTTCAATGGACACGAAGGCTAATAGCTTTAGGAGCCATTGGTGCAATAATTGTGTGGCCCAAAATTGTGGCTGTATTTTATCCTGACATAGCTGTAACTGTTGGTTGGACACAATTCAATCCCGGCTTCTTTATCTTTGAAGGTAAAGAGATGGTTAAATGGGAACAGATGACAGGATTAGTGATAACACCACTTGATACACATTTAGTATCAGCTATCGTGGGGTTATATTTTGGTGGTTCATTAGTTAAGAAATAGGAGTATATAGTTGTGTATAGTGATAAGTATCAAATACGTTTACCATTTGAGGTTTTAGCAGATATAAGGGAAATGGAAGAAAAACCAAAAGCTAAAGCTAAAGCGATAAAAAAAATACCTACACCAAAGGTAAAAAAAAGAATTAAAGAAATACTGCTAGAAGCAGATATGATTGCAAACCCTATTAATTAAGTTTTTTCTTCTTAATAGTTTGGTGTAGTGTAGGAATATCAGGTATTTCACTTGATACTCTTTCACTAGGATAGCTAACATCTGTTATTGTACCACAATACTCTTCTGTTTCTTTTAGTACAAACTCAATTAAATTTCCAACATGAGTAATTAATCCTGCTATATCTTGAGTATAGTCAAAGTCTGGCATATATTCATCCATATGTGTAATAAAGTCTTTAGGATCAATCTTTGAAACCTCTACAGCAGGATTTAAAGCATTTTTAGCATCAAGCATTAAAGAAAAAGTGAGAACAGGAGTGTATCTGTTCTCTTTTTTTTTGTCTTCATCAAACATCAACCACCTCACACACATCACCTACACAACTAAACTCTTGTGTTCCTTTTGTTCCATCCTCCTTTTCGTATTCACTCAACTTACCAAAGTCTATGGTTGCTGGCATAGAAGAAACTAGCTTATCATACTCTTCTTTATTGACAGACTCATAAGGAGCTTGAGCATATACAGCATCGGTGTGTGGGAAAAATGACACACCAGACATATAATCAAAGTTTTTATATACCCATGCCGCAACTTCTAACCATTCATGTTCTCTAACAGTAATTGTTATACTAGGTTTATGCTCACACCAATGTATTTGATACATCAACCATAGATCTAAATGTTTTATGGGATTGAGATCATCATTAATTACAGATCCATAGGGAGCTTGTATAGGAAAAGAAAACACCGCAGTATTTTTACTTTCTATATCTCCAACAGCATCTTCACATGGTATGCCACTATCCATCAAAAATTGTGTTAGTGGATCTTTCTTATCTCCTCTTACTCTACGAATATAATACTTACTATGCCTAGCATGAATACCACTTGCGGCATCTACTAGCTGACTGACTGTACCCGATGGTTTTACACAAGTTATAGCTGTACTTGCAGGAATACCTAATGCTTCCGCCCATACTGTATTTGTCTCAACAGCAAGGTGTTTAAGTTCTTCTAGAACCTCTGGTAAGTTTCCTTCTGCACCATTGGTTATTTTGTTATCCATTATACCTGTAAGACTAACACCAAGTAATCTTTCTTCTTCTGTAGTCTTTTGCCATATTTTACGCAAGTATTTAAAGTTTGTTAAAGTAGATTGATATGTTCCTAGTATTGTTGCAAGCCTAACTTTTTCTTTTAAAGTTTCTAGTGTATCTGTTTTCTTAACAACAACCTCTGTTAAATTACAGAATTGATTAGGTCTAAGAATAATTTCACAACAAGGATTTGTACCAAAGTCAAAGTCTGGATTTCTTCTTCCATTTGCCGCTACTTGTTTTTTAACTGCGGCACGACTAAACATACCTCTTTCACCAGATCTACTTTCATAGAGAGATGTCCACTCTTTCATAAATATACCCATCTCTGGTCTATCTTTATAAACAGCAGAATTATTAGCATAAGATCTATAGCTATGATGGTTCCACCAATCACCTGATTTAGCACCTCGCAATAAATCATCACTAAGATTACTAAGAGAAATGAGTGCAGATCTGCGAACACCACCTACTACTACTACTTGTGCCGTTTTACACACTAAATCATGGCACTCTATACTACTCAATCGCCTACCTGCACTCTTTCTGAACAGATTAACCGCAAATCTGAACAGATCCTCTAATGGGTCAGGACCACTTGCCCTTCCACCAAAAGTCCTAAGTCTAGCTCCAGCTGGTCTTACTTGGCTTGTGTCCCAAGTAGGAACTTGACCAGAATACAATAAAGATATTAGTTCTTTAAATGCTCTAGCCCAACCAGACTTACTATCTTTTACAACTATAACTGTACTGCTGTCTTCAAAGTGTTCTTCTACTATTGGTAATTGTAGCACACTTTCTCTTTCTACAGAGAAACCTACACCTGTACCATTCATTAAAACATAAAGTATTTCGTCAAATGCTCTTGGGCTATCTATAGCAACATAACTACAGTTATAAGCGGCAACATTACATTTTTCTACAGCCTTGCCTGATGTCATTAGTAGACGCATAGAAGGCATGATCTCAAGATTAAGAATAGCAGTCTTTAATTTTTTTACTGTGTTATCATCAAAAACATTACCACTTTTTTCTGTGGATTTCATGTAGTCAAAGTAACGACCTACAGTTTCTTCCCATGTTTCTCTGCGGTTTTCATCATCTAGCCACCTTGAATAGCGTGATGTGTGTATGTATTCTTGATATGCGGTTGGTAATTTGTACATTAGACTCCCCTTAAATCTGCTTGTTTATAGCGGTTTGATTTCATTATTTTTCCGTCTTCTCGATAGACAGGCTTTCCATTTTCGTCAAGTTTTGACATATTTGATTGGTGTATTCTATTAAATATAACTTGCATATCCCAACCAAAATCTACAAATAAACCTGTTAAAACATATAATAAGTCTGCTGCTTCCTTTTTAATTTTTGTTTCATCTTCCTCTGTCATAGCTTCCATTAATTCACTATACTCTTCTTCAATTAAAGTTCTGCGAAGCTCAAACATTTCTCTAGCTTCTAAAACAATTTTAGTTTGAGAAAAATCTACATCTGTAAATCTTCCAAATGCTTTTTGAAACTCTGTTACAGCATCTTGCATGGTTCTGTATTTAGCCATCATGGTAAATTCTTTTCTAAATTTATATACGCATCGTGTTTTGTTCTTATGTCTTTAAGTTTTTTTATATACCACTCTGCTTTTGCTAAGTCTTCTAAAGGTTTTTCTTTATGTTCATATCTACTGATGTATTTTATAATACAACCTTTTAGATAGCCCATAAACTCATCTAATGGCAATAAGTTTTGCATGATGTCTATAGTTTCCATACCACCTTTTTGATAATGAGGAGGATTGTTTACACTATCATTGGCAGATTTTTTTTGGTTTTCTTCCCATGCTTTTAATTGTTTTTGCCCTATTGGGCTACTCCACCTTGCATCAATCTTCTTCGGCATCTTCTTTACACTCCTTTATCAGCCATGTTTCATCAATAATTCTGTTGCTGTATTTAAAATCATTTCGTATACACCATTGAGCATACGTTGTTTTTCCGCTTTTTGTTAGTTTGTTATTTGCATTTGAGAATACAAAACGGACATCAATATTAGGATGTTGTTTTCTAAATGTCAAGTGTTTTGTTCGATCTTCTGACGTAAAAAAACCTTTTGTTTCTATATAAATTTGTTGTTCTGGTAAATAAAAATCTGGTGTATATGTTGTAGTCTTTGGTTGATACTCATAGCTATCTGGTTCGTAATCAAAATCTACTTTTCTTCTAATTAAATCTGATGCAAAATCTACTTCAAAATTACTTCTGTACTTTGTTCCGGCTACACGCCTACTCATTCTAGTCCGTCTTGACATATTGTGGCTCATACTTTTCTACTAAATAACTAATCGTATTCTTAATAAACTTTAATGTTCTAGGTGCATTATCCGCCATTATACTATTTTCCTCTTCTTGTAAAAATTGACTTTCCAAAAACACAATAGCTCTGCGATCCAAGTATTTTACTACTTTATCTACATCTCTACCAAATTTAGTTGTATTCTCTCGATAATTACTATCTGTCCATTGAGCTTCTACACTAGAAGAGGGAGCCTTGCTAATTGTTAATGGCAAACAGTTTTGAGCTTCTCTCATGTACACCTTTCCACCTTCTTTTTTTTCACTCTCAGTATAGATAAAAAAACATCGAGGATTACCTATAACATCTTCTTTTTTTATACCATGATACAATATGAGCGGCACTACATTTGCTCCTTATTTAATTGTGAATACCACACCATAGGAGGATTTTTTGCTTCTGATGCAACCTTGTGATGTAGTTTTGAGTTAGACCAACAATGACTTTTAAAATTACAAAAACTACAAGTAGTATTTAATAATCTATTTCCTGTTGACTTTCCTCTAAATCTTTCTGGAACATCTTCTAACTTTTGTAATGGAATACTTTTATCTTGTAAGGCATTTATATTATATGAAGCTATAGCCAATGCAGATGCACGCTCATCATCTTGTATGTTAGGGGCAGGACATATTTGTATCTCTCCAGAAGATTTATTAATTACTATCCAACCACCAAAAGGTTTATTATCTGCTTCTGCGTATAAATATCCTTGCACTACATAACCAAAAGGATCGTTGTCTTTTACACGACTATAACTTGTAAATTTACTAGTATAAGCATAGGGGCTTGCGGTTTTAATATCCCAAACCTTACCATCAATAATTATATCAAGTGTACCTTTTAATTGTACGCCTTCTATTTCTAAAGTTACAGGCTTTTGATAATCTTCTACATTAACACCAGCTTCTTTCATTTCTATGTAAAGCAAAACTTCAAGCAGATCTCCAAATAAAAATCTGTTTATTGCATTGTATTCCATAGTTGTTTCTGTTTTTACATTATCTCTTTCTAGCTGTTGTTGGCACAAGGGTTTACCTAGTCCAGACATACGCATAGACCAATCTCTTTTCTTATCACCAAATTGTTTTTCTAGAGCTTTTCCACATTCTTCTTTAAAAAATAAAAGTAAATCGGGAGAGATTTTTTTCTCCCCCGAAATTACTTGTTGTAAATAAAGTTGTAAATACTCCTTAATGAGATTATTCATCTAGTGAGTCAACTATCTCCACATCTTCAAAGTCCTTGCGAGACTCCTTATATTTTTCTTCTATGTCAGAATTATGAAGATTAACTATATCCATAAAACTTTCAAGTAGTGGTACATCTCCTTTCGGAACAAATTCAACACTATCCTTAACTTCAATGTTGGCTTTGTAAAAAATGTTGCCACCATACTTCTGTTTAGATGTGGTTAAAAGTGCTCTTGTATTAAACAACAACTTACCTTGTTTTTCTAAGGTTTTAATCCAATCGCTGACAGGCATGAAGTTACTACCCTTTGCGTACCAAGCATGAGGTACCGCTTCTGCATTGCCAGACAAAGCTACTGTTCCATATATAATTTGAGAACACTTTATACCTGCTTGGAGTGTCCTTGCAGGGTCATCTGGAGCAAGAAGATCTAACTCTTTTCGATCTATCTTACCACATTTCAGTCCACCTGTAGTATCAAAAAACTTATCTCCAAATGATGACGCTTGGATTGTCATAGACGAATAATTTTGTTGTCCTTGATCCCAAACACTATACATATATCTTCTTAAAAAAGGTCGAAAGATAACAGTATCGCTGTGAACTGTTTCACCATTTGCATCTCTTACACGCCACTTTCCACGAGGAAGGCTATTGCCGTCATCATCTTCGGTATTGTGCTCAATCGAAAGTCTAGGTAAATATGCCTTAGTGCTTTCGCTTGATGTAGACGACAGATCCTTTTGACCTAACATTGCCATCAGAGTATCTGTGTCCATCTCTTTTGCGGTAACCAAATCTTTTATACTTGGTGTCTCCGCTACTGCTACGTCTGTCATGTTATTGCAACTCCTTTGTGCTGACAGTTTCTAAATTAGACCAATCGTTACCGATTTTTAATTCGATCCCGATTGGCATATTGTATTCAACACCATACCTTCTTTGACATTCCTTTCGTATGCCTAGCATGGCTTCTTCTAGTAAATGTATCGCTATTTCCTCTTCTTGAGGGTGTACATCCAAGACTATACTATCATGGACTGTATTACAAATCAAGCTCTTTATTTGCTTTTCTTTTATTTTATTATGTAGTGATATTAATGCAACAGGTAGTAGATCTGCGGTTGCAAACCCTTGTACCGGATAGTTTTTTATTTGTGTAGCATTAGAATACCCACCATTTGCATAACTTTTTACGTTTGGAAACTGATACTCCCTGCCTGATGGTAGGGTTATTTTTTTGCGTACAAGAGCCTCACGACCTAATCTTTGATGCCATTCTTCTATACCTTTATACTTCTCAAGAAATGCTTCATAGTATCTTACTTCACTTGTAGTTCCTGTCTTGCCGCCATATAGAGGTTTAAAAGTGTGAGCTTTTGCTTCTTGTCGGCTAACACCAATGATGCTTGCAGTATATGAGTGAACATCAACCTCATCTTTAACATCTTGTAAGACTTGTTTATCTCCTGCAAGAAACCCTGCTACTCTAAATTCTAATTGGCTATAATCTCCTTCAAGTATCTTGCCACCTTCAAATCGACTAACAATAGCTTCTCTAACAGGAAACGTAGTGCTTCTAGGCATATTCTGAAAGTTAGGATTGCGAGAGGATAATCTTCCGGTAGCTGTTACACATTGCATAAACTGTGGGTGTATAAATCCATCCTTGCCTGTGTTACTTTTTATACTATCTATAAAAGTATTAAGGTAAGTAGACAAAGCATTATATCTCATATACTTCTGTAAAAACTGTCTTTCTTTTCCATGCACCTGTAACATCTTTTCTTTGATTGTAGTTATGTCTGTTTTAAATCCATGTACAGAAAGATCTTTTTCGTTTAGAGGATTAAGACCAAGACCCGCTCTTTCTTTGGTGTTTACATAAACAACACCTCTACCAAAACACATCTTACATTTACGGGGCATACCATAGGTGCCATCTTTTTTCATAAAATCAACTGTACCTCTTCCTCTACAGGCTCTACAAGTTTTCTTGTAAGTTTTTAAAAAAGCTCCAATCTTATACTGATACTTACTTCTAAATATACTTGGTGTAGATACTCTAACAAATTTCTTTTTTCTCTTTCCATCTTTAACAACTGTACCTAAATCAAAAAATTCTTTCCATTCTTTTTTATCTCTTACAACTTTAGAATAAAATAACTTTGATCTATCTTCTGCTGATGCCAAATTGATTGGTGTATCTCCACACAACTCTTTAATCATGGTATTTAATTCATGTTCTATCTCTGTGTGTTCATCTCTAAAATCTTTTTCAATCTCAAGAAGTTTAGGAACATCAACCTTGATACCATCATTTTCTATATCACATAATGTTCTGCAAACATCCATGTGTAGTTTAACTGTAGCTTTCATTGTCTAGACCATTCTTGTAAGGAAATATTTAAAATATCAGCCTGTGCAAATGCTAACTCATAAGCTGACTTTACATCTTGTACACCATACTCTGTAAGTTTATCATAAGGTATTTCATCTACACCTTTTCCAGCTTTTATAAACTCTTCAAAGATGTGAGATTTTTTCTCAGAAACATTGCGTCTTTTACATGAAGCACTAAGAGTTAATTCTCTATTTAATCCTCTAGCTAATAAATACTCAACGCCCATTGTGTCCCAAACTTCTCCGCCATACTGAAAACCACAAGCTAGTAACCATTGTAAATCATATTTTATATTGTGTCCAATCAATAAAGTTGTTCGGTTTAAAATATCTTGTAAGATGTCTATATTATTTTCTGTAGGCGGCTCTTCTGCATGATAGAAACATAAATAATTTTGTTCTCCACCATTTGTAAGAAAGCCAACCGATACCAATATATTATTTCCATTGTACGGCATACTGTTACCTTTAGTAAAAGTATTTTCTATATCAAGACAAGTAATCATACACTATACCTTCCTGTTGCAATATTTATTTGAACCGGCACATTACCATGCCACCCATTTATTTTATTCTTACTTACTGCTAAGAAGCGAGTATTGTTTTCATCTATTCCCATTTGTTTACCAATACCTATAATTAAATCTGCTTCTCCGGCTTTGCCTGTACGACTGTTATCAAGCATAGAGTAATCTATTACTTCTCTTTCGTGTGCTTCATAACTAGCTTGTGATACAGCCCACACCAAACAATTATGTCTTTTGGCTAACTCTCTACCCATAACATAAATCTCTTTTAGTCTTTCATCTCCACGAGTGTATGTACCATCAATCTTAACTTTATCCATTTGATCTATAAATACTACGTCTGGTTTATTCAATGTAGTAAAATTTACAATCTCTTTGACACTAGTTCCTACACTATCCATCACAACTAAATTAGCATCAACCTTTTCTTTATACTCTTCTATGTACCTATCCTTTTGTTTTTGCAGAGTATTCTTGTCAATATCAAAATACGCTGTGATAATTCTAAGTTTAACTTTCTTGGCTATTTCTTCATTAGCCCAATAATGTACTTTCTGTCCTCTGGATATGTAGTGTGATGCAAGATGAGCACAAAAACTACTCTTACCTATCTCTGGTCTAGCAAAGATAATTCCAAAGTCTCCACGATTTAATCCTTGTACGTTTTGTTCTAACGTATGTAATCCAAAAGTAAAATCTGGTTCTTTAACTGTAGACTTTATTAATTCCTCAAAGTCCTCGTGTATAATTCTAAAACTATCTTCTCCATCAAGACTGTTAGATGCAACCTTTTCTATCATTTGTGAGATCTCAGAAAATGCCATAGAGTTTTCGCCTGTCCAAAAACCAACAGCTTTCTCTCCAATCTGTCTAGCCATATCTCTTTGCCAAAAAGTTTTAGCCCAATCATACGCTAGGTTTACATCAACCTTTTTAACAGCCAACAAATCATCTATGAGATCAAAAGTTTGTAAGGCTTTACTATCAGGCATAGCCGGAAACATTATCTTATGTACTGCTACTAATGTTGTAGCATCAAGACTTTCAATCTCCTCATATTTAAGATGGGCTTCTCTAATGGTGTGAGCCAATGATCGCCAATCTTTAGGAAACATAACTGGTGTTATAAAGTTTTTGGTTCTATCCCACACAGATTTATCTAGCATGGTAGCTAGGACATTTAATTCTATGTCTTGCATTATCCTCCTGCCTTCTTCATTCTACTTTCAGAAGGTCGGAGTTTCTTTCTATGATTTAATGGTGGTTTTTTAAACCTACGTCTTGTTTTCTTTGCTGGTGCATAAGTGTTTGTACCATACATTGCTCTTTTCTTAGCCATTTTTAAATACCAATTCTTCTAGTTGTTCTGGGTTCATGTTTTTTAAATCTACTTCTGGAAATAAAACAGAAGAATATTTTACCTTGTGTTTTATCGTATCACAAATCATCATACTTTTCAATACTGCATCTTTATCTAAACATACCAATACTTTTTCATAATTTTTTCTTGTAAGATAATGTAATAATATTTCAGATAATATAGTACCACACATAGCTATTCCTACAACATTTTTCATCTTTGAAACAACACAAGCTGATGGAATATCTTCAACTAGGACAGCTATGCTGCCACATCCTATCTTGTAATCTGCTGATGTTTTTGCATATTTAAACCATTTTGGTTGAGAACTTACTTTAAGAGATCTACCTACGGCATTGATTACTCTATTACTTTCTAAATCTTTTACTAAAAATACTATGCGGTCTTGTTGCGGATCATATTTTACACTGATGTGATCTTGTATATAAAGGTCATAACATTGTACCTTTTTTAAATATGCAATACAGGCATCTTTATTATTATCTATAGAAACTAAATTAGATAAATGTATTTCATCCTGTATCATAGTTGGAATATCTGTGGCTTTAGAAAATAATCCATTCTTTAAATTAGTTTTTTGTAATCCAACTTTTTTATATCCTTTTACTTCACAACTAGCATCAAAACAATTATATACGACAACCATTGATGTAGGTAAATACATAGCTGAGAAAGTATTTCCACTTCCACACTCAGGACAATCAGAACGAACTCGACCTAATTCTATAGCGTCATCAAGTAAATATTCAATATTTTCATTAATTGTTAATGTCATTTGATGTATCTTTCTTTGTTTTGTCTATAGACCATTTAATTTTATTATATTTACTTCTGTAAGTATCTGATGTATATTTCTGTCTCTCCTTTCTAGCTGAAGGAATAGACCATCTCGGTTTTTTAGTTTGTTTTACCATTAATTAAATCCTAATATTGGTGTTATATAGTTTACCCCCTCAAGGGGTTTTATGATTGTATCATGTATTTTAATTGTGGTCAAGCCCATAAAAAAAATTAAATTTATGGTTGCAATGATTTTTCATTCATGTTATGTAGGTCTAGTTTGTCGTAATAGAAGGGTGGTAATAAAAATGAGATTATCAAATAAGGAGCAAGATAGAGGGTGGCACTTGCGAGTTTTTCATAGAAAAGCTGTAAGAAAACTTTATGAAGCTCGGTGGGTTTGGTATCATACGATCCTAGCCGTCGAGCTTTTTATTTTAATTATTATACAAACTATTGGATTGTTCATATGAAAGAAATAAAAAAAGTTACACCAACCCATGATCTTAGTTGGTACGTCAAATGGGTAGCAACACTAATAATAATTGTTGGTGCTTGTCTAAATTCATTTGAATTGCAACCATATAGCCATGTTGTTATGTGTGTGGGTGCTAGTTTATGGTTATTTGTTGGTTACTTGTGGTACGATAGAGCATTAATTGTAGTAAACTCTGCTATTTTAGCAATATATTTTACAGGGTTTGTTATGTATTTGACGTATTATACATGATTTATGTACCAATAACATCAAGCATGAAGCGAATAGCGACCAGAAATGCAAATCGCATGGGTCGTATTCGTAATAGTATTACTCGTGGTCAGGGTAATTCCTATGGTTTTTTAGGAGAACAAATTACTAAGTTAGTGTTAGGTGGTGAAATTGTAAACAAGGGTAAGAAATACAATGTAGACTATGATCTTGTTCTTGATGATGGCACTACAGTTGAAGTAAAGACTAAGAAAACAACAGTTGAACCAAAAAAATATTATGAGTGTAGTGTCGCAAAGTACAACACCAAACAAAAATGTGATTACTATGCTTTTGTAAGAGTGTTAGATACTAAGAAAGGTGGTTGGTTTCTTGGTGTTATGCCGAAAGAAAAATATTTTATCAATGCAAAGTTTTTAAAAGCCGGAACAAGAGATGGTGATAATGGATTTCTTGTAAGGGCTGATTGTTA
>CERN01035861.1_pt1 | contig 16164 bp, 21 predicted proteins | sample 530761 | NCBI WGS metagenome assembly CERN01 (sample SAMEA2620947, study PRJEB7988) | marine metagenome | isolation source: saline water (ENVO:00002010), including | reverse complement strand
GCGAGAACAGCGCCTCTCCTCCTGTCCGAAGTGACCAAAAGGCCGTTGTGAGCACTTAGTTATCAACAGTTCGAGTTGCCGAGCTACTTCACGCCGCATAAAAAAGCCCGTTGTGAGCACTTTAAGGGCTATTTTTTAGCCAATTTAAAGTGTTCACTACCGGGTAACCACAATATATGGGGATATCCTGTGTGATGTTTGTACATATCTTGTGGTTATGTGTGATAAAGGCGGTAGTGAGCACTTTCTTAACCCGGTAGCGAACACTTAAAAGGCCGTAATGATCACTTTATTTGGACCCGTTACGAGCACTTAAAAGGCCGTAGTGACGACTTTAATTCTGGTAGTGAGCACATCAAAGGCCGTTATGAGCACTTTTTTTTTGGCTCTAACCTATTGTTTTACAAAGTTTTTATCAAAACCGTATAGAGTATCTACTATCCAATACTATCTCTATTACCTATATAGAGAATTAGAGTAAACAGAAAACGCTTAAAAGATACGACAATATGCCAGCCTATATTGTGTGGTCGCTTCATATTTACTCACTATGAGTTGTAAGTGATCGAAAGAGTACACCAGATAATCCGCTCCCGTTGTTGAAATTGAGGAAAGTAGCCGTTATTCTGCCTCTTGTTCGACAAACCATAGCGGATGCCAGGTCATGGACAATCCATCATTCGGATATAACAGCCCAATATTCTGCATCCCAGAGAATGCCGACGATCATCTGCGGACCTACATGAAGCTGCTCGATGACGCCGATGACCGCGAGTTCGTCCTATCCCTGATCACTACCGCCTTGGATACCGGAGTTGACCTGTATTCAGATGGGTCCAGATATCTTGACTACAAACAGCTCAAAGAAGCGGTCCGCTCAACCGGCACCAAAATAGCTATTGGCAAAACCACCGTACGTCAAAGAGCTGATCGCCTCCAAGGCATGGGCTTGTTTGTTACCGAACGGCTAACCACACCCTCGCTCAGAGGATTTAGAAATGCGTTAATTCTCCAGTCTCCCAACGCGCTGGTTCGATCTGATGTTATCTCTGAGGAGCCAGCGCCGAGGACTTTAAATGCTCCCAAGAAACGAGGCAAAGAGTATTACGCAGCGATTCGTCGTACGAAAGACCGCCTGGCTGACAAGGACATTCAAATACTGGAATCACCAAAGGAGTTGAAAAGGGCACACTCGGAGCGACTTCTCAATAACGTATTCTTTGGGTGCGGTCGCATGTCGTCTCGCGATCCACGACGAAAGAAAATTGTCACAGTCTACCCATTTCAAGATGAGAGAATCACTGTCACCGCGACAGCCGGTGGCGATACAGATCTGTTTTGCCTGGAGGATCAGAATACCGTTCTGGCGATAATTACCCTGGTAATTCTCAGTCATTCTCAGCAGTCGGCCAACAATGTCCCTCTTTCATCGATCCCCAATGAATATTACATGGATATCTGCGACCTGACCCAGATCTGCGGACTTGAGCCCACAGGGGCAAACAGGGAGACGTTGAGAAAATCCCTCGACCGGCTTTACCATTCAAACCTCCACGTCGCCTGTTCCAAAGACAGTCAGTTCGCCCAGTACTTTGGCCTTTACTCCAGTATGGGGGACGGTAGGGAGTTTCATCCAGACGACCTTAATTTCAGGTTTATCAGCGCCCTGGACGCGGTTAGTGAAGCCGATCCACTGCTGTCGAAGGCACGCCGGCCCCGATATTACCGAATCTCGTTGCATCCGATTATCCACCGGCAACTCCTGGACAAAGGGGTTTGGTCTACATTTGTCGTTGATCCGGAACTGGTGCGCAATCGCCTGAGACTTCTGACCCACCTTTACTTTTTTGCTGCTCGGAACATTCATCGCGACCCGAACAAAGTACGCCAGTTCCCAATTGAGACCGTTCACAAGTACACAATGCCCGCCTACACTCGGTTTGATAACTGGAAGCGGTCTCTTTTCAATGAGTTCAAACGGTTGGCCAAATCTCAGGACGTTGAGTGGTCCGAGGGCGGTACTTGTGTGCTGGAGCTCTTTGGATACTTTGTAAAAACTGAGCCTCATATTCTACATGGGCACTTACTGACATTTTGGTTCAACTCAAACCACCCCCTGCTAGGCAAGCCAGAGCCCCTGGCTGACACTTCCCCACAACAATCCCTTGAGTTTCAAGATCAGGTTTAGCGGTTCACATATGGACCTTTTTTCTTGCCAAATCTCCCGCATTGGTTTATGATGAGACTACTTTTATAAACCCGGTATATGCGGTAGGCCATCATGGATATTCATCATCTTGTGGAGTTAGCCGAATCACTTCATAGAGACAGTGGCACGGAAGCAGGACTGGAAGCGATTGAGGCTTACTCAAAAGGTGACATAACCTGCCTCGATGATCTGGCAACGGTGATTGGCCAACTGCAGAAGCGCTTCCCCACGTTCCGTTCTATCGTCGCAAAGTGGTGTGAGACCGAAGAGAGGATACGGACTTGCGACATATACCGACTCATCCACTGCGCGGCGGACAGGGAACGAATGGCTCAATACCTGATAAGCATCCGCCCCGATCTGGAGCAAGATGTACTTCATACCATGGATGACCTAGAGGTGGCGGCCTGAGCCATGAATAACGAGACTCTGAATCTGTTAGTTACCTACATTGAAGACAGCCATGCGCTCCTGGAGAACGATGGCCTTGCACCGGTGCCAGTTAATCATGCAGCGAACATCATCATCCATTGTGGCGCTCTACTGAGTCAGAGTAGTGCGGCATGGCAGCCCTCCATCTACACGATGGACCACATGCCACCGAGAATTAAAGACGACTCGTTATACCGGCTCTGGTTGGACTGTTTAGGATTGTCGATCAATGATGTTGCCGGTCATGGCGATGGGTGGTCTATAAACGATGCGCTGAGTAATGCGCCCTTTTCCACCCGACCCAAACTGGGCATCACACATCACATTGAACATCTGTTGGTATCGTCAATCACCAGCCAGCCCGATTATTCACATTTGGTGGCACTTACTGATTTGTTCGGTATCGGCGATGAGCGTTTACTTAAAGGCGTCTACATTACCGTTGCTTTAGACGCTTTCAGACGAAAGATGGCGATCCGACCGGTGGTCAACGAAGTTTACGTGACCGACGATCCAGCCATTGGTTGGAACGATATCGATACGGCATACACCGGGAGTGAAGACCTTTCTGTTTTTCACCGTGAGAGTCGTTTTTTCTCAACCATAGTCTCACGACTTGAACAATCCTGGGTAATGGCTGTTTCCCTGGCTCACACAACCTGAAATAGGACGTTTTATGAAAGCTGTTGTTAATCTATCACTTTCTTTCTTGCTGATCTCAGTGCTTGTTGGATGCGGCGCTGAGGGCCTCACTGATGACGAAGAGCGGGAGGTAGAGGAAGAGCCGCCGACAATGCCCGGGGAGATTACCGAAGACACTCCCATCGAAGAGATTCAGCCTGGTCTGGTGCCAGAAGAGCGGATGGAGGAGTATCTGGAGTACTTTGAAGAAACTCGTCATCTGCGAAGCCCGATTGGCTACACGTTTGAATACCGGCTAATTTCGGAGCAGGGCGAAGATGTCAGTTTGATGCACATCAACCAGGAAGGGCAGGTTGTTGTGCTCAATTACCTGGGCGATGCCGTAGATGCTGGAGAGGATTGCTATGCACTGCCAGCGTCCTACACACCCAACGCGGCACTGCATGGAGCTACCGTAGAAGGTACCCTTGATAGTGGTTTCTCGGTGGAGATTGCCCCTCGGGCCTATGAGCCAGAGTACGAGTTGATGTGGCAACATGACCAATACGGAATTATTGAAAACATCATTCTCTACGACGCTGAGCGGAACGTAGTGGCCGAGTCTGGCTCGGTAGATGGGATTTTGGAAGCGGATATTGAGCTACGGGGTTGGAACAACAAGATTGTTTTTGAAATGGAGCCAGTCGACTATGACATGGAGCTGGTGATGGAAAAGCAGTGCCAGCCCGTAGTGTCGGCCTTGTACCAGGGGGCGGCAGAGCCTCTTGATGAAGACTGGACCTATGACTATACCATTGTGACCAGTACCGATATTGGCGGACGGATGATTGATGAGGTGCCGACCACAGCGTGGGTAGGATTTATCGACTTCCTGGAAGACCAGCAGTGCTATGATGTTGCTTTGGGTATCAGCTACCGTCACGATTCGCCGGGTAACACAGAGGCCGAGGGCGCGGTCTGGACCTCACTGGACACCTCCTTTCCCACCCTGCACCTCAAAGAGGATGGCACCCTGGGAGACACCGAAACTTTTGGTAACGAGAACACCTTCCCCCTGGATGATGGGCTTTATCAAGAAGTGGTGAACAACCTTTGTAACGACTAACTCGATCCGAGGGGTACCATCGTAACAGGTGGTACCCTTAGGGTTAGAACTGACAGTAGTGTTATGGTAGACTCAACGCATTGGTAGCTTGAGTAAGCTCAATCCGGCGCGGCGGAACCGCGAATAGCAGAGGATAACTCCATGATTCGTTTTTTCTTTCATCTTGTTCTTACCCTTTCTGTTCTCCTTCCTGCAGCTGTTTTCGCAGACTTCCCGGTTCGCTCTACTGGCGTTGTCGAGTGGGTTGCAGATGGTGATACGTTTCGCTTCAAGGCAGACAACTCAGCAGCTTTCTCTATTTTGAGGCAGGCGGCTGTGACTAAGGACAAAGCGACAGATCGAGACCTCCGGGTAGAGAATCGTTTTCACTCGGACGGCTCATTCCTGGTTAGACTTGCAAATGTCGATACGGCCGAAAGCAAGCACCCTGATGCTTCGCGCAATACGAAAGCTGGCGAGGAAGCTGCGGCTTACGTGAAGGCGTTGATTGAAGGCAAGAATGCGACCATTGAGTGCTATGAGGTAGGGTACTGGGGTAGGGCGATATGCTCTCTCTGGACCGACGAATTCGAGTTGGGCACGCACCTCATTTCACGACATTATTCAGACTATCTTACTCGCTATGGCCGGCACCCCAGACTTGACTCGGAATACCGCCAAGCGATGTTTTATCGATAAACCAAATAACCGAGGTATTACCATGCCAGTTGAAAATGATGAAAAGAAGCTGTCCCGGATCTTCGTGGATCTAAAGGTTCCCCGCGAGGTTAAAGGCGAAGTTATGGCCGCGTCACGTAAAGCCAAGGTCAAATTTGAAACGTGGGCTTTGAATGTGATGATCGGTGCGTCAAGGACTGCAACCGAAGGTGAAGGGTTTCACCTGGAGACAAAGGGCGGGAGTCTGGTTATTAAAGGTGCCGGCTTTGAGGTTCCAGTGTCGACCGACGAGGCGAGTGCTCGGGAGTTTGTCGATTTCCTGAATGTGGCGATTTCATTGACTAACAGTGCCCGTATGGCCGGCAATACCGCTTGATTCCATATTTTTGGCGTGCTACTTTGCGCATATGCCCCGCAAGATGAGGGGCGACTGGCCCGGCAGATCCGGGAAACGAGAAAGAGGCTACACCAATGTTCGACATTTCTTACGATGCCGAAGACCCCGGCATGCCAGAGGGATATCCTATGAGTCCGAGCCCGGATCTAATTCGTCAAACCCGACTCCGAGCGGGGCTTTCTGTCGCGCAAGCGGCAAAGAAGGCGGGAAAGGCGCCCAGGACTTGGATCAACTACGAGAATGGTAGTCTGAATATATCGGACGCAACCTGGCAAGGCTTCTTGGTGGAGGTTGAGGACTTGGCCCAGTCTGGAGAGCTGATCGCTCCGGATAGTGAGTGGATTCCGGTTAGCGAAGCCGGCGCTATGCTCGGTCGATCCCGCATGTATGTCGCCCGCCTGGTAGAACAGGGCAAACTTCGCAGCGTAAAGAAGCACGCCCGATTAACTCTATACAGCAAGTCGGATATACGATCGGTTCAGAAAGAGCTGGCAGAGGAAGATGCCAAAGTTGTCGAGGCCACCATGGAGGGGTACCGGCGGAATGAGGCAGCGGAGCAGCTTGGCGGGTTGTCGCGGCTTACTAAGCTGGAACAGTCGGGCTTGCTTTCCAAGGTGCCGGCTCTGAAAGAGGTGGTATATCCCCAGGACGTGGTTGACGCATTGGCTGAGAGAATCAAATACGAAAAGTCGCTGTTATCCACTACTGATGCGGCAGCCAAGCTGGGCATCACCCGCCAGGGCTTGGAGTTGATGATGGCCAGCGACCGGACGGACGTGGTGCCGATTAAGACGTTGTTTTCTGGCAAACGGTTTACCACCGATATGGTCAAGCAACTGAAAAAGGACAGGTCAAAATAATCTCTCCCGGAGCAGTGTCTTGGAAGTACACCCTTTAATAGCTGGTGTTTGAGCATTGGATAGGCCGAACGGTCCGATGAGCCAGCGACGTACCGAAAGTGATCGGTATAGTCTCCTCATTTACAACGGATCAGCTTTCATCGGCGGTACTAAAAACTGTTAAGGAACGGCTGAGGTTGGTAGCGATCGGAAATGTGACCAAGACGTGATTTCTTGATTTTACACAGCCGCGCCTTATGGTCTATCGGGTACGAATAAACCGCTTGAAATCTATCAAAATAACCTGACTTTAGTGCGCTGTTGCGTTCTAATTTTTTTATGTGCTAACATAAGCATGTAGGCTAGGCAGTCAGCCACCGGCGCGGCGGAACCGCGAATTGAAGAGTAGATCGATTATGTCCCTGTCAAAATCTCAGTTTCTTACATTGGTCCAGGCAGCGAAGGCGCAGCGCTATGACCGAGACTCCACTGGTTATGACGTGCTTATTCGGGAGGAGGGCGCCGAAGAGCTATCGGCTAACCAGATCGACGAGTTGGTCAATCAAGCCTATGAGGTTGTATCTGAGTCTGGAACGAACGTGGATAAAGGGAAAGTGAGAGCAAGCCTTCTAGGTGAAGTACTGGACGAAGATGTTTATGAGGCTGGGGATTGGATACGATGCTACGATCTATGCGGCTCTGCTTCGATAGAGGCTCATGGGCGATGGGCGTCTCACACTGGGTTCCGGTCAATTATAACGGTTACGGAAGAGGAAAACATCGAGACTCTTTTTGAAGAGGCTTCTAAGTCCACCTTTTTGGTTGGTCGATCGGATGCGGAAGGCTGGAAAGAGTTGAGTGAAACATGGAACGCGCCTGACCAGGTAATGATCCGGTTTCCCTGCTGGCATACGGGTGAGGTGGCCTGGGTGTTGTATGAGTTGGCCGGTCTTCGCCTTAACTGTTCTCTTAATGGTTACTGGGTCTTTCCAGCTCGTTACTCGAAAGCGCAACTTAAATCGTTGTTAGCCCCAGTACTGACAAAAGGCACTCGGTTGACGGATGAGCAGGTGCTCGCAGAGGAAATTCGTCGTTCCACCGCAGCAGTAGAATTTCAGGGACTGATGGAACAACCGTCATTCTTTTAGATATTGCTTTTCTGTTTTTTTATGTGCTAGTATAGGCACACAGGCTAGACGGTTAGCCACTGGCCCGGCAGATCCGGGAAACGTGAAAAGAGGACACCCCCATGAGTCACCCTTATACCGTTATCGCTTTTGTTGAAGAGTCCGGCGTTGTAGTGGCGCACCAGGTCACTGCAGAGAATGGCTTATCAGCCTTCGCAGAGGCGGCTTTAATTGACCCTGATCTTACCATGGTGGTTGCGCTTGAAGGCTGGAAGGAAGAGGGCGTGGGCCTGACACTCCCTGGTGACGGGCTTGTCGATGCCGAAACCGTGCTGGATCAGCCTGACGTATTCCCTATCACTCAGTAAACCGGGTTAAGCGAAGGGGTCCACAATGAACGACTCAATCACGATAGTGCGCAACGAGCTGGACAATAACGCTGGCATAGAGTTTACCGCCGTCTCTGACGGCTCCCACGTTGGTCATTGCAGGGTGTTTTTTGGCGGCGCGGGGATTGTGTACTCACACGTCATTGCCCAGGCGTTGGCCGAATCAGGTGTGATCGTCCGGACGGAGTACTGCATCTTCGATGCCGACATCAAAGACGAAGAAGCGGGCACTAAGCTCATTCGCTCTGTGCAGTCGTTTGCTCAGTCCGCCGGCGCAGGCGTTGTAACCATAGGCTTGATCAAAGAAGCCTTTGATGAGTTTTTCCCTGAGTCCGAGGATACCCGGCGCTTACGATCAGTCCTGTCCGCAGAGGGGTTTAACGAGGTGCCCGGCTCCCAGGGTCAGGCCATGTACTTCGAGGCCATTGCTGAGGCCGCCGAACCGAAGGATGTTCGGGCGATCGAGCCCACGGTTATCCGCCACCCTGGTGACCGGGAGTACTTTGCAGCCTCAATGCGCCAGACGGCACAAGAGCTGGAACGCTGGCTTGAGAGTGCCGATCAGGCGCTACTTGAGCAGGGCTACACCGTAGAAGACATTCAATCCCATCGCCAGCATGCGCTGACCGCTCGGCGGTGGGCAGATTTCCACACCTCACCGACTGGTGAGTAAATCACGCTTGAAGCGACTGGCCCGGCAGATCCGGGAATTGCACAGGAGAAACCACCCATGAATGTACAAGTCTCTGCCATCACCACCGTACTGGACTCGGCCACCGCCTACCAGGTGGACGGTAGTCCACTACTGGACTCTTACGACATTGAAGGGGACGAGTTGGTCTTTCGCTGGATTGATCACGAAGGAGAGTATGAGCAGTCGTTCCTGGTGTCCGATCTTGCCGGTGGGGCTTTATCACCCGAGCCCGGTCGGATTTTGGCAAAGAACACCCAAGGAGAGCTGACGTGGATTCAGCTGTTTGATCTATCCCCAGCGAAGGATCTATCCCGCTCACTGGTTCCAGCGACAGCAGAGGATCGCGGCTTCCTGGAGCCCAAGCCAAAAACCATACTGGTCGAGTGTTATTGCTTAGATGAGTTTGTCGATGATGCGGCGACCCATGTGGCGTTGAAGCTGACTCAAGGGCTTTGTGACCGGATCTCTTTGATTGATTCAGCACGTCAGGCTTTGGGGTGTGATTTGATTGGGGAGTACGTGGAGGCCGTATGGCTGAATCTGGATGACCACGGCGACCACGATATATCTCCCATGGACCTCAATGCCCAGGAACTGGAAAGACTGCTGGTGTCCTGGAAGGAGCACAACCAGGTGCCCAGTGCGCCGACCGAACTGCTCATCAAGGACTCTGGTATCGTCCTCACATCCCGAGCCAAGCAGGCGAGCGAGTCCTGTCAGGTATTTTCGCGCACGGTTTTTCCCAATGAGCTGACTTCGAGCCAGGTGTGTTTTCGGCGCGAAAGCTGACGGGAGGCGGCGGCTCAGGGATTAGCCGCCTATTGCTTTCGGCGTTTTTGGTGTGCTACTATAGGCATTATGGCATAAACGGTTATGCCACTGGCCCGGCAGATCCGGGAAACGACACAAGGAAACACCCCCATGAGCACCATCCCCAAATACTTTGCTATCCAGGGTAAAGCGGTCGAGGTCCAGGCCTCTTATCCGGACACGCCAGAAGGTACTGCATTGGCTAACGCCCGGATGGAGGAGCAGCCGGGCCTGGGCGTCTTGGCCGTTCACGCCGATCTTATCCTGCTGGCGGATGTGAAGGATCTGGGCAAGTCATTAAGCCTGCCGCTACCTAAGGTCAGTTACAAAGTTTGCTCCTGTTGCGGGGCGGCTACGCAGGGCCGTCAGTGGCCAAATCGGGACAAGGGATTCGGTCTGTGCTTAGAGTGTGTGCCCTTCACCGCTCGTGGGTACACCGCCTCAGAACACGCCAGTATTTACGGATACCGGGGAATTCATTTCGACATTTTCTAACGCACCCGTGACAGCGGCTACCGGGCAAGCTACCATTGCCGGGTTGTCGCTGCAGGCAATACACGCGCTTAAAGTCAACCTGCATTGACAACGACAGGAGCCAACTATGCTGAAAAAGCATATGTGTGCCGCTTTCGCAGCGGCTTTGTTATCAGGATGTGGTGGTAGCAGTGATGGGGGTGGAAGTGCCCAGGATTTTGGCAAAGACCAAACCGGCCGCTTCTCCCACGACATTGAAGGATTGCGCTACACCAGTGTTTCGGAAGACGGATTGCTGTATGAGGGTCGCACGGGTCGCCGGGGGCAGTATCTATACGCCGAAGGGGACACGCTGACCTTCTATGCGGGTGACTACCAGATAGGGGCTATCTCGGCTCGACCGTATGTGAGCCCGGCACACTTCGATATTGCCGTGGAAGTGCTGGATTACTCACTGCCGGAGGAGCTGGGCCTTGATGATGTAGAGTGCCCCTCAGATGAGGACGATGAGACTGCAGGTGGGGGTGAGGAGGGGGTTGAAGAGCCCGCGCCCGAACCGACACCACCCGAGCCTATTCCGATCCAGTGCGAAGAGTGGTTTCCGGATGAAGGCATCGAGGAGTCCACCATGCAATTGCTGGCCTTTTTGAGTGAGGCCAACGTGGACACGCTGAGTACACAAGATCAGCGCATTATCATTGGCCTGCGGGATGAAAACGCGATCGCGGAAGACTTTCTGTCTGCAAATGCTGAACTCCCTGGGAACCTGGATGTGCTTCGGTTCTTATCCGAGCTGTCACTGGCCCCGCTGGCCGGCGATTACCCGGTGAAGGCTGACATAACGTCAGGTTCGGATCTATGCCCGCTAACTGGGGAACTGGTTATCCAGCTGGGGTACGCCCCTGGGGGTGACGAACGATCAGGCACCATCTACCTTGATGGCGCGAGAGCCTGGCGGGAGGATCTGGGGACTACGGTAGATATGGTCGCTCGCGAGCAACAACCGAGCCGCAATCTCTACCCCAGCTATACCGTGGATCTGTCGACGACGCATTACCGGGGGGTTTTGTCTCTGGATGTGACGATGACGCCGGAGTCGGGCTTTGAAGGGACGTTTGAATGGTCTGATGGGGGTGATCGCCAGTGTGCCGGTTCGATTGAGCCAGCGCCCGAAGAATCCTAAACCGTACTGACCTTTGGGGGCTTCGGCCCCCTTTTTTGTGCCCGTAATTTTACGCCACACCGCCGGCCATCGCTGTTATAATCATAGTCCTATTGTAAACACCGCGCCGGAGTCAATCTGACCTGGCTGGAGAGAGGAATATGGTTCGAGATACATACTCAGAGCAGATCTGTCGTTTTGCATTTACCCGCGCACAGGCCGAAGCCTTGGTGGCGGCGGCCAACCAGGCGGACGTTGAGCGATTGCACGATAGCCGGGCCGCACACGCAGCCCAGGAGCTTAAAATCAAGCTGGAAGCCTCTAAATCAAAGGGCTTGGGGCCAGTAGGGGTAGCGCTTCCCCTGGAGGACGCCATGGCCTTCGTGTTTGCCATCGAGCACGTTTGGATGACCGGTGAGGACTTTGATGATGCCCGCGCTTACTGGGCCCTGGAAGTGAAAGCAACGCAACGCAAGGCGAAAGAGGCGCTCTTCAAGCACTCGCTGCAGCAGCTGCGAGCCGCCTGATAGAAAGTGCTCATAACCGGGTATATCCCTCGCCAGAAAGTGCTCACTACCGGGTCCGATCAGTTTTAATTGGCGTCCAAAAGTCACCTTGGGTCCAAGCGCCCTATAGTAGAGGATGTAACCCCGGTTTCTGGGATAACCAGAACCAGCCACTCATTACCTGATGCGAGCCGACCAATGAAACAGGATCCAATTTTCCAAAGCGCCGTTAATCCAGGAGAACGCAAAAAGGCTGAGGCCCGCGTTCGTTTGGACGATACCGGCAACCAGCGACTACTGGTCCGGTACAAGGTGTACGGTGACCGGCTCGCCTATGACAACTTGATCGAAGGTAACCAGCGGTTGGTAATGAGCCATGCCCTTCAATACCGGCAGCTGGTTCCAGCGACAGAGCAGCTTGTAGAGGCTGGCAATAAAGGGCTGGTTCGGGCGATTGAGAATTTTGATCCAGTGTTACATCGGGGCTTCTCGGTCACGGCGGAGCGCTTTATTCGCGACAGTCTTGAGGCATTGATTGATCAGCGCCGCAAAGGCATGTGAAACCGGCATGAATCCTATTGCATAACAGCGTCTCAATGTGTCAATATGCGCACATAGGCTGATGTGTCAGCCGCTGGCCCGGCAGATCCGGGAAACGTGAAAGAGGACACCGCTATGGCTCAGCCCGCCATTTCCAACACCGCACAGTATCAGGCCCCCGGCGCCGCGTTCGTCTCCCTGCAGGCGTTTGTCAGTGCCCGGTTTCATGCTCACCCTATTCTCCAGAAGTACTACGGAAGCGCAGAGAACTATCTGGCGGCCTACGTTCGCCAGTATGGGGCAGGGGAGTGGCTTGAGGCGCTTCGTGGTGTCCAGCTGGATGTAGAGGCCTCAATCGAGGTCGTCAGCTACTACGTCGAGCATGCCAATCGCGGGGCTGAGGATATACCCCGGATTTTGGGCTCTCTGGAGCGCCAGTACGACATTGCCGTACCGGTGGAGGAGGGCATTTTGACCCCAGAGTATTGGGTGCCGCTGGTGGAGCGGTTGACTCACTAACGCATCGCTATTGCACCCCCGATGGGGGTGTGATACTGTTTTAACCTGTTCAGTCGAAGACTGACACCTGGCGCGGCAGAACCGCGAATTGAGAGGAGATTTGAATATGGGACATGCACCCCTTGCCGTTGTACCGACAGACACCAATGCAGCTCAGATCAAAGCGGTGGATACATTGGTCAGCACTGCCACGTTCTACCTCAGCGACAAGATCCCAGAGGACTGGCATAAACGAATCAGAGAGGCGCCTTGTAATGCGCGGATTGTGTACAAGGTGCAGAGGGCCGTCTCTGACCTGGGCGGCAATCGCCAGTTCAACCATCAAATGCAGCTGCTGGGCCGTACCGACTTGATGATCGGTGACCGGATTCCCAATGACCCCGAATGAGGATTGGATACTGTGAGCACGAAAACGCAAACGCCGGCAAAGTTGGTTGAGAGTTTCATTACCAAGGTGCGGGCCCTGGAGGCCCGCCGTGACTCCGGCGAATTTAAGGACGCCAAGGCCTTCACCCGGGCAGTAAGCCTGGTGGAGGAGTCAATCACTCCGGATCTGGTCTATGCGCTGCGCTCTGAGGCTTCCGCCGGCGAGTCAATCATGCTGCAGCGCGAAGCGGCCGCGCTGATTTTCAAGAGTGAGAAGTCCTGGAATAGCTGGGAGCGTGGTGGCCGGACGCCTTCACTGGGAGACCTCAGTCATTTTATGCTCGCTTCGGGCATCCTTACCAATCAATAACAGGAGCAGGTGAACTAATGACTGACATGAACGATCAAGCTCGCGACTACCTCAATCATTATCTATCCTATAGTACGCCACCAAAGTTTGCGGTGATGATTGCTGGCGAATGGGGCTGCGGTAAGACTTGGTTCATAAAATCGTTACTAACAGAATTACGGACAAAGAATAGGAACTTGGTCGCGACTTATGTCAGTGTGGCAGGAATGCGGGAAACGTCCCAGGTAGACGAGGCTCTATTCCACGAGCTGTATCCAGCGTTAGATGATCCCAAAATTCGCCTTCTTGGAAAAGTAGCTAGCGGGCTCATTCGCACTACTATGAGTATCGATCTTGAAAAGGAGTTTGGGTCTGAAAGCTCGACCGGGAAAGCAATGAGATCATCGAAACTCGATACCGATCTACACTCCAACATCATTGTTTTCGACGACTTTGAACGCTGTCAAATTGACTCTGTAGAGCTGCTGGGGTATGTCAATCGGTTTGTTGAAACACTTGGCTGTAAAGTCATTCTGATATGCAACGAAGATAAAGTTGTGGATACCTCACGTTCTCTGGAAACTGGGACTCCTGTTCCCCAGTACGCGGACGTGAAGGAGAAGGTGGTTGGTTCTACGTTGAAGGTTCGATCAGAGATTGCCACTGCAGTAAAAACATTCATCAATGAACTACCATCATCCAAAGCAAAAGATGCCCTTAATAACAATGACCACGATTTAAAGGTCATATTCAACCAGGATGGGAAGTCAAATCTTCGCGCTTTACGCCACTCCATATACGATTTCGGACGTTTTACAAAAGTGCTAGATGATCGATATTTGGAACACCCTGATCTTATGCGAGATTTGGTAGAGGAGTTTTTCGGCCTTTCACTCTCTGTGTTCACCAGAAAACTGCATAAAGGAGATATTGATAAGCTGACCCAGATACCTCTTATTTATTCGTCGCTAGCGCTCAAAGAAGGAAATAGTGATCCGGAAGAGTATGAAGTTAGGTTGAAGGCCTTTGCAGACTCTCATTCCCACCTAGTTCTTAATCGAACACTAATTCCGCTCAAAGTCTGGTCGAAGTATTTTGACGGCGGGTGGATAGCCAGTGAGGATATAAACTCCGCTTTGGGTGCCTCTCAATACTTTGCGAACTCTGAAACCCCTTTGTGGAGGAGAGCCGTTGACATACTCTTCACCAGTGATGAGGATGCGAAGGACCTGGTTAATGAGTGTTTGGAATTTTTGAAAGGCAGCGAAGCCAGGTCTATGGGAGAGTGTCTGCACGTTTCTGGGGCATTGCTGTTTGCCTCGGGTGCTGGTCTGATTCGTAAAAGCGAAGCAGGCGTGTCAGCGATGGCTAAGCGCTATATTGACCGTGTATATAAAGCAGGCGAGCTTCTGGAAACAGCGTCTATCAGCCCAGATATAGTTGAAGAAAAGGCGTCATTTGGGTATCAATATCAAAAGCATGATTCCCCTCATCTTATAGGGATTTACGAGCACTATCGAGAGAAAGTGGGGCTCGCGCAAGAAGGTAAGGATCGAGAGTTTGCTAAGAGTCTACCCATGGCAATAAAAGACAGTTACGAGAAAGCAGCGTGGTCTATATCAGAGGTGAGTGGTCATCAGGGGGAGTACGCCGAACGCCCACTTTTACATCATATTCCTACAGAAGATATGATGAGTGCCTTGTTCTGTCTTACCACATACGATAGATGCAGGTTCATGTCTATTTTGGATAGACGCTATAAAAATACCTTTTATCTGAAGGATCTCTATAAAGAGGCTGATTGGCTGCGGATGCTCGCCAATGAGATGGAAAAGTATTCAAAAGCCAACAAAGGGACGATATCGGCGTATCACGCGAACAATCATGCTGAGGGGCTTCGCTCAATGGCAGCGCGAGTGGATAATGCTTACAACGATTACTTGGCGCTCTCAGGAGAATCCTAACAAAATGCCTGCCAAGTACCCGTGAACATGCGCTATATCGTTGATGTGTTCGACTATTCTCTTCGGGACTGGTTTAGTAAAGATTGGTTGTAATATGAATTTGACAAAGTGTATAAAGTTGGCCAGGAGCTACGGTATGACTTCACTGGCGCAGCTGGAGTGTTTCGCAAGCGTTGCACAGAATCCTGGAGTCGGGCCGGCAGAGATTGTAGGGCGATCTGCACACCACCCAGACTACCGTGCGTTTATGGACATAGCCCGTAAACTGATGATGGTTGGCTACCGGCAGGGTGACGGGCTCGATTTGATCGATTACGGTGCGCCTATTCCAGGGCAGCCCAAAGGGCGAGAGCTGGTACTCACTCGCAAAGGGAAAGCGCTTTGGCGGAAAATATCGGAAGTGTGACTGCCGGCTTTCTCTGAGCCAAAGTTGTCGCTAAGGGAAGGCTCCCCATTACCAAATCATTGTCCTCAGGTTTATACCACGGTTGTAATTGAGTCCATTGTAAACCTTCGCCAAACACGGTGTCGAGGATCTGCCTCCTGATGAAGAACCGACTCATATACCCCCAGAAATAGCTGTTATACTGACAGATAAAGGCTGTATTATGTCAGTATACCGAATGACATCAAGTGGGTGAGATTGCATATGGCACAAGCTCGATTTATCGGCGCCCTGAGCGCCGAGGCCCTGGACCAGCTGGACATCCTGGGCGAAAACATCCGCCTGGCGCGCCGGGCCCGTGGTTGGTCTATGGCGGAGGCCGCCGAGCGGTTCTCCATGAGCACCGCCACGCTGCAGAGCATTGAGAAGGGTGATCCCAAAGCGAGCATTGGTGCCTATCTGGCGGCGCTGGACGTGATGGGCATTGCTGAGGGGGTATCCAGTCTCGGCGCCTCCCACCGTGACCCTATTGTGCGTCGATCCCGGTAACCCTGCAGGAGGTCAGTATGGCAGAGGCGTCAAAAGCCCCGTGGAACCG
>CERN01009393.1_pt1 | contig 16231 bp, 13 predicted proteins | sample 530761 | NCBI WGS metagenome assembly CERN01 (sample SAMEA2620947, study PRJEB7988) | marine metagenome | isolation source: saline water (ENVO:00002010), including | reverse complement strand
TTCCTTGAAATCGGGACGATTATGGACGTTTGGCACATGCGATACCGGTTCGACACAAAATGTCTGGCCGTTGTCCGGGATATAGAATTGCAGGTTCGCCAACGTATCGCTGGCTTCCAGAAGCAGGCTTAACTGCCGGTCTGCCCAGACCATCGTCGCCTGTTTGTTCCAGCCGATATAATGAATATCAAGCCCCTTGTGATGGCGGATCATTTTTCCATCGGCAAAATCGCGACCAAGATCGATCACCGTGCGCGTAGTGGGTAACTTGCCTTCGTCCGTTCCGAAACAGTCGGTCGCAACAAACTGTACCCACGCACTTTCGCTGCCAGGGAACCATGGATGCAACCCGATCCCATATGGCATCGGGTCCTTGCCAAGATGGCGCACACCGATTTCGATTGAAATGGTATCGTTTGCGACCTTGATCTGCTGCCAAGCGACATAACAAAAACCGGTCTGCCGATCATCATGTTTGTGATTGAACCGGATGGTATCAACCGTTGGACGTTCGATCTCCCAGATACTTGAAATACCAAATCCGTGAATGGCATGCGGGTCCGGTGCCCGATTTACCGGAACATTGATGGTTTTGCCATCGAATTCGAACTGGGCATAACCCAGCCGGTTGGCAAAGGGTACCATCGGAAAACATCCAAGATGCGAAGGATTGCCCGATGTCAGGGAATAATCGTCAACCGGGCGCAACAGATTGATCACCCCATTACCATCGGGACGCACCCAGTCGATGCGCGAAATGGCCCCGCCCCGTGGGACAATTCCGACCCTGAACGGGCCACTGTTCCAGCGATATTCCGGTTCGGCCGATTTGGCCATTGTCGTCGCCTCATCACTATATCAAAATCATATGATGACTTTCCGTCACCAACATCGTAGGACTATTTCAGGATGTTAAATTCATCATTATTAACATCCGGTTCCGATCATAGCGGATTTGCAGAGCAAGAAAATGAGCAACAACTCCGCGCAGAACGCGCCACGAAAAGTTTCGCTGACCGAAAAGGTCATTGCAAGCCTGCGTCATGAAATTGAAAGCGGCATGCGCACGCCCGGCAGCAAACTTCCGACCGAGCCGGTTTTGACCGAACAGTTCGGCGTCAGCCGCACGGTGGTCCGCGAAGCCATTGCAGCCCTTAAGGCCGATGGCCTGCTCGAACCACGCCAAGGAGCAGGTGTATTTGTGCTGGCTCCCAGTCCGCGCAAACTAGGCAGTACGATCTTTGCCGTCGATTCCGCGCAGATTTCCGATGTCCTGGAAATTCTTGAACTGCGCATGGCCGTCGAGATCGAGGCCGCCGGTCTTGCCTGTGCACGAAGCTCTGCCGCCCAACAGGCCAAAATATACGAAGCCCAGCAGGAAATGACCGACTGCTTTGAACGCGGCAATCCGACCGAAAAGGCCGATTTCGAATTCCATCGCGCGATTGCCGATGCGACCAATAACCGGCGTTATGTCGAGTTTCTAGAACATCTGGGCGATAAAACCATCCCGCGCGCGCAATTGCGCCGCCGCCCTCCCGAGGTCGAAGACCAGAAAAACTATATGCAGAAAATTCTGACCGAACATCATCGCATCTTTGATGCGATTGCATCGCGTGATGCGGAAACGGCCCGCACCGCAATGCGCGAACATCTCAGCCAAAGTCAGGCCCGCTATCAAAGCCTGCTGCGACAGCGCTAGGCAGACTCTAGCTCTGCTCGATCAGGGTGACGATATCACGCATGTCATCGAAAACAATATCGGCCCCGGCGTCATAAAGACGGGTCGATGCATCTTCACGATGGCCGGCATAATGCCCGCCCCCGATATAACCGATGCAGGTCATGCCTGCTGCCACGGCGGCCTTCACCCCGGCAATCGAATCCTCGATCACGATTGCCTGATCCGGACGAAACCCCATTTTATCAGCGGCATATAAAAACAGATCCGGTGCCGGTTTACCCTTCAGGACGAAATCGGCGCTGTAAATATCGGTTCCGAACCAATGGCCCAGTCCCGTCACCTTCATTGTCCGTTCAAGCCGCTGCACCGAACTGCTTGATGAAATGCAAAACGCGATCTTGCGTTTTTTAAGCGCGGCAAGGACCGTATCGATTGCATCTGTTTTACGAAGTTCAACGTCATAGCGGGCAAACAGGCGCTCATAAAAGAACGGCTTGAATTCGAGGGCGATGTCACGTCCGGTTTCAAGGCGGATATGTTCGATCGGGGCGGCACTTGATCGCCCGGTAAAGCGTGCTGCAACTTCTGCCAGACTTAGCGGTGCACCGTAATGATCAAGCACATCGACAAGTGTCGCCAAGGAGATCGGTTCACTGTCGACCAGGACGCCGTCACAATCAAAAAGAACGACACCCTTACCGGTCATGATCGGTGCCAGTGTCTGGGTGCGGACGTTATCTTGGACATTTCCGGGGGCCATGTTGAACCTGGCTTCATTGGGTTTGATGACAAAAGCCTATACAAATGCGAATATCACCGTCAACCAAAATGAGCATTTGACCAAATTATGCACTTTTGCTCAATTACGCATCATGTAAATTTATTGCGGACAAAAAGATACGCGGAAATCGCTTGAAATCAGGGTCGGATTTGCGCTCAAAACGCATCACACTACCAATCGGCCCCGCGGGAGGAAGATCAAATGAGCCCTACAGATAAGTTCATCATCGGTGTGGATGTTGGCACCGGAAGCGCACGCGCTGGCGTGTTTAGCGTCGATGGAAAGTTACTTGGCAGCGCCGCCCATGCCATCGCCATGAACAAGCCAAAACCTGATTTTGTCGAACAGGACTCGGAAAATATCTGGCAAGCGGTTTGCCAGTCGGTTCGCGATGCGCTGGCAAAATCAAATATTGCCGCAGATCAGGTCGCAGCCATCGGATTTGATGCCACCTGTTCGCTCGTGATCCGCGATACCGATAACCGCCCGCTTGGCGTAACACCGGGTGGTGCGGATAACTGGGATGTTATTGTCTGGATGGATCACCGTGCCATCCGCGAAGCCGAAGAATGCACCAAAACCGGCGCCAAGGTGCTAGAATATATCGGCGGCACCATGTCCCCCGAAATGGAATTGCCCAAACTGATGTGGCTGAAACGCCATCATCGTCAGAACTGGGATAAAATGGGCGCGGCATATGACCTTGCCGATTTCCTGTCTTTCCGCGCAACCGGCAGCAACGACCGGTCCTGCTGCACGATCACCTGTAAATGGACTTACCTGGCGCATCAGGATGATCCGTGGGATCGCGCGTTTCTTGATCAGATCGGCCTGGAAGATTTCCCTGCCAAGGCCGGAATTGACCGCAAGGCATTGGGTGTTGGTGATCTGATCGGCAATCTGTCAGATCAGGGGGCCGCCGAACTTGGCTTGACGACCGATTGCGTCGTGGGGGCAGGCTTGATTGATGCTCATGCAGGTGCCCTTGGCACGCTTGGCGAATATCTGGATGGCAATCTTGATGAACGCTTTGCCATGATTGCCGGAACATCCACTTGTCATATGGCTCTATCCTCCAAACCGCGTTTCATTAAAGGTGTCTGGGGCCCCTATTTCGGGGCGATTGCGCCGGGTCTTTGGCTCAACGAAGGAGGTCAGTCTGCAACCGGTGCGCTGCTTGATCATATCGTGGCCATGCATCCGTTTTCGCACGACATGGGCCGTGATGCGCACAAACTTGCCGGGGAAAAACTTTTGCCGCGAATGACGGAAACACCCGATCTTGCACCGCGCCTGCATGTCCTGCCCGATTTTCATGGCAATCGGTCGCCACTTGCCGACTCAGAAGCACTCGGCGTGATTTCAGGCCTCAGCCTTGATCAAAGTGAGGAAAGCTTCCTTGATCTTTACTGGGCAACTGCCTGCGCGATTGCCTATGGCACACGCCATATCATCGATGCGCTGAACGCGACGGGTTATGACATCAAACACATCCATCTCAGCGGCGGACACACCGCAAGCCTGGTTCTGGTCAAGCTTTATGCCGATGTTACCGGATGCAATGTCGTGATGTCCGATTGCGCCGAACCGGTCCTACTGGGTTCCGCCATGCTTGGTGCTGCGGCCCTTGATCCCGAAGGCGGTCTTGCCCTTGCATCGCGCCGGATGGCTGGCAAGGAAACCATCCACGCGCCGGACCAAACCGCAAAGGACGCCCACGACAGACGCTATGCCATTTTCCACAAGCTTCATGCCCACCGGCAGGAACTTGATGCCATGGCCGTAGGCTGATTCATCAAAAAAGCCCCGCAACATACACTGCGGGGCTTTTAATTTTGTTCACAAGCCTCATCAGGCCTGAACGGTTTTCTGACGCTGGCTTCCCAGCCCTTCGACGCCAAGTTCCATGACATCTCCGGGTTTCAGGAAGCGTTGCGGCGTCATGCCCATGCCAACACCGGGCGGGGTGCCGGTCGTGATGATGTCGCCCGGTTGCAGGGTCATGAATTTCGACAGATAGCTGATCAGATGGGCAACGCCGTAAACCATGGTTGCCGTGCTGCCATTCTGAACGCGTTCACCGTTCAGCTCCAGCCAAAGGCGAAGGTTCTGCGGATCAGCAACCTCGTCACGTGTCACCAGCCACGGGCCAATCGGACCAAAGGTATCGTGGCTTTTGCCCTTTACCCATTGGCCTGCATGTTCAAGCTGAAACGCACGTTCGGACACATCATTGACCACGCAATAACCGGCAACATGGCCAAGCGCCTCCGCCTCGGTCACGTATTTGGCTTGCTTGCCGATCACGATGCCCAGCTCAACCTCCCAGTCAGATTTTTCCGACCCACGCGGGATTTCGACATCATCATTCGGGCCGCAAACCGCCGATGTTGCCTTGAAAAAGATGATCGGCTCGGTCGGCACCTGCATGCCCGCCTCGGCGGCATGATCGGAATAGTTCAATCCGATGCAAATGAACTTGCCCGGTTTGGCAACACAGGCACCAATTCGCGGATTGCCCGAAACTGCCGGAAGGTTTTTGGGATCAAGGGCTGCGATTTTGGTAAAGATAGCATCGGAAATGGTATCGGGATTGAAATCCTCGATCACCGCTGAAAGATCGCGGATTACACCATCCGGATCAAGAAGCCCGGGCTTTTCCGCACCGGCAGCTCCAAAACGCAGAAGTTTCATTTACTTATTCCTCCCATGATCGGTTTATTTGCATTCCTCATACAAATAAACCATCCCTTGGTCCAGCAACGATCATTGATCTTGTAAATTAAAAGGGCCGCAGATTTGCGGCCCTCGTTGGGATCACGTTGTGACGATCACACAAGATTGGCTTGGAAAAACTCGGCCGTCCGCGCATTGGCGGTTTCTGCATCCTTCTCGTCGTAATGCGCCCCGCCCTTGCGCGCAAACGCATGATCGCGACCGGGATAGAAATGAAGCTCGGTCAACGGATGGTCATCAAGCGCATCCTTGATAACGGCCTGTGCATCGGCGGGGATATATTCATCATTCCCGGCCAAGTGAATGATCACCGGCTGTTTGATCTTCCCGGCTTCACCGACATAATTGTTCATGCCACCGCCGTAATAGACTGCAAAGGCATCGCCATCAGTGCGCGTCGCCGACAGGAAGGTCAAAAGCCCGCCAAGGCAGAAACCGACAACACCGGCCTTGCCATTTGCACCATCAATCTTGCGTGCTGCCGTCAGGGTTGCCGCAATATCCTCGACACCCTTATCGACATTGAATGCCTGATAATAGCCAAATGCCTGTTTCCATTCTTTTTCGGTCTTGTCGGTGATTTCGATCCCCGGCTCGATCCGCCAGAACAGATCAGGACAAACCGCGATATAGCCCTGTTTGGCATAATCATCGGCAATGCCACGCATCACGGCATTAACACCAAAGATTTCCTGAATAACCACCACCACCGGTGCCGGTAATTTGGCTGGCATGGCAACATAGGCATCGAAATTACCGTTCGGCGTCTGCACCGTCAGCTTGCTGGTCATGATGGTCCTCCTTGTCGATATCAGATTTTCCGGCGACGCCGGTTCTTTCCCTGATGAGGTATTGGATCATACTGATTTCGCAAGGGCGTAGTAGAAATCCCTGCCCCTCAGATCAGTTTCGCCACGGATTGACCGCACGACGATCCACCACACCGGGGACAATCCCGCGTGCAGCGTTCGATACATGATCCATCACGTTGCTGGCTGCGATATCGTATTGACGTGCGATCATGCGTTTTTGCCGTTCAGCAAATAACGACGCACGATCCGCCAGATCAATCGGGCTTCCGGCCGTTTCCATCCCTGCAAGGAACGCATCGCGATCCAGCCAGTCCAGTGTATTTTTTGTCAGATCAAGACGCAGCACATCCCCGTCGCGCAGATGACCGATGCCGCCACCCACGAATGCCTCGGGCACCATATGGCCGATACACGCCCCCTTGGTCACGCCGGAATAACGGCCATCAGTGATCAGCATGCTTGACGCTTCAAGGATGCGATGGTGGCGCAGGTTCTGGGACGGTGAAAACATTTCCGGCATGCCATAGGCTTCCGGCCCCTGCCCGCCAATCACAAAGGCAAAGGACAAATGCCCCTGTGCCAGCATATCCTTGGGGGCGTCCATATCAACCCGGTTACCACCATTGCGCCGGACCACGGCAGCAATCAGTTCTTCGTCCACGCCATCGGTTTCAATCAGGCGCGTCACCAGATCGGGCGAGGCAAAATCAGCGTTACAGACATGCTCATTTTCATAATAGCGTACGATGAAAACGTGATTGTCGAAATGTTCGATCAGATGGTCGCTCATGCCCGATGTCTTGACCGCACAATTTTCAAAGAAGCTGCCGGTCAGAACATCCACGCCGGACCGCTTGCGTACAGGGGTCGCCCGGATAACCGATTTATCGCCAAGTGACAGATCGACCGGGTTTTCAAGATTGGCAATCCGTTCGCCCCATGTTTTGCCAAGAACCGTCGGCGCATCCAGATCCATCGCCACACCAAGATCGGCAAGAACGCGATAGATACTTTCCATACCACGATTTTTGCCTTCGGCCATTTGCTGGGCCAGAACAAAGGTATCGCGATTTTCCGTCAGGCTATGGGCGAAGATTTCCGGCACCGGTGCTTTAAGACGCACATCCTGATAATCATCAATCGTCACGTCAAACCCGGCATAGCGCATCATGAAGGGCAAATGCAGCAGCATGTTGCTGCTTGACCCCGTGGCATTATGAATACGCACGAAATTGGCAAAGTTGCGTTTCAACAGATTGCTGATCGCATATTCGGGTTTGTTGAAGACCCCAAACATCGCATCAATCCCGGCCGCCACTGCTGCATAGGGCGGCACATCGGTAAGCAATTCCAGTTCGGGCGGTGTCAGGCCAAAGGCTGCCAGCATGGTCCGCGATGAATTGCCCGTGCCGTTAAAGGCGCAAATTCCCCCCTTGGAATCACAGGTCGCCCCGGCAAGCTCATCAAGAACCCGGCGCTCCATCTTGCCATCGATAATGCCCAATAACCGCGCCCGGTCCAGCAACCCGGCAAAGGCTTCGTCAGACGTGCATTGCAGAATATAGCGCATATTTTCGCGAATATCCGAACCAAGGTCATCATGCCCGGCCCGATCTGCATCATCTGCAATTTTATCCAGCAACCGGCGGGTTCCATCGGGAATTTCCCCGCCCTTCAGGACGTGGGACGGGGCAAACACCGCCCAGACCGGGGCCTGATCACCACGATATTTGCGTGCCTGATCGGCGGCCGCCAAACCGGCCACTACCGCGGCGGGGGATTTGTCGCACCCGGCAATGACATAAGCCGCATGATAGCTGTGGCCTTCAAAGGTAATATTGACCGCCGCCGCCGTATGGTTCCGCGATGCCAGGGAATAGCTTTGGCCGATATTATTCTGCGCGGTGCCATCGCAAATCACCGGCACATGAAACAGGAACGGCACCCCACCCATTTCCCATATGCGAATTGCCGCCATCAAAGCCTGTGGCCGATCCAGCAAATGCGCCGGATGATCCGGGGCCCCGCCGATAATCGCAATGCGTGGCCGGTTTTCCACCAGTCGCCCGACCACATCTCGGATTTCCGGTACATTGAATTTCCGGTCGCTGGCGACAACCGGGTTTTCATTCACCGCGTCGCGCAATAGCCGCACAACCGTAATCGGCTGATTGGCCAGCCCCTGAATGCAGTCGCGATAGGGATTGGCTTTTTCGTCAATGGTGATGGCATTGGGAAGGGATTGGGGCATGATGGTCTCTGACTGCGGGAATCGGGACGAAATGGTGCGAATTTATTTGATTGGTGGCAGACTATCAGACAAGCCCGCCATCGACGATAAAGCTTTGTGACGAGCACGCCGATGATACGTCGGATGCCAGGAAAAGCACCATCTGTGCAACATCATCCCCGACAAGGCGGCGTTTGACGCATTGCTGTGATTGAATGCGTTCCTCGTCCTCCGGGCTGATCCAAAGATCAAGCTGGCGCTGGGTAATAATACAGCCCGGAATCACGGTATTGACCCGAATGCCATCCGCACCCCAGTCACGTGCCAAGGCGCGTGTCATGCCGACAATGCCTGCCTTAGCGGTTTCATAACCGACCAGATCGGGCAACCCCATCAAGTAACTTACCGAACTGAAATTAATGATGCTGCCACGGCCCTTTTCGGCCATGCCCTTTGCCACGGCACGCGAACAGAAAAACTGATGTGACAGATTGACATCAAGCTTCTCACGCCATTCATCCGGCCCGGTTTCTTCTGGACTGTGGCGATCATCGCGAGCCGCATTATTGACCAGCACATCAATCACACCGATTTTCGATGCCATTTCGGTAACAGCCTTGGGAATCCCGGCCTGATCGCGCAGATCAAGTGACATGTAGTGCGGACGAACATCCAGATCACGTTCGATTTCGGCATACAGTTTTTCCGCGGCAGCATCATCGATATCAAAAAAGCCGACCCGCGCGCCCTGCGCACAAAAGGCCCGGACGATAGACGCCCCGATGCCCGACGCGCCACCGGTCACCAGAACCGATTTGCCCTTTATGTCGTGATAACTCGCTGTCATGACGTTCCCTGACTTGTTTTCATCTTTTATTTTTCACTATCAAATTAAATGCTGCGCTGCACCAACTCAAATCCGCCTGAAATCAACCAATGATGCGGATTAACGGTGGATTTGAGCGTAAGAAGCGAGATTTTTAATTTGTTCATTAAAAAAAATTTGACAGGACGGATCGAAGGCGTCAACATTTTTTCGACAACAAAAATAAATGTCACTGCAAGACACATATCATTCAGGGAAGAAACAGATGAAAAAACTCCTCTCCTCGGTCGCACTGGCCGGTGCCGTGCTGTTTTCCGCTAACGCCTTTGCCGACGATCTGATCGTTGGTGTCAGCTGGTCGAACTTCCAGGAAGAACGCTGGAAAACCGACGAAGCCGCCATTGTGAAGGCGCTTGAAGCAGCTGGCGCACAATATATCAGCGCAGACGCCCAAAGCTCGCCCTCCAAACAGCTTTCCGATATCGAAAGCCTGATTTCGCGTGGTGCAGATGCCTTGATCGTTCTGGCACAGGATTCCTCATCCATTGGTGCTGCAGTAACGCAGGCGATCAATGAAGGCATTCCGGTGGTTGGTTATGACCGCCTGATCGAAGACCCGAACGCCTATTACATTACCTTCAACAACAAGGAAGTCGGCCGTCTTCAGGCCGAAGCCGTGTTTGCCCAGCAGCCGAAAGGCAATTACGTATTCATCAAAGGCGCACCAACCGACCCGAACGCCAATATCCTGCATGAAGGCCAACTTGAAATCCTTCAGGCAGCAATTGATAACGGCGACATCAAGGTCGTCGGCGAAGCCTATACCGATAGCTGGCAGCCAGCCATCGCCCAGCGCAACATGGAACAGTTCCTGACTGCTGCCGATAACAAGGTTGACGCCGTTGTCGCCTCGAATGACGGCACGGCGGGTGGCGTTGTGGCCGCCCTTTCGGCACAGGGCATGCAGGGCATCCCGGTTTCCGGTCAGGATGGTGATCACGCCGCACTTAACCGTGTTGCGCTTGGCACCCAGACGGTTTCGGTCTGGAAAGATGCCCGCCTTCTGGGACAGCGCGCAGCCGAAATCGCGGTTGAGCTGGCAAAAGGTGCAAAACTTGGCGATGTCGAAGGCACCCAGGACTGGAACAGCCCGAACGGCGTCACCATGAAATCCTACTTCCTTGATCCGGTGGCGATCACCCAGAACAAGCTTGATCTTGTGATTGATGCAGGCTGGGTATCGAAAGACGTCGTCTGCAAAGGGGTTGAAAGCGGCAAGGTCGCTGCCTGTAACTAGGCAGGTTTCCTCCCTCCGACCTTGTTAAACCCCGGGGCCGGCCGCATCTGATCGACCGGCCCCGCCGCCTGACGAGCATTTTACATGACAAGACTACTTGCCAAGATGGAAGTCGACCGCCGCCTTATGGGGCTCGCAGTTGTGCTTCTGGTTATCTGGATCGGCTTTGACATCGCATCCGGCGGACGCTTCATCACCCCGCGCAATATCTTCAACCTGTCGGTTCAGACGGCATCCGTTGCCGTGATGGCGTGCGGGATGGTGCTGATTATCGTCACCCGCCATATCGACCTTTCGGTCGGTGCGATACTGGGTGTTCTTGCGATGATCATGGGTGTCGTGCAATCCGACATCCTGCCACAATTCCTTGAATACAATCACCCGATGACATGGATCATCACCCTTATTGTCGGGTTGGTGATCGGGGCGGCAATTGGTGGCATACAGGGGCTTGCCGTTGGCTATCTTAGCGTTCCGGCCTTTATTGTGACCCTGGGCGGGCTTCTGGTCTGGCGCGGGGCGGCATGGTGGGTCACGCAAGGGCGTACTGTTGCCCCGCTTGATCACAATTTCATGCTGCTGGGCGGCGGGATCGAAGGCACGATTGGCGCAACCTGGAGCTGGATTGTCGCAGCCATCGCCATTGTCGCCATCATCTATGCCGCCATCATGGAACGTCGCCGCAGGCTTTCCTTCCAGTTCCCGGTCAAACCGATCTGGGCGGAATATACCAATACACTGATCAAGGCCGGGCTGGTTCTGGTGGCGATCATCACATTGAACGCCTATCATCTACCCGAACGTGCAGCCGAACGCATTCTTGAAGATCGCGGTATTCCGGTGACGCCGGAAAACCTTATGATTTCGCACGGCATTCCGATTCCGCTTCTGATTGTTGCCCTTGTGGCGATTGTTCTGACCATCGTTGCCAAACGCACCCGGTTCGGGCGCTACGTTTTCGCCATGGGCGGCAACCCACAGGCCGCCGAACTGGCAGGCATTAACGTCAAACGCATGACGGTTGCGGTTTTTGCCCTGATGGGAATTCTGTGCGCGATCAGTGCGGCGATTTCATCGGCACGCCTGCAATCGGCGGGCAATGACCTTGGCACGCTTGACGAATTGCGCGTGATTGCCGCGGTTGTGATCGGCGGAACGTCGCTGGCCGGCGGTGTCGGCACCATCTATGGCGCGCTGATCGGTGCCCTTGTGATGCAAAGCCTGCAAAGCGGCATGGCGCTTCTGGGTGTTGATACATCACTGCAAAGCATCGTCATCGGCCTTGTGCTTGTCCTTGCCGTGTTCAGCGACAAATATTTCCACCGTCGCTATAGCGACCCGACCAGTTAGGAGTATGGGGAAATGAACGATATCAAAACCGGTCAAAACCCGCTGGTCGAAATGCGCGACATCCATATCAGCTTTGGCGGGGTCAAGGCGGTCGACGGGGTTTCCATTGATCTTTATCCCGGCGAGGTGGTTGGCGTGCTTGGCCATAACGGTGCAGGCAAATCAACTCTGATCAAGGTGCTTTCGGGTGCATACAAGGCCGACACCGGCCAGATCATTGTTGATGGCCGCGAAGCCAAAATCGAAAATGCCCGCGATGCGCGCGACAACAATATCGAAACCATCTATCAGAACCTTGCCCTTGCCGATAATCTTGATGCCGCGCAGAACCTGTTTCTCGGCCGTGAAATCGTTGATAAATTTGGCTTTCTTGACGATGCCGCGATGGAACACAAGGCGCGTGAAGTGCTTCATCGCCTGAACCCGAATTTCCATAAATTCACATCCCCCGTTTCTGCACTTTCGGGCGGGCAACGGCAATCGGTGGCAATTGCGCGTGCCCTTTTGTTCGAAGCCCGCGTTCTGATCATGGATGAGCCCTGTGCCGCCCTTGGCGTGCATGAAACCCGCATGGTCGGCGAACTGATTGATCAGCTTAAACGCGACGGGCTCGGTATTTTGTTGATCAGTCACGATCTTCATGATGTGTTTGATTTGTCTGATCGTTTGCATGTTATGAAGAACGGCAAGCTGGTCGGCACCGTCCCGACCAAAGATGTTACCCATGATGACGTTCTTGGAATGATCATTCTGGGCAAAATGCCCGATCATCTTTTGCATCTTGCCGGACCGGGTGCCACCAACGCCCCGAACAAAGAGGCCCTTCAATGACTATCGACTTCCCAAATACCGCAAGCGACATCCTGCCCGACGATCATGGCAATGCCATTCTGGTTGGTCGCGTCTGGGACCCGCGCGTTTCCGGCCCGACCCCGGTTGTTGTCGATCAGGGCAACCTTCGCGATATCAGCAAACTGGCCCCGACCATCAGTCAGCTTCTTGAACGCGATGACCTGGTATCGCAGCTTCGCAATCCGTCCGGTTTCCCGCTGGTGGGTACGCTTGATGACGTTGCAGCAGCATCCAAACCCGGCGCCGGATCGCAAACGCTTCATTTGCTCAGCCCAAATGACCTTCAGGCGATCAAGGCCAGTGGCGTGACATTTGTCGCAAGCCTTCTGGAACGTGTGATCGAAGAACAGGCGCGTGGGGACGCCAGCAAGGCCGATCTGATTCGCACCGAAATCACCGGCATCATCGGCGATGACCTGTCGCAAATCGAACCGGGATCGAAAAAGGCCGCCGACATCAAGGAAGTCCTGATCGCCAAAGGCGCATGGTCGCAATATCTGGAAGTCGGGATTGGCCCGGATGCGGAAATCTTTACCAAATCCCCGCCAATGTCCGCCGTTGGTCATGGCGCGCATGTCGGCCTGCATCCGATTTCAAACTGGAACAACCCGGAACCCGAAGTGGTTCTGGCTGTCAGCTCAAAGGGCAAAATCGTCGGCGCAACCCTTGGCAATGATGTCAATCTGCGCGACGTCGAAGGCCGCTCCGCCCTGCTTCTGGGCAAGGCAAAGGACAATAACGGCTCCTGCGCCATCGGGCCGTTCATCCGCATTTTTGATGGTAATTTCACGCTTGAAACCGTCAAGCAGGCCGATCTTAAAATGGCGGTCGACGGACAGGATGGCTATCACCTTGATGCCGGAAGCTCCATGAGCCAGATCAGTCGTTCACCCGAAAGCCTCGCCGCACAGGCATACGGCAAACATCATCAATATCCGGATGGCTTCATGCTGTTTCTGGGCACGATGTTTGCGCCCACCGATGATCGTGGCGGCAAGGGCAAGGGCTTCACCCACGAAATGGGCGATCTCGTTACCATTTCGACCCCCTGCCTCGGCAAGCTTTGCAATCAGGTCGAGCGGTCCGATACCATTGCGCCATGGACCTTTGGCATTACGGCACTGATGACCAATCTGGCCGCACGTGGATTGCTTTAACCCGCTGCATCAGCAGCTTGCCAAAACGATAAAAAACATGCCCTTATCCGGAACCGGGTTTGCCCCCGGTTCCGATCCCGCCTTGCAGAATAACAGGCCCCGCCGATGAGCCGTCGAACCGATCACGATACCCCACGCCAGCCATCCCAGATTGCCATTCTGCGTTTTCTGCGTATTCATGGCCCTGCCGCCCGTATCGATATCGGCAACGCCACCGGATTAAGCCCGGCGACAGTAACATCGCTGACCGCCGATCTGATTGCCCAGGGGCTGGTAAAGGAAACCCAAGGCACACCAAACGGCACAAATGGCAATAGCGGCCAAAGTGCCACGCGCGGCCGCCCCAAGGTTCTGCTTGATCTTGTGCCGAGCGCGGCCTGCGTGATCGGTGTCAAGCTGACGATCAATCTGGTTGAAATCGCACTGGGCAATTTCAAGGGTGAGATTGAACGCAGCATCCAGCACAGCATCAACACCCGTGATCTTGATGAAACGTCGCTGGTCACAACACTTTGCGATCTGATTGATCAGTTCATTTCCGATAACCGCGACATTGCACCAAACCCGCCTATCGGGATTGGTATCGCCATTCAGGGAGTCGCCGACAGCAACAGCGGCGAAATCATCTGGTCACCGGCCCTTCGCAATCGACATATCGCAATTACCAAACCGTTGCGCGAACGCTTTGGCGGCATTGTCCAGATGTCAAACGATGCCAACTGCATTGCAACTGCCATCACCCAGAATAACGATCTTGGCGGCAATGGTGATTTTGCCGTCATCATGCTGGGCTACGGCGTCGGCATGGGGCTTGTCCTGAACGGGGCGGTGTATAATGGCCATTTTGGCGCTGCCGCCGAATTCGGTCACATGAAATATCAACCCGACGGGCCGCTTTGCAATTGCGGGCGACGCGGTTGTATCGAAGCCTATATCGGGGATTACGCCATTCTGCGCGATGCCAGTGGCCTCATTGATATGCCCGATGCCAACAACCTGCATCCCAGCGAAAAACAGATGATGGATCTGGTCAAACGGGCACGTGACGGCCACGAAGACCTTGCCGATCTGTTCCGCCACGCCGGAAAGGTACTCGGATATGGCATTGCCAATCTGATCGCCCTTCTGGGACCGGAACGCATCCTGATCACCGGGTCCGGCGCGCGGGCCTATGATTTGATGGAGCCGGAAATCGAACGCGGCCTTCGCGAGGCACAGGTGCCGGAACTGCGTAACGGGCCCAAGATCACCCACCTGCCGTGGGACAAGGATCTGGCATTGCAGGGCGCAATCGGCCAAAGCCTTTTGCGCCATGACGAAAGCATGTTTGCCAATCCACCGGCAAACTGACCGGATCATTTGGCTAGACCTGAAATGCAAAAAGCCACCCGAAACGGGGCGGCTTTACGCGATATTCAGCAAAGCATAACGGGATCAGCGACCCGTTTTTTTGCGCCATGCCTCATAATTGGCTTTGGTTTCGTCCTTGGTCGCCGGATAAAGGCCGATGATCGGCTTGCCGGCCAGAACTTCTTCCAGAACGAAGTCCTCGAAGCTCTCCATGCCTGCGCATTCTTCGGCCAGTTCGTCGGCAAGATGGGCCGGAATGACAACAACGCCATCCTTATCCCCGACCAGAACATCCCCCGGGAAAACCGGCGCATCGCCACACCCGATCGGCACGTTAAGGTCATAGGCCTCGTGCAGGGTCAGGTTGGTCGGGGCCGACGGACGGTTGTGATAGGCGTGAATATCAAGTTTGCCAATACCCTCCGCATCGCGGAAACCACCATCGGTAACGATACCGACAACGCCGCGCTTCATCAGACGGGTTACAAGGATCGAGCCCGCCGATGCCGCCCGGGCATCCTTGCGGCTATCCATCACTAGAACATGACCAGCCGGGCATTGTTCAACCGCAACACGCTGCGGATGGTTAGGATCGCGGAAAACCTCGATCGGGTTGCGGTCTTCACGTGCCGGGATATAGCGCAGGGTATAGGCCTGCCCGACCATGTTCTCGCCTTTTGGCGCAACCGGGCCAACCTCCTGAATAAACTGGTTCCGAAGGCCGCGTTTAAAAAGGGCGGTGCAAAGCGATGCCGTGCTGACCCGTTTAAGCTTCTCGCGCGTTGCGTCACCAAGGACATAATCGCTCATTATCTGAACTCCGTAGGTACGCCGGGGTGCAATCACCCCGGCAAATCAATGAAAGGCGATCAGGCCAAATCAGTCGGCAGGACATCCGCCGGGATGTTCTGATAGCAGACCGGACGCAGGAAGCGACGGATCGACAAGGTACCGACCGACGTCGCCCCGAAATTGGTCGATGCCGGGTATGGCCCGCCATGCACCATGGTGTCGCAAACCTCGACCCCGGTCGGGAAACCATTGGCCAGAATACGCCCCGCCTTGCGTTCAAGGATCGGCAGCAACGAACGCGCATCCGCCGCATCCCCGCCATCCATATGGATCGTGCAGGTCAGCTGACCTTCAAGCGCCCTGG
>CERN01039844.1_pt1 | contig 16373 bp, 11 predicted proteins | sample 530761 | NCBI WGS metagenome assembly CERN01 (sample SAMEA2620947, study PRJEB7988) | marine metagenome | isolation source: saline water (ENVO:00002010), including | reverse complement strand
ATAATTTGAACAATCTCTATTATTAATCCAAGTTGATGCCCAACTTGCATTAGGGTTTTGGAACCACTGTTGTGCACATGGTGATCCTGGTGTTGTGTCACATGGTGGTCCTCCAGCTGTAAAATTACAAGATGAATGAGAACCTGTTAAAGCGTCCCAATTAGGTCCAGGTGGGGTGTTTGGATTTAGTACATCAATAACATGATAACCTGCTCCAATATTAAACCCACTGTGTCCAGGATTTGTTGAAACAGCTCCTGGTGCTATAATTTGTCCTACATAAGGTGTTTGTCCTCCCACTAAATATTGTTTATCCCAAGTAGTACTTACACTACCATATTGAGAGGATGCTCTCCACGCTGCACAACTTCCATATTGGTCTGCGTCTGAACATTTACACGACAGAAAGCCCATTCTTTGGGGAGTACCTTGTTCGGTAATTAATCTCAATTCTTTTTTTATGTTTTCTCTTAAATTCATTTATTTTAATAGTTGTTTAATTCTTTTTATTTCTTCACCCATTAATCCCTTATCTATAGGAGTTTCTGAATCTGGAATGTAGTCCACCTTTTTCCTTCTCTTTCTAGGTTTTTTATCCTTTATTTTCTCAAACTTCTTACAACACTTACAAGAATCATCTTGTATGAAACCATCTTTACAATACTTACAAAATTCAGGTAGTTCTAAATTATACGTTTGTTGTAGTTTTGAGAATAACACATTTTTATCACAAGGATCTTTTTTACAACATTTACACATTGGGTCATTTAATCCTTCGTACTTACATTTCTCACAAAAATGTACTACATCAAGGTCAATAGGTGAAACACCTGATATACCCCCAATCCCAACTTGATTTGGATCAATCCAATTACTATAATTCTGTTTGAGGTATTTTACTAATCCATCACATGGATTATCTGTTGTAACAACTGGAGGACAGTAATCATTATTATCACACATCCAATCTGCACACCCTGTTGGAGGAATGCTTGGTTGAATTGGTCCTGTTGCACACCATTCACAACATGGTGTTAAGTCATTAATACAACTCCCATCATCAGTATTTGCTTGGGAGTTATAATTAAAAGCCAACGGGTCGGTACAGCCGTAAATAGGATAAATACAAGAGTTATCATCAATGGTAGCACTAGAGTCATAATTTATTGCGTTAGGATCAGTACAACCTAATAAATCATAAGTACATGAACCATCATCAACTACAGCATTGGGATCATAGTTGTTCGCTGCAGAATCTGTACAACCTAGTGTAAATTCACAAGAACCATCGTCTATGGTTGCCGCGGGGTTATAATTATTGGCAGTTGGGTCTGTACAACCTAAGTAATCACATGATCCATCATCTATTGTTGCCGTTGTATCGTAATTTGATGCGTTTGGATCCGTACATCCAAGAACATCATAAATACATGAACCATCATCAATATTTGCTGAAACATTATAGTTATTTGCAAATGAATCAGTACATCCCAATATATCATAGGTACAACTTCCATTATCTACATTTGCAAGAGGATTATAATTATTGGCGGTTGAATCTGTACATCCTAGTACATCATAGGTACATGAACCATCACTACATCCCGCAATAGAATCGTAATTATTAGCGGCTGGGTCGGTACAGCCTGGATAAGTACAAGTACCATCATCAATTGTGGCTAATGGATCATAATTACAAGCTAATGGGTCTATACAACCATTAACAGTTGCAGGATATACACAACAATCACCAGGATAAGTTCCTGGTCCACAATGGTCTGTGTTCCCAAAACAATCAGCACATCCCGGAGGACTTGGGTTATTATTGGGTCCATCATTATTACAAGGATGAGTTGCAGTAGATTCGTAGTTGGTAGCAGTAGGGTCCATACAACCATAATCCACAAATGTAGGTGGTGGACTAGGATTATATAGACACGACTCTAAGAGAGCTTTCCTTATAGAATCTTTGATGCCCATAAAATTTATATTTCAAATCCTAAATTAAAAATCATGAATCTACACTTTGTAGTGAAGTCTATTTTAATCTCTAATACAGTAAAAGTACCAAGTCTGAAAGTTAAACTATATTTTTCCTTTTTATTTCCGGCATCAAAACCATTTATCCAATTTATTTTCATTTGAGTTTATTTTAATAATTGTTTTATTCTTGTCATTTCTTCTCTCAATTCTTTTTGATCTTTAGTTTCTTTTGGTGCTAGTGTTTTAGATTGTAAGGCAGGGCCAACAACACTCTTAGGATCACAATTACCTTTTTTGTCTGCACAACAACATTCGTCTGGATTCCAGTTTCCGTATGGTTTTTTACATCCTTTTTCTCCACTACCTTCTGGACACCCACATTCACACTCTGGTGGTGGTCCTTGAACATGGTTTGGATTGTCACATACAATCTCTGGACAACCATCTCCTGTTGAGGTATTGGTACGACCGTCACCTTTACAACATCCTGGTTTATTTACATCTTCTGTACACTTGGTGCACTGACCGTTAAGTCTATATTCACCAGGTACATCACATGGTGGACACTTAGTAGAAGTATTAGTACGTTCCTCATCACAACATGGACAGTCAACATGATTATAATAATAATGAGTTTGGATTGGACACCCATAACAAAATTCTAAATTATTTGTATAAAATGGTGAGTTTGAGTCTTGTGGTGGGCACGGTCCGTCATGAGCATCTCCACAACAAGGAGCCCATCCTAAGGATGTATTTAATTGATTTCCTTGTGCAAATGTTCCATATCCTAAAACTGCTTGACTCCATCCTGTATCACAATGGTTTGTTATTTGGGAATTTTGAGCCGTTCCTCCAAATGGTCCTACCATATTTCCGGCAAGCATTTCACAACAATCTATATCTCCAAAGTCACTAGCTGGTCCTCCTAGTGCTATAGTACCTGGAGTCCATGCTCCTGACACTGACGGTGCTAACTGAGAAGTCCAAGCAACACAAGGATCTACAGAACTTGAACTTTGTTGGTTCTGAGTTGCCTCATCTAAGTTTAATATCTTTTTTGCTTGTTCTTCTGTTATTCTAAATTTCTTTTTCATTTCATTAATTTTTTTATTCTTTTTATTTGTTCTTGTAATTCCTCATCAGGTAATAGGTCTATCACCTCTCCACTCGGAGTTGGTGTATAAGCCCCTGTCCAAGACTGTTTCTGAGGATATATCTCTTGTTCTCCTCCTGTTGGTTGAGTGTCTTCCACCCCTCCTGTTATTTTTTCATTCCAGGTATCTGGAATGTTTTTATATTTACTACCTGTATAGTTAGGATTTCTTCTGTATCTAAAGTCAACATTCCCCCTAGTTCCCGATTTTCCGTACATTAAATCTAATTGTTCGAGAAACTCTTTTATATTTTTATCGAATTCTCCAGCCACTTGAGGGGTAACAAGACTACCTATAGCTTTATTACCTAATATGTATTTCCAAAGAGCTGTGCTATTTCCTTGGAGACTTTTAATTTTTGGTGGTATTTCTGGTTGTATTTCTGGTTGTTTAATAAATTCTGGTGGAAGTTCTCCTTTTTGTTCGGTTAATGCAGGGTTAGCCATATATCCTCCTCTTTCCGAATCAGGAATAAATTTATTTGGTCCTCGTGCTCCCGTGTTTCTTTTCTGAGTCAATGGTGTTGTGGTTGATGGGTCGTATTTGGGACCAACATTTCCTAAATATTTTTTACCTCCTTCAAATTCAATGTCTATGATTCCTTGAAGTGCATTTTGTGCTCTTTTTAATATTGGAAATTTTGCTTTTCTCGTATTAGTTATCCAAACTGCCATTTTTTGTTGATCCTCTAGAAACTTATTTCCTTGTACGTCAACATCTCGCCAATCGACTCTTCCCATGTCAGCATCTGATTTATAATCTCCAAAAGTTACTGGTGCAATTAGTTCATCCCCAAACCCAATATATAATAAATCTCTATATTCTAAATTTCTAGAACCTTTAGCAACCCCTGGTGTTGGTCCTTTTTTTATACTATCTCCTTGGAATGGTGCAAATTCAGGATTGTAAGCATCTATGTCAACAGTTTCTGTTTCAGCTGCTGGTGGTTGTCCATCAACAGCTCCAGAGAATATAGAATTTTGATGATTATCTTTTGCCCCTGATTTTACAGTTTCTTCACCTCCTTGGTTTGTAACCTTCTTTGTTAGTTTTACCTTAACTACACCATCTAATCCTTTCTCTGCTAATTTTTTATTTACTGAATCTAAAAGGGCATCTCCCCCCGCATCAGCTCGTAACTCTCTTAATGACTTATTTGTTCCATCACCTGGAGTGTCCCAACCACTTCCTGTGTTTGAAGCACCTCCTGCCGCATCCAAATCTAATGTTACATTAGTATAACCTGCATCTACTAAAGATTGTACATCATCTACATACTTGTCTGCTATATCGTTAAGTTGGTTTACAGCATTATTATCCAAATCATAACTCCCTTTTTCAAATTGAATCCCTGTTTCGTAACCAGCATTCTGAATATCTGGATTATCTCCCGCTTGTAAATCATCTTTTACTGGTTTTATATCTAAAACATTAAAGTCAGTATCATCTTTATTAACATTATCAGCATATTGTTCAATTCCAGGTTGATCGATATCCATTTGAACTTCCTTATCAGCACCACCTGCACCCATGATTACTGCAATGATTGGTATCATAATGAATAGTCTCACCGCTGTGTTGGTGTCTCTCCAAAACTTTCCAATTGACCCAAATTCTAATAGTATACCTTCAGCAATTGTACCTTGTTCAGATGAACTCGTAAGGAATGTAGAAAGAGCACTGAAGGCTTTTTGGTACTTACCTTGTTTCCATAAACCCCTAACTTCATTTGCGATGGGTTGGTTTTTTAATGCCTTACCAGTTTCTTCCGCTGCTTTATATTCTGCGTTACCTAACTTATTCTTAGCGAGTCCCTTCATCTTTTCAATGGCTCCCTTCCCTAAATCAGACAACCATGAAAATAATTTAACGGCCTCATCAAGTTTTTCTTCTGTTAGTTGATGCCCATAAGCTTTATCAATAACTTCCCAAAGTCCTTTATATTCCCAACCACTTCTATTTTTTATCCGTGAATATTCAAGTAGTAAATTAGATTCTTTTAATAAAGTTCTTTTATATCTTCTATTATGTACAGTCATTAAAATATAGTTTCTATATAAATACTTTAATTATTAAAAGAATTTCACTAATTCCATTACGAATTAATATGTAAGGTTGCTTTTTTATAACGGTAAGCCTCAGTACCTACTGATTCTAGGAAATCTATCTTCTTTTTGAATCGTCTATTCATAGCATCTCGTACTATATAATAACCTGTCTTATGTCCTGCCTCAACATAAACTGTATCACCATATCTGATAGGACCATCATTAAACCATAATAGGTCTTGACTAACGGCAATCCAGTTTAAGTGACTACAACTATCAATGTTTGGTATCTTAGATTGGTCAGCCGTTATATCTGGAGTATCATCACATTGACCTACAACAGGATGGTACATGGTCGCACATACTGTAAGTACTGTACTATCTTGTAATATAATAGGTGAGTCCATAATAATAGTGGTATCTATAGTCTGAGTTGAATCCTTATCATTTATTGGACCCTCATTCTCAATCATAATTTTTGATGGTTCTATTACTGTTAAAACCCCATACATTATCATAGTAGATATGAATATCCAAAATAATATTTTTAATAAATTTTTCATTACTCTATTGCGTTTCTAACTTCGGGTGATGTGTCTTCCATTGACCAATCAATTATTTCTCCTTCTATATTATCAGAAAAATAGTCCCATGTTGTTCTGTCATCATAACCTCTCCCCATCTCATCCTCATCCTCCTCAAATATAATAGTATCGTAATCATCTCTTAAACAATCGATACTACAACCATCGTCAATAAGATCATTTTGTAAACTATAAAATATACCTTTATAATCATTCCACCAATATAATTCCACTGCAGCATCCTCCCATTCTATACATTCACAATCCTCTTCTCCATAGTCACATTCTTCTTCTCCCCACTCCTCTAGTTCTTCATCATAAACTTCTTTCTCCGCAAAGCGACATTCACATTGCATTTCATATTCATATGAAGTTTCACCATGACATTCATCATAATAAGTTTCATATTCATAATCATCTGCAAGATATTCTACTTCATAACGATAGATTTCTGGGATTAGGACTTCTTGAGGTGATAAATCTTCGAATGGGTTAGTCTGTGTTGACCCTACCTGCTCATCAGCATTTGCCTTAGAAATTAAACAATAAAAAGCAATATCATCATTCCATCGCGACATACCAAAGAACTTAACTAATATCTCGTTGTAGTATCCAAAAGTAGTATTACCACATTCTTGATTATGTGAATTCGATGTACTGGCTGCTATATTCCAAGCTTGTTTAAGAATAATCCAAGAATTTCTATTTACACCTTTAGTCATCTCGTACAGGATATAAATGATAAGTTGTAGTTATTTCTTCTCCTTTCTTAATTTTCTGTGTGGTTACAAGTCGACCTATGTCATCTTCGTAAGCAACTCTACTATTTGATTCAGTCCTATGGTTAACAAACCCACCAAGAGGTGTTCTTATATACCCATTTTCGAATCGATCATCTTCTATATGTGAAACTCCTAATATTACTCCACTCTCTATATCTTCTATAGCATACAATCCCAACCCTTCAATCTCTGAAGATTTAATGGTAAGGCAAGATTTTAACGGTCTGTAAGTGCTCATAATTAATATTTGTTTTAATAATAAATACCTATTTAAGTGATTAAATTAAATTATTTAAGTTCAATGTTAGAAAAAGAGTACACCCGACAGGATTCGAACCTGTGACCTACTGCTTAGAAGGCAGTTGCTCTATCCAGCTGAGCTACGGGTGCATGTTGTAACTATCATTAAACCTCTGATTTTTTAGATAATAGTTGTATTGAATTAATTCTGACATCTTTTTGGAGTCCCCATAACTTTATCCAGTTAGAAACTGTCGATTTCACTTTACTATCATCTCTACGTAAAAATTTTCTAATTGCCCTAGGACCGTAGTGATTAAGATTTTCGTAATTACCTAATGTACTCTCTATTTTTGCGTAGATTTTAATATCTACTTCGGTACAATCATTACCCCACAAAACCTTTTGGTTTCTAGCACGTAAAACGCGAATAACTCCATCTTTAACATGGATTCCATTTCTAATTTCTAAAGTTTTGGATTTTAATTTTTTGTTTAGTTCTCTCTTTGTCATGGTACAAAGATACAAAAATTATTTTTAACTACAAACTTAAATTGTGTATATTTTGAAATGGTTTCTGAACAATAACTGGAGTACTTCGTGTTGGTGTAGGATATTCTAATTTATCTGTGTATTCAAACTTACCTTCTGAATTCTTTTTAGTCTTTTTTTGTTTTGGTGTTACTAGTGCTCGACCATCTTCTGTTGCATACCCTAAAAGATCTATCATATCTTCACGTATACCAAACACATTACCTTTAACTAAGTAAGCACCTATTGGGTTTAATGGACCTTTAACCATTCTTATATCAAAAACTTTTTTTGATTGTATGAATTTATAAGCGCCATTCTTTTCTACGACTAAGTCGATTCCAAGTAAGGTATCAATAGGATCACCATTACCTCCTCTATGAATAGTTACCCATCCGTTATTTTCCATTAAGTCTTGGATTGTATCTTCTACCGAGTCTCCTTTACCTGTGTAGTATTTAGCCATTCTAGTGTACTTAAATTTATCGGTAGGGTCATCTATTAATTCATCATAGACGGATTGGGGAGCATTTAATGCTTGGTTAATTAAATCTTGGAGATTTTTTTTATCACCCTTTTTAATATCATTATATAAATCTTCTATTGGGTAGTCTGAAAATTTCTCTACTAGGTCTGTCATAAAACTAGCCGTATCAGAATAGTTAGTATTTAATTTATTAATGTAGTCCCACTGATCATCTTCATCGTATATAAAACCTAGAGAATCTAATCTTTCTCTTACTCTTTGTACAGTTTGTTTTGATTGTGGTTTGGCCTCTTCTATAATATCTAGAATAGCATCAACTGATTTTTGTTTCTCCGAAGAAGTTACATCTCTCCATTTTTTCTTCTTATGTTCTAGAACTTTATCCACCAAAGGACGAGTCATTTTTATCCATTCAGGAGAATTAACCAAAGTACAAAACTTATGACTATCGGAACCTTTATCAAACTTAGAACAAGGTCTTTCTATTACCTCTTCAGATATTAACTTCTTTAATTGTTCTTCATTTAGTTTTATCCTGTGCCCCATACATTATAATCCCATTAATTTTTTCATACGAGTTACTTGTTCTTTAAGTTCCTTAGTCTCTGGAGTCTCTGGAGTCTCTGGAGTCACTGGAGTCTCTTGAGGTCTCTCTGTAGGTTTTTCTGTAGGTTTCTCTGTAGGTTTCACATCTACAGTTTCTTTTTCTTTATCTATGAAATTACCTATTTTAACTCTACTATCTCCTTCAATTCTAAATATGTCACCACTTGCGATATCATACGTATATTTCTTATCTGATGGACTAAGGAATAAAGGGTTTGTGTCAACACCATAACCATCAAATTTAACTCTTTGACCTGAATTATCTGCCACCGCTTTTGTCCACTGACTCATCTTTTGAGAATGTTCTGGTTTTGGTTGTGCTTTTCTAGTGTCTCCTTTATCATCTCCACCTCCACTTCCTGGTGGTTGTGGCGGTGCTGTTGGACCAGGAGGCATATTACCTTGTGGAGTAACAACCTCAGGACCAGGCCAAGACGATTCGCAACAAGCTGAACAAGCTGAATTTGTTTGGTGAATGTTACAGTTAGTAATTTCAGTAGACCCAATTGGACAGTCTTGTGAAGCTGGAATACAACAATGTAAATAACCTCCAGTTCCAGACGGACATAACGGTCCTGGAGAATTGTGTATTGGATTACTAGAACTATGAGGATTACCATATGCCCAACCACCTACTGGTATACCACCACCACTAGGCCAAGCGTTATCGTGACAACACTTATAACTACCTCCACCTGATGGAGGTGATGGAGGACCGCCAAATTTACAACACTCTCTACTCCAAGTCCCATCTGGACATGGACATGGTAAATCAATTGGCCAGTGAGGGCCAATAGTAGGAATCTCATTACCAGCACCTACAACATCTTCATTGATTGTGTCATATCTAAAAAATGCGTTATGTGCGACATAGTCATTAGCATAATAAGTATTAACAGTGTCCAACACTAGATTGTATGTTAAGTCAGCCATCCCTCCTTTTTCTATTGAGGTGATTTCCATTTCTTCTTTGTTCTCCCCTTTAAGTAAGACATCCCCAACTTCTAATCTTAAGGTATCTACCCCATGAGAGAATGGTGCTATCCATTCAGGGTCAATAGATTTCCACTCATTTTCACCATCTGTTTTAACTAAGAGAGGGTGATCTTTGGTTACAAAAGCTTCTTCTCCGTTGAATCCATATATCTCAGAGTTTTCATGTTTTTGTATATGGGTAATTATAGATTTGGTTCCTTGATCATTCAACACTTCTTCTCCTACTTCAACTTCATCTATTCTTTTCTCTGTACCATCACCCATTTTAATAAGTGTTTTACCCACAAAACAAGTCCAGTCATTGGTACTTACTTTATAACAATCGTCTTCTTGAGTATAACACTCAACCTCTGTTCTATATCCATCATATCCGTCTTGTTGGCAAGAATGACATCCTCCATCAATACTAAGTCCTGTATTTTGCTCACCCATTACTTGCCCATCATCTGTCGTTTTCCCACCAGGACCACCTCCAGGATTTTCATCTGGACAACATTGCCATGTTTCAGTTATATATGGACATCCTTCACATTCTAATGGACTTTCGTGACAATCAGGGTCACTAGGATAAGTTACACACCATTGCCAACCTGGTGTTAATGGTAGTTCTAGTTGACACATCCTTCCACTGTAATTACCAGCAACATCTCTTGGTTGATTTGGGTCATCGACACATCTCCAAAATGGTCCATGAGAACAATCAATACATTCAGTATTATCATAACATTCTTGTTCACTCTCCCATGGTCCTACTGGGTCTTCAACACAACAAGATACTGATCCAAGTGTAGATAAATCAGGGTCCGGTCGTTGTCCTGGATCTTTGTCCAGTTGTTCCATATCTTGCCATTCTAAATCAGGACCTCCTGGAATAGCTTTTTGTTCCGCTAACCTTTCTGCATCTATTCCAACCTCTCCTGTTGGAGGGTTTCTATCTATATCTTGTGGTACCATCTTACCTGCTGCTACTGCATCGTCTAATGTTTCTCCATCCAATATCCCACCTTTATATACAGGATTACATCTCCATCTTCCTTGACCACATCCTGAGGCCACACAATCATTAAATCCACTAGCTCCAGGAAATTGTCCCATTGTTCCTACTCCAGTGTGTGGTACACACATACCTAAAGTTGCTCCAGTAGGTATCTCACAATCATATCCTGCGTTATATATACAAGATCCGTTATCTTCGAAACAAGCATTAGGGTCATAATTTAATGCTGCTGGATCCATACATCCTTCAACATAACAACAACAACAATTTTCTTCTACCAAAAGTGGGTAAGGTGATGGTCCATCGTCTGCACAAGCCACCCCAGGTACTGTACTAACACTATTTGGGTCACATTGATTACCAGGATTGAAAGCCGTTGGGTCCATACATCCTTTACATTCATAATCACATAAAGTCCAATCTGCTACTCCTATTGCTGATGGGTCATAGTCACAAGCTGGTACTAGTGGTGTCGTTCCTGCTACTGGCCATCCCTTTGCCGCTCTTTCCGCATCGAATTCTCCTCCAAAATTATTACTTCCATCATCCATACAACCAGTTGTTGGCATCACACAACAGAAACTAGCTGGACAACAGTCAGCGGTATCATCATACCAAAGTGTTAATGGATTATTACTTATAACTGTGTTATATATACCTAGATCATCAACCTCTGTACATGGGTCAGTTGATTGGACTGGTCCGTCATGGGTACAATACCAACAAGAACCTCCACCAGCAATAACTTGCTCTGGTTGACCTGGTATCCATTGTCCACTAAAGTAAGCAGATTGACAGTTATATTCACAATCCCAAAGGGGATCGTTCATTATACCTCCAAGTGTTGCATCATTACCGTACCAATCTATTTGGTCTAGTGGGATATCGATCAATCCACTCCACTTATCTCTAGTTTGTTGAGCCGTTACATATGGATTTGGACAAGTACTTGTTGCACTATTGTTTGGATTTAGTGCTCCTGCGTCATCACAACCAACAATAATTTCATTAATACATCCAGACATGTCTGTTATCACCCCACCAGGGTTAGGTGGGTTGCCAGGTGCTGAACCTAATTGCCAATAACCTGGGGGATGAGGAGTACCATTAACGTCTACTGTTGGTGTGTCTCCTACTACATAAGGAAGTGTTACCCAAGATGGTGTTACCCCATTACCTTCTGTAACAGTTCCAAATTGGTCATATTTTTGTACTACTTGTGTCCAGTATTCACAGAATTGAGGACTTGTACACCCATGTGTTTCTATACCACAGTCTGGGTCAGTGTCACATTCACCTTTTGTATTAAATGATAGGTAACCAGGACCATTTGGATCATAAACATAACTTATTGCCGCTAGATAATTTGTTTCCTGAATACATGGGTCAGATAACTGACCATCATCTTCACAGAAAGAACATCCATTTACTGGATGTGTTTCACAATCCCCACAACCTGAGTTATTACAAGCTGTTAGAATATCAAAAGCCAGATTTGCATCTCCTTGGAATATGTAGGTTCCCGCGTAATCAATACCCGCAGCAGCACCATTAACAAGTGGATCAATACCCAAGGCTGTGTTCGCATCGGCCTCTAAATCCCAGAAAGTTGTATTACCTAGCAGAGTAGCATACTGACCTGAGGTTATATCTACACACCCACCCCATTCACCATCATGAGGAGAACCACTTGGTGGTGTGTTAGGATCAACTCCCATATTATCTCCAAAATTAAGACACGCATAGGTAATAGTATTTTGAACTACAGGTATACAACATGTAGTGTCAAATGGGTCCGCAGTTGGAGGTCCTTGCCAAGTAGGGTCCCAAGTAAATCCATCCCAAGCTCCCGTCCATAGAGGAGGGGATACTGGACATCCATCAGCATTTGGATCATGATTTTGATAAGTTTGTAAGTCTCCAGCTTTACATCCATAACTAAGATACACACATGAACCATTATTCGATGTCGCCCATGGGTCATAGTTACTAGCCCCATCTGCTGCAACATTAGTACTTCCCGCATCAATACATCCCTCTACTCTACAACATTCGTTATCAGTAGTATTAACATAAGAAGCGTTAGGTTGATTTAAGGTATCTGTTAAAGGTAATACAATACCTCCTGCTGGTGCTGGTGTTAATTGTTCTACCGCTGGAGGACTATTATCGTTACATGGATATTGCGCCGTCGGACTATAGTTGTTATAAGGTATCGTTTGTCCTGAATCGGCATATTGTTCTTGACAACCCCATGTATATAAACACGCTGTAGGATCAGATATCCCAGCTGATGCGTTATATGTTAATGAATTCTCATCTTGACATCCACTTATATAAGTACAACATATTATATTATCTTGTGTTGGGTCTGATGGTGTGACAATCACCCCCGCTCCTGTAGGCCAACCAATATTACCCCAGTAAACTCCAGCAATATTACCTGTTGTATTACATGGTATTTGTGCACTAGTATTTTGATTATTAGCATTTGGGTCTGTACACCCTACTGTATATTGACAACATCCAGTATTTCCTGGGTCTATAGTTGCACTTGGGTCTGCTGGATCTATATCTGGACATCCCCCACAAGGAACCTGAGTTCCATTAGCATCATAACATCCAGGAGTATTATAATTAGTCGCTGTTGCATCCGCACATCCCATGTATTCACATGAACCATCATCTGAAGTAGCCGCTGAATCGTAATTCCAAGCTAAAGAATGTGTACATCCTTCCCAAAAACAAGAACCATCATCTGAACATGCATTAGGATCGTAGTTTGTCGCTGTTGTGTCCATACATCCTTCAACATAACAACAACAACAATCAGCTCCAGTTTGTAATGTACCTACAGCGTCATTTAGACAAGGCCCTAGAGGTGGAGGACCAAGAGGATAATCCACCACATTTGTACAATCTTGAGTAGCGGCAGCATTATGATTAAATGCTGTATTATCTGTACACCCTGCTATTGGGTACTCACAACAATCTGTATTTCCTATAACTGGAGCCGATGGTCCGGGACCACCCGATGGAACACACCCAATACCTCCTGAAACATTATACATATACGCCGCTGGAATATATTGTGTTCCTCCATTAAATGGTATTTCCATATAATTGGAAGCTCCTGGATCAGGACAAGATTCATATATACAACTACCATCATCGGTATTACAACCGTTTTGGCATTCGTTAGTTGCAAGTGCATCAGTACAACCATTAATGGCAAAAGTACAACATCCTACATCTCCTGGACCTACTATAGTTGTAGGATTGGAGGTGGCAGTACCGTAAGATGGCCAGGTATTATATGGATTTCCAACATTAGCAGCATACTCGTTACCACTTATAACAAGATTCCCTAGACAATCTGCTACCGCACCTGGGACATAGGTTCCATTAATAGCGGAATCACTCATACACCCTTGGTTATATCCTCCACAACAACTATTATTCCCTACTTCCCCTGTTGGTGGAACATTTCCACCACAATCTAAAATATTGGTCGCACTATACATCGACCCTAAAGGATCCATACATCCAGTTATACTTGTGAGGTCACAACAACAGTTTGTTCCGCTTTGTCCATTGACACAAGGAGGTCCATTAGTATCATCACAAGGATTAGTTGCTAATGGGTCAAAACTACTTGAGGCTGTAATGGTACATCCGTATAACACACCACAACAAGAAGTATCTCCATAAGTCCCAACAAAGCCTGGGTCACCTGACTGCATTGGTGGTAGACCTGTAGTAGTTGGGTGGTTACAATCAAATTCATAACCTGAGTCGTAGTTTGCTGTACCTGGTTCCATACAACCATTCATATCAGTATTTGGTAAGTCGTAAGTACAACAAGAGAACGAACCACCCGCGGTAAAAGACATATTAGCAATATCAAAATCCCATGGAGATGAAAAAGCAGTACAATCAAGTTGGACATTACCCGCACAATCCTTAACAGTCTGTCCTGGTCCAACAGCATTTGGTGTTGACCATAATTCGTTAGTACTAATATAAAAACCACCACTATCTTGTCTATTATCTAAACATCCAGGTGTTACATAAGTACAACAACTAGTATTTGAAGGGTCAGGTGGATTACCAAATTGTATACATCCTGTGTAATTCGCTGAGTAGTTAGTAGCACAAAAATCAAGACATCCATCTTGTGTCCCACCTCCTCCACAATTAGCCGTAGCACAATCCACAAAGTCAGCTTGCCCATCATATCGGTCTTCACAAAGATTAGCAGCGGTACAGTATTTTCCATTGAACATTAGTGCGTCATTACCAACTCCTGTTGTACCCCAATCACAACCAGCAGTCTCACATGGATTAGACCAAGTTCCATTATTATCAGATACCCAAAACTTACAAGTGTCTGTATCAAAGACGATACAAGCATCTTTAGAAGTATCACATAAACCTGGACTCAGCCATGGTGGTAGTCCACTATCGTTGTACCAATTTGGATTTGATGGTAGGTCAACTTCTCCTATGTAGTCACAAGTATTAGGAACAGCTGCCCCATTTATCATACTAAATTGTTGAGCCATAGTTCCTGAACATGGATCGAAAGCAGGAGTAGTAACATCTATACTACAACCAGTATTTGGAGTCCAGTTAGACGAATATATACTACCACCCATAGAACCTGATGAAAAATTCTGATATGGTGTTACATCTACCTGTTGTGGGCCGTCTGGAGTACTAACTGGTGATGTTGTGTTATTTGGGGTATAGTTTTGTTTTACGTCTTTCGACATCATTTCTCCATCGGGCGCATTCCCTATCTCTTTATTTTGTTCAAAAAGATTATTTTTCCTCGATTTCTTCATATTCTATTACTGAGTTTACTTTATAAATATCATAACCACTCCTTTAGTTCGTCTGGACTAGGCCATTTTAATTTTATTTCACATTCATTACAGACCCACCTAACTTCACCAGATTTAATAACCCTAAGACTCTGTTTTAAGTGATTACACTCCTTCTGTATAATTTTAAGTTCAACTTCAAGATTGTGTATAGTATTCTTGATTTTTTGAACTTTACTATTCTTCCCCATAGATTGAGTATTTTCTACTCGTTCGCTCTCTTTAATGTACCGGCTCTGTAGGCTTCATAATTTGGACCTAATGTATAATAAAACTGACGACCCTTTCTATGTTTTTCTACTATTCCTGCTGCTTGAATTGCAGAAAAGAAAGATGAAAAATATCCTGGTGTTGCTGGTTTATTAATAAATTCCAGAAAATCTTTTCTGTTTGCCCTAACTCCATTTTCTTCTGACATCTTTATATAATCAATAAAAGTATTTGCTAATTTTGCTGTTTTTGGGTTTTCAAATTTATAACTATTAACCCAGCTAGTGCTTTCCCAAGTTGTGGTCTCAGGAAGTCCTACAGTTTCTTCAATCCACTTAACTACTTTTTCACTACTTAAATACCCCTGAATATAATCCGAATATCCTCTAATCAACATCCATCCAGCATCAGTTGTGTTACCTCTAGATCCAAATTCCTTTGGATAATCAGCTGGAATATTGAATCTATCCACGATTTGATCATCATACATACCAAAAACTGTTTGTGTGTCTGCTCTCTCAACTAATTCACTTTCATTTTCACCATTCTTAGTATAATATTCCAAATCTAATGGCACTCCCTCTGTACCATGAATCCAAGGGGTTGCGAAAAACACTACGTTTTTAGCTTCTGTTCTGTCCTGGGGATGAAATGCCATAGTCCCTTCCGTATCTCTAAAATAATCGTCATCCCAAAGCCAAACCCCTGTATTTGTTACAATATTACCAAGAATATTACTTAACTCCTTAGAATTTATATTGTAATGTACAAAGTCCATGAAAAACTTGTCTAAGTTATTTGGGTTTAGTCTAGGTTCTGTAGGTGGTTGGTATTGGTCATGATATTGTTGGATTTGTGTCATATAT
>CERN01030101.1_pt1 | contig 16458 bp, 16 predicted proteins | sample 530761 | NCBI WGS metagenome assembly CERN01 (sample SAMEA2620947, study PRJEB7988) | marine metagenome | isolation source: saline water (ENVO:00002010), including | reverse complement strand
TTATCACCTTGTTTTACTCCTCCTAATGTAGATGTTGTTGCTACTGGTAATTGATAACCTGTAAAAGAATCGTTAATTTCCAAACCAGCTTCACTATTTACTTGAAAATGATTTGGATTCAATTTGATTCTATCAGCAAATATTTTGGGTTTAGAAGGAGCATCTCCATTTATATAAGCATCAGAAATAGATGCTAATGTATCTGCTTCAATATAATTATTATAAATTTTTATATCAGCTGCATTCCCAGACCAAAATTGACCTGATAAAGGAGTTCTTGCTATTCCTGAATGTGCTATATTATAACCACCAATAATATGGTATTCAGTATTTCTAAAATGATTTCCATCTGAAATATTTTTAAGTCCAACCGCATATTTTTGATGATTCAAATAAAAAACTATTCTTATTTGAGGAGTGTCTATTATAAAAGAAAAGAAGTAATGATGATATTGGTCTTTAACAAATTCATCATCCAATTCTAAATGAGTTGAACTACTATAATTGTCATTTCCCAAATAATAATACCATTCATCATCTATAATATCAAATCTATCATTACCATTATCATCTGTCCATCTAATATCGCATCTAATTCTCATTGGACCACTTCGTCCTGTTTGGAATTTTATAACAATACCATTGTCTCCATCATCATTATATGATTGAGCCCCTGTATTACAGGTACTAAAAAGAATTTCGTGACCTCCACCACCTTCTGGTAAATAATAATTATTTCTATTTAACTGAAAATTAGTAATTGCAGTATAAAAACCTACTGATAATTGTGTAGGATTGCTATCAAATATTCCAGCAGTTTGATAATGTATTCTTCTTTTAAATTGTTCTCCATTTGCCACTCCATTCGTTCCTCCAACAGTATCATCAAATTTAAAAATTGATTCAAAAGTATCTGGTATAGTTCCAATTAAATCATCATTAAATTGTTCTCCACCATCCAATGTTGATGATACATTATTCAAAAAATCGACAATACCTTCTCCAGTTTTACCCTTTAAATTTACTTTCAGTCCTGTTTCTTCATTAGAAGGTGGTTTCCAATCTATTAAACTAGAATAATATTCATGTAAAGATAAATCCCAATCATTTGATTTTAATTCATATTGATTTATATTCAAACCTATTGCACCTTCATCTGTTATAGGATTGGTCTGAATTTGTAAAGGTGCTACAATAGGGACGGCAGAAACTTGTACTTCACCACCATTGTCAAATAAAGCGTTACCAATTGATACTAACGCACTTACACCTGCTGACCCCGTAGCAACAGATGCGGCGGTCCAAGCTGAACCTTCACTTCTCAGGGCATTACCTGCAGCTGTAGTAGATGTACTTGCACTTGTACCAGCATCAGTAGCATATTGTTTAGCTCCTTTGTTTGCAGGACCATTAGTTGCATGAAGTCCTGCATATTTTTGAGAATTAGTAGCATGTGTTTCAGAATCCACAGAATACTGTTTTGCTCCCTTATTTGAATTATCATTACTTGAATGTAGTCCTGCGTGTTTTTGAGAATCAGTAGCATAACTTTGAGAATCATTAGAATATTGTTTTGCTCCCTTATTGGTATCACTATTTGTTGAATCAAGCCCCGCATATACTTTAGCTTCGTCTCTATATGTCTTGATTTTATAACCTTCTGTAAAAGTTAGTATTGATTTTTCAGTATTAAATTCTAGTTTTGAGTTTTCTTGAATTGTAGATGTTGTATTATTGATTTGTGTAATTTTTGGATGAAATACATCATCTTTTACAGATAATTTATTATCTGTTCCTTTTGATAGTGTATTTGTATCAATGGCATCTATTTGATAATTCAATTTTAAACCTTCATTATCTTTTGTAATTCCTCCTGATTGTTTCAATTTAACAAAAAGGTTACTTGAAGTATCCTTTTCTAAACTTTGATTATCAAATGTATCTATTAGATTTTTTAAATACAAACCATGTTCATCTTTTGAAATTCCTCCATTTTGTTTTAAATGTACCTCAAAACCATCAAAACCGCTTTCTTTAATTCCCGAGTTTGTTTTCAGTCTTAATTTTATCTGTCCATTTGCTTTATCAAAATGATAAGCATCAACATCAACTTGTAATCCATCTGCATCTACTTTAATAGCTGAGGTTTGGTGTATTTTTAATTTCAAATTATTATTTGCATCTTTTGTAAAATGACTATTCAAATATGATAATTCTAATAACTTGTTTGTGGTGTCTATTTTTAAAACATCATCTGCTTTTACACCTTTTATTTTCAAATAATCTTTGACATTTAAATAGGTTGTTCCTGTTTCTAATATTTCCAAATTACCCTCAATTTTTGTTTTTCCCCCAACCAGTAATTTATAGCCAGTTATCGGGTCGGTATGAATACCTGCTTCATTATTGATGGCGTCGTACCTATAAACTGAAACCATATTATTTAATTCCCCAATTATTTCTTCTGCGCTATTTCCAGCAAAGGTATTGAATTGACTTTCGCCTAACTCCTGATATGCGTTTAATTTACTACCAAACCAACCACCATTCTTTGCTTTTGCAACAGCCCACTTATAGCCTTCAAAAGCTGCTTGTGCGCCTAGAACAACATATCCTTGTATATCTTGCTGTTGGTCTTTGTCTCTTAAACTTTGAATATCTTGATATAATCCATCTACCAAGTTTTGCTCATTATTCACAATATCGCCGTTTTCATCTGTTGTTTTGGTATAATAGCCTTGTATCAAATCAATTATACCTGCTGTATAAGAAATATTACCTTCTTCATCTAAATAAGCACTACCATTTTCATCTCTATCTATTGAACCATTTATGACATTATTTATACCTGCTATGTTATTTGTATTTTCCAATACTATTGGTTCTAAATTCGTAATTCTTTCTGTATTACCTTTTACTTCATTACCATCTAAATCTGTGTATCCATTCAAAACATCTATAACTCCTACATTATAACCGTTTTCATCTTGATATCCATTTAGAACATTTGTTAAAACTTCTATTTTATCATCTAAAATATTACTTGTAGATAATACATAATTACTGGTATCTTCTATTTTATCATCTAAAATATTACTTGTTATTTTAACATAATTACTTGAATCTTGAAAATTATTTCCAGTGTCTATTATAAAATTTCCTAAATTAGTGTTTAATGCTGTTATATCATTTTTATTAACTTCAATTTGGTCTATATTTATATTGATACTATTGGTAAATAAACCTGTTCCTGCAACATATGACATTCTCTACTTAATCAAAATATAATATTTTCGTCTGATTTTCAATTGACATAGTAAATTTGGGATATTTTTTTCTATAGTAGTGATTGATAGCTATCTGTTTTTTTCTTTCTCTATAATCTTCATCATAATTATATCTATCTTTTAATTTTTTATTATAGTCTAATTTTTTTTGTGAATCCATTCTAATTATAAAAATTATTTTAAATATAGTCATAAAATAGATAACCAATGCCTACCTATAGTGATATTGTTAAGAACCCAAGAATACCTAGAGAGAATGCGGGTTCTCAAGCAAATAATCAAAATAAAAGAAGAGTTTATAATAAATCTAACACACAGAGAAAAAAACAAACAAATACTAGAAAACCAAATCAACCACAACCACCATTCAATTTTAATCTTTATGTAGGTAATATGCCGAGTGGTTCAAATAATGGAATTCCTCAAATTCTTGCTGACAGAGCATTACTCGGTTTAATGAACTCTCAAAATATTCCTATTGGAGGACAAAATCCAGTTAATCCATTACCAGCACAACCTCCACCAGTTCCTCATATATTAGGTGGCGGATTTCACGCAGATGATAGACAACAATTGGTAGATATTGTGGAAGCACAAAGAATTTTTTATGACGAGCAAAATAATATAAGAAATGCAATAAACAATAATGCATTTAATCAAGAAAGACAGAACCAATTACGAGATGAATTATTAGCAAACCAAAATAATAGTAGGGAATATTTAGAATTAGTTAGCAATCAAACCCGTCAAACATTGGATAATTTAAGACAACAAACTTTCAATACATCAATGAATGGAATGAGAAGTAGAAGACTTATTGAAACCGTAAATAATAGAACAACTGATTTGGAAAATACTATTAATACCTCACGAGAAGAACACAAGAAAAATATGGAGAAAATTCAAACTATGTTTAATATTATGCTTACACCAACAAATGATAGAAAAGCATTAAATGAAGCATATAATAAAAACAGAGAAGAATTAAGAAATAATCCGCAAGGTGTTTTAGATGTTATTTTTGCTAATAAAGAAAGAGGAGCACCACGACAAAGTCCTGAAAATGAAGATATTGAAGCAGGTGCAAGATTGAGAACTCCTGAAAATTTTGCTACACCATTAACAACACCAAGAACAGAACCACGAACAGAATTTTCTAAAAGAACAGGACAAACACCACAAGGTACTAATTTTTCTAAAAGATTAGATATGGCTGCTGGAGGTACTACAGGTACAAGTAGTGATAATGCAGAAATTTCAAATGCTAGAAATGAAATGGTAAATGAAAATACAAATGATATCTCACAAATGGATGGAGTAGATTCTGATGATGAAAATACGGACATTAGAAATGCAAGAAACGAGATGACAAATATATATGTAAATCCTACACCACCAAGACAAAGATTTGCGTTTCAATTAGATGATGAAGTAACATTAAATACGGGTGGTGCTGAAAGAATGGAACAAGGAATGGATACTTCTGCAATAACAGATGATGCAAGACCCGTAATGAATCAATCGGGTATGTTTTTAGATGATTCAGATTAAATGATAAAATAAAAAATAAATATCTTCTGTTATATTAGATAGAAAAATGTCATACCCTAAAAATTTAGGTACTAAATTAAATTACTTAACCAATTATTCAACTAACTCGGTGAAATTAAATATGGATAATTCCATAACTGAATTAGACAATATATCATCAGGTGCGAGAATGCAATTCACACTACCCCCCAATTCTCTTGTAGATTTATCTAGTTTTTCGATTCACGCTCAATTCGAAACCACTCCCGCAACTTCCGCTGGTAATGCTACTAGACCATATTATTTAACCCGTAATGTTATGTCTATGGTAAGACGATTAACTGTAGAAATCGGCGGCCAAACTGTTTCTGATATTCAAGATTACAACTTAATCAATCAAATCTTCTCTGATTACCAATTTGGTATTGAAGGTTCTTCTAAAAAACTATTATCTAATTATGACCCGTTAGATAAAAGAAATACAATTGGAGGTCAGCAATCCGCACTATCAGCTATTGCAAATGCCAATGCTGTCAATTTGAGAGTAGATAGACGACCAATCTGTTTGTCCCAATTCCTTGGTTTCTTAGGGGGAGGTGCTGGTATAAAATATTTAGATACCCAATTAACTGGTACTATTAAAATTACTATGGAACTTGCACCAGCATCTCATATTTTATGGAGACCTCGTCCTGTGGCTGTAGATGGTATAACAGCTATCGGTGCAGCTGCTGATAATGGAAATGATGCTGTAATTGATGGAACTTATAAATTATCTTCAGTATATGCAACCATCAAAAAATGCTCGATTGACGATGGTGTTTATTTCGCCAGTGTTGCTAGTGCTCTTCAAGCAGGAATACCATTTGAATACAAATACAATCATTTCCAAACTACTAAATCAAATGTAACTGATGGTAATTTAACAATGAGATATGAAATAATGTCTAATTCGGTTGATTTAGCATTACTTACATTCTATAATGACGGCAGAGAAACTTTCGGAGAAATGGTAGATAGTGCTAATTTAGGTAGCAATGGGGAAACTGATATATTAGCAGCGAATGTATTAGCACCTAAATGCTCAGGAAAATCATTAGCATTAGCAGGAAAACAATCATCATTCTCTTCTCAATATTTCAGACGAGTAGGCACTCATATTGATACTACTAAATTTTTTATCAATGGTGAAAGACTACCCCAATATGATATGAAAAATCCTCAATGCTATAATCAATCTCTTATTGATTTTGGTATTCACGATGATACCGCTAATGGAATCTTTTGGGGTATCAACTCTTATGAAACTTGGCAAAAATATTACTGGATAGCATCAGCAAGATTATCCCATATCTGTAACGATGATACTTTTGTTTCAGGATTCAATGCTAATGGTGTGCCTTTGACTTTGTCTGTTGAAACAACAGCAGTTGCTGGTGCAGGTGTTAATAAACATGGTCAATTATTCGTTATGACTAGCGAAGTTTTACAAGTTTATGCAGGGAGACAAGTTAATAGAGTCAAATGAGCAAAACAGTAAAAATTTTTTTTTAAATAGATAAAATTATAAATAATATTATCTAAAAAATAGAGATAATGGCAAGAGTAGATAGTTGCTTTAAATCACAAAGACCTTTACAAGATTTTGGAAATGATAAAACTTACTGGTATGATTTAAATAAAAATCGTGATATGGATTTTAAAAAAAGACTAGATTTTGACAGCATACAATATACATCAACAAGAGTTAAAAATTCAGATTTTAACCCAGCATTTTATGGAAAATCAAATAGAATAGCATTAAGAAGAGATTTAATAGAAGAATTAGAATCAAAACAGCACCCTAATAATCCTTACCCAAATTTAACTTTAGAAGAACAATATAGTCTCATACCAAGGGCGATGTGTGGAAGATATGGTAGTACTTTAACAGACCCTAAATCAATCAATAATGGTATGGGAAATATTGATAAAAGATTAAATAAACTCACAGCAGAACAATTAGCAAAATCAAAAGTACCTATGCCTCAACCCAGTGGTAAAGTTATTTGGTGATAATAACTAATTTTTTTTCTCATTATATATTAAGTATATATGTCGGAATATAACGAAGAAATATCGGATAGTCTCGTAGAAACAGTTAAACCTAAAAAACCTAGGACTCCAGCACAAGAAGAGGCATTTAAAAAAATGTTAGAAAAAAAACAAGAGATAAATAGAATTAAAAAAGAACATACAGCAGTAATGAAACAAGAAAAAAATATGGAGAAATCTCAAGCACTAAAAGAAAAGGAAATTAAAACCAAACAGATACAGCAAAAATTGACTGAATACAGAACAGATGATGATGAGGAGATAGAAGAACCAGTCAAAAAACCAAAACCAAGAAAAAAAGCAGTAAAAAAAATAGTATATGAAGACCCATCAAGTTCTAGTGATGAAGAAATTATTGTTGTTAGACCAAAAAAGTCTAAATCTAAAAAGAAAAAGAAAAAAGTAATAGTACAAGAAGAATCTAGTAGCGAAGAAGAAGAAATACAAAAACCCGCAAGAAATAATAATATAAGTCAAAATGTAGATAGAACTGCACAAGACCAGTTGAAATTTGATTTACAATCAGAACGAATACATTCAGCAATGAGAAGTTTAGGATTCATATAATAAACTTTTATTTTTATATTATCATATAGTAATAATGATAGAAGAAAAATCTATACCGAATTGGGACAATAAACCTGTACCCATAAAAGATAAGGTTAAATATCCACAAGTGAAAGATGAAAATGCTCCTAAAAATTTTTATGTAAGTATTTTTTGTGGTAGTAGAGGAACTGGTAAATCGTTCCAGTTATCTAAAATGTTGAAATCAGTAGAAGAAAAAGGCACATATACACCTGATGGACAAAAAATACATAATAGAATTTTATTGATTAGTCCAACAGCATTTTCGCCTAGTAATAATTGTTTTAGATGTTTGAATATAGATTGGGAAAATGATATTATGGAGGATTATGATGAAGATGAATTTAAAGGGAAAATTCAAGAAATTAAACAAGACCACGAAGATGCAAAAGAATATAGAAATTATTGTAGATGTTACAAAATATTTGAAAAGATTGAAGACCCAAACAAAATGAGAATGGAAGATATGATGACATTATATGCAAAAGATTTTCAACACCCTGATGAAATTGATAAACCCAAATACCCTGATTTTATTACAACAATAATTTTAGATGATTTACTTGGTTCAAAAGCATTCAAACTCGGTAGAAATTACTTAACCAATTGTATTATTAGAAACAGACATACAGCAGGTGGTTTAAATTTTTGTATAGCAGTACAAGCGATAAATTCAGTACCTAAAAATGTAAGATTAAATGCTAATTTTATATCAGTATTTAAATTTGCTAATAAACAATCAGTTATAAATGATATAATGCCTAATCTCAGTGCTTGGGTAAGTGAAGAAGATTTAACGGAGTTATATGATTTTGCAACAAAAGAACCACATTCTAGTTTAATTGTTGATATGACAAATGGAACGCCAATATTTAAAAAAAACTTTGATAAATTAATTACCTTGAAAAAAAAATCTTTAGATAAAATAGATGGAGTTAAATAATAATAACCAAGATACCGACACTAATATTGAAGATACTGACAGATATCAATTTTTAATGGAAGAAAGTGTAAGACAATATCCTGATGCTTGTATTTGGATGGTTCATTGTGCAGTTTGCGAACAAATGTTGGAAGAACAAGGAATTGAAGTTGATGAAAATGATGTTAATGAAATGAAACATTTGTATTGTAAAAAACTAGAATATGATGATATGATTAAGGCAACAAATGATATAACCTTAAATGAAAATTAATTTTTTTCTTTTTTAATTTATAGATATGATTAATAATAAACAATATAGATTTACTTTATTTACTAATCGTGATTGTACTATTGAAAATACACCAGAAGGACACGGACGAGTTTTCAAATTTTTAATGAATATGGGAAGTCGTTTAGAACAAAACAAAGAATATAAAATGACATTAGAGAGTGTTTCTTCTTTTGGAATAATAGACCAAGACACCTTAGTCATAAGATGCCCCAATGTGATGGGTAAATATTTTTATAATAATAGTCGTGAATCCGCACCAATAATTTATGCTGGTTCTGTATCGCATAATAATTCATCACTTGATTTATTTTCGTATGATGTAGATGCAAATATAATGATGGGAGATTTTACATTAATACTTGATAATGGATTTGGAGCAAATCCAAATGTTGATTTAGGTATTGCTGATGATACAGAATTTGTTATAACTTTTTTATTGACAGAATATAGAAATGAGTAAAAATAAAATTAATGTATATATCAGTAGTAAAAACTATAATAAACCAAATGACTTTGAAGTCAGTTTCCCTACTAGTTTGATAAAATGCGACCCTAAAACAGAATACATTGTCTTGAATGTAAATGGTTGGATTATGAAAAACGAGTTTTATAACATTCAAAGTATCAATAATAAATATAAAATGCAAATAGAAAATACTGTAATTAACTTTGAACTACCAATTGGTAATTATAATGTTATAGAATTAGAAAAGATTTTAAAAAGTCAGTTAAGTGCTTTTTTAAATGTAGAATATGATACTTATTTGAACAAGTATAAATTTACTAATAATGTCTTGACTAACAAGATTATAAAAATTACAAGTATTAGTGCGAATGATTTTATAGGTTTTGATAATATGGTAGAAAATATAATATCACCTACTGAGTTTATATACAGCAGTAACCCTATCAATATGGCGGGTGATGAATTGGTAGTTTTAAGTATTCCTAATATACAAAAGTCTTATCCTGTAATTGATGATTTTAAAACAGGTATAATGAAGAGTTCTGACATTATAGCATTTTTAAGTATAGACCAAGCACCTTTTGGATTACTTCAATATAGCAATCAAGATGGTGGAGATAGTTTTTCATATAGACTTGAAAATACTGAAATAGATACATTGAGATTGGTATGTAAAAATCAAAATTTAGAAGATATTCAAGTTGGTAATTATCAATTAAACTTACAATTTGAGATTCACCCAAAAGTTAATGAATTCACTGTTTTAAAAAAAATAGAAAGATTGGTAAGTAATATATTTCAGTTTTTAGGTAAAGATATAGAATGAAAAAAATAATAAAAATATTTTTCTATATTAGATAATCAAATTAATAATGGGTTTTGGTTCATTAATTGGCAAGGCATTTAGTTTTGGTATGAAGAATGCCCCAAAAATCGGCAGAGCTTTTGGTTCAATAGCGGAAGGTAGCAAAAAATTCGGTCAAATTGTAGAAGGGGGACGCAAATTTGGTTCAGTTATTGATAGCGTCAGTGGTAATAAAGGTTCTAAATTCTATAAAGATGCTGATGCGTTAGCGGAAAAAGCAGGACAAATTTCTAATCTTGTCGGTCAAAATGCGGGTAAAGCAGAGCAATCAATACAGAGAATAGGTAAGGCATTTATGCCTCGTCAAAATCCAGCAACAGAAGGATATGTATAATTTTTCTATTTCCATTTATTAGTTATAATGGATTTATCAGAGAAGGCAAATAATTTATTAGAAAAATGCGAGGCAATGTCTTTATTATGTACTAAAGCGAATTATTTTTGGAGTATAATGAATATGATATTTAAAATACCTTTAATTTTAACAAGTTCAGTAATGTGTATTTTAAATTCATTTGATGATGATAAAGGTGGTATGAAAATACCCAATGTTGTGGTGAATGGAGTATCGGTATTGATTTTGTCTTTACAATCAAATTTAAAAGTACCTGAGAAAGTGGAGTTATTTAAATCATTATCAGACCAGTTTTTATTATTAAGTCATCAAATTGATAAATATGAAGAAAACGAGATAACCAAAGATATTGTAAATAATCTAACTGATAAATACGATGGATTAGTTCAACAAGTCAATTTCAGTGAGATACCCAGAAAATATAAAATAGAAGTTATAACTTTGTGGGATAAGGAACAAAAATCTTTACCTTTAAGTCTCAATGGTGTTTCAGGTATTAGAATAAACAAAAAAAGATTTTCTAATCATAATTCAGGAGCAGTTATTGGACATGCAGGTGAAATTTGCTAAATCTGATAGAGATGGTAAAAAAATGAAAGCAGTTTTCTATGATGGTGATAAGAAAGTCAAAACGACACATTTCGGTTTGGATACTGGTAGTACTTATATAGACCATAAAGACGAAGATAAAAAAAAAGCATATATTGCTCGTCATTCAAAGAATAATGAAAACTGGAATGATTACCAAACTGCTGGAAGTTTAAGTAGATATATACTATGGAATAAAACTAGTCTTAAAGATAGTATAAACGATTATAAGAAAAAATTTAATCTCAACTAATGTTAAGAGATGCCTAATAGTGGTACAGAGGTTAAAGATTTTGGAACAATAAAACAATTATTAGCTTCTAAAACAGGCGGTAAAACGAGAGATATGAGACATTATTTTTATATCTTACAAATGCCTAAATGTGGTGCTTATAGAATTAAAATAGGCAAGAGTTCAAATATTTATGCTCGTTTTAAATATTATCAAGAACATTTCCACGGGGATACAGTGTTTATAAAAGATTTAAGACATTTTCCAAACACAGAAGCACGATTTGATAGTGGAAAATCTCAGGCAATGAAATTATATGCTCTATACGAAAGAGAAGCAGGATATTGGTTAAGAGAGTTTAATAAGGAAAAAACCAAAACAGGATTAGGTATATTGACAGAATGGTTTGATGAAGATGTATCAAATAAATTGATGAAAAAATATGAAAAATTTCCTGACGAGTTTCAAAAAATGAAATTTGATAAAACAATAAAAAGACAAGGTTTAAGAAGTCAAACTCCTTATAATGTAAGTGATGATGAGAAATCATCTTCAGAATCAGAAACAGATGAAGAACCTATTATAATTCGTAAAAGTAATAGAAGCAAAAAAAAAGTAATAAGATATAAACCTTAAAGATTACAAAAAATTCTATAGTCTCTCTCATTAACAACCCATCTTTTTCTAGGGTCTTCCCACCTCATTGATGGTAAAACACTCTTCCAATATTCTTTGTCCTCGTATTCTATGTGAATATCATTACATTTGAATGGAATTAATTCAGCAGGTATTTGACCATCTACACTTGGATAATACCAAATTTTTTTAACAGCATTCCATCTAGCACCTAATTTTTTCATTTCTGCTCTATCAGCATAAGGAAATAATAAACGAATCTCTTTTTTGTTTATTAGTTTTTTAACTAATGTTTCATCTATCTCATCTTCAGGAGATATAATTTGGGGGTCTTGGGGAGGTATAATATCGGTCATTCTTATATATACTGGATATTTTTATTTAAAAAAATATTCGCAGAAAATAGAATGAATTATTTCTTCTGTGATATTTGTAAGAGGTATTATTTAAATGTATTCAGGGAGTTTCATAATAAAAAACATAAATATATGTATCTTGAAAAAAAAATGATTGTTTTAAAAGATATATAAAGAATATCTTATAATATAATAAGTAATATGACAGATATTAAACCTAACAGAGTATCTGTTAAAGATATGAATGAAGAACAAAAAAAGGAACATCGGAGAAAACAGAATAGAGAATATCAAGCAAAAAAAAGACTAGACCCTGAATTCGCTGAAAAACAAAGACAGTTAATGAGAAACTATAGACAGACGGAAAAATATAAAGAATACAATAAAAAACATTGTGCAGAAAATTATCAAAAAACAAAAGATACTATTCGGGATTTAAAACTTCGGGTACAAATTTTGGAGGGGTATTAAAAAAAAATGATTATTTTTTTAAATTTCGTATAAACGATATAAGAATTATTATCTTAGTATAATATAGAATAATATATTATATTAATATAACTATGGCCATAACTAGAGGTATTAGAACGAAACTTGAGAAATATGGTTTAAATTTACCACACAAACGCAACACTAGAGCATACAAGAAAATATTGAGTGAGAATAATTGGACTGAAGAACAATATACAAGATATTTGAAAGATGTCACAAAAAGATATGATACAAAATTAAAAAGTATCGCAAAGACAGTTCAAGATACGAAATATAGACAAGAAATAGCAGAGAGAAATAAAGTAAGACATATAGGAAGCATTTTAGTTCGATTTTTAATTACCAAAGATAGAAGAGCAGATAATGGAGATAGAAGTGCTAATGAAGAATCTGAAAAATATTTAAAAGGTCAAGTTGAGTTTCTACCTGATATTTTAGATGAAAATGGGGCGAAACTACAACAAGTGAGAGAATTTCACAGTATCCCATTTAATAAAAAAGTTTCTTCTAAAAAAGAAATCAATCAAGTAGTAAATTATTTAGTTTCAAAATTATACGACAAGATTATGGGTAGAAATTATGTCATCGATGTTGAAATAGAAAATCAATCTCAATCTATTCACACTGAAACCAATGTACCACTTGAAAATATTAGAATGAAACAATCAGGTTCATATATGATTGATGGTTATGATAAACAAGAATGGGACACAAATACAAATCGTTGTGTATATGATTATATTATTCATAGATATGGAGATATAAAAGGGTTCAAAAAATCTTGTACTTATGAGAAACTAGAAGAAATATTTGATAATGGTAATAGTTTAGTTGAAGGTGTTAATACTGGTGGTATCAGAAATTTTTGCAGACATTTTAATATTTGCTTACACGCACTAGATGATGAAGAAAAACGATTCATGCATTTTGTACCATTCAAAGTTAGAAAAGATTTACCAGCAATGATTTTTAGAATTAGTAACGGGCATTTTTATCCAGTACCACAAAAAAAGGTACAGAGTATATTAACAATTAATTATATCATAGATGCAGACTGTGATACTGTTTATAATATCAAGAAAGATGATAAAAAAGAAAAAGTACCTATTGAAAATGTGGTTGTATTGGAAGATACTAATCCTATGTTAGAAATATCTAAATGTATCAGAGAAACTAATACTTTACCTACTAAAAGAATAATAGTTAAAGATGGAGTAATACAATCTTATGAATTAAATAATATAACTTACTGTATTAATCAAAATATTCCTATGACTAAAAAATTGTGTGAGAATATGAAAATTGATTATACAGGTCAATCTATGGGAAATATTTTAAATCTAATTATAGAAGAAACTATTAAGATATTACCAAAATCTACACACAATCCACATGTATTTGATACATTATTAATAGCAAATGCAAATAGAACACATAATGGTTTAATTGATAAATCGTATGAACGATTATTGAATAATCCTAATACTATTGCTAGAGATATTAATAAATGTTATGGGAGTATTATGTATAATCCATTAACCAAATGGATTAGATACGACTTCAATGACTGTTGGGAAAAATATGATGGTAAATTAAAATTAGGATTATATTATGTTAGAACAGAAGATACAAGACTATTTCATAAATCAGATATATACTCTAATTGTATCATTGAAAAAGCGATGACAACTAATATTGATTTTGAGATTGAATATCAATTAATCCCAAAATATCAAGAAAAAAAAAATATGTTCAAACTAGTTATTGATAAAATATTAGAATATTCTAAAGGTGATAAGAACATTTACAAGTTAATGATTAATATGATTTCAGGTATGTGTGGTAAAACTAAACGCAGTGCTGGTAATTATAAAATCAACAAAGATATTAATCAGATATTTCAGTTTTTACATAAGTATCCTGATATGGATACAGTTATTCATCAAATACCTGAAACAGATTTTTATCTATATGGTGCGGAAAAAGAAATGAAAATTACAGAAAATAATCTTGCTATGTATTTTCAAATAATAGACCAAGCAAATATCAAATTATTTGATATGGTACAAGATATGAGAGGTACTTTGATTGGTCGTAAAGTAGATTGTGCTGTAGTTCATTATGGTAAATATGATGAAAAACCCAAATTACAAAATAGTACAAAGTGGGGTGGAAATCAAGAATGTCATATACCTGTTTTAAAAAAACAACAAGAGTTCAAAAGTAAAGATTATAAGTTCAAAGTAGATGACTGGAAAGATTGGAATATTCAAGATAGCGATGATTGGGAAAAAATCAAAAATATTTTAGTTAATGAAGGTGGTTTATTATTACAAGCAGACCCTGGAACTGGAAAAACTTATACTGCAAAAAATATAGCATCTGTTCTTGATAAAGTCAGAAAAATAGCACCAACTAATAAAGCAAGTCTAAATTTGAAAGGCAGTACAATTCATAAGTTTTTAAATATGGATATTGAAGGCAATATTTCTACAAGACAACTTAATAGAATAAAAAGAAATTATGAATATATTATTGTTGATGAGATTTCTATGATTACTAAAGAGTTATGGAGAAGATTAGTTTTTCTTAAACAAGCAACTGGTGTTAAATTTCTATTGTTGGGGGACGATTTTCAGTTACCACCAGTTGAAGATGAAAAAGTAGAAGATTATTTTAATCACCCTGCCGTTAAATATCTTTGTCATAATAACAGAAATGTTTTAAAAGTAACTAAAAGATTTGATATGGATTTGAAGAATGAATTAAATACTCTTAAATATACAGATAAAAATATTGATATTTCCAAATATCCCTTTAAAGATACCTCTATCAATATCGCTTATACACATAAGACTCGTAAAATGGTTAATAAAAAATGGAATGATAAATTGAAACCAAATGATGCCTTGTTTATTCCTGTTAGAGAAGACGATGATAAAGGTCAATATATGCATATCTATGAAGGATTACCTTTAATTGCTAGAGAGAATGATAATAAGAATGGTTTATATATGAATAATGAAACATTCGTAGTATCAGATTATGATAATAAATATGTTCGTGTATATAGTGAAAGAGTTGATGATAACGATAAAGTATATATTAATGCGATGGAAGTAGAAATAGACAAAGTTCAAAAAACCTTCTATTTAAATTATTGTAGTACAATTCATAAGGTTCAAGGCGATACTATTAACAAACAATTTACCATTTGGGATTGGAATCACCCCTGTATGACTAGAAAAGCAAAATACACAGCATTAAGTAGAGCGACTTGTTGTAAAAATATAAGTATTGTTGGTAAATACGAAGTAGATGATTATAATGATAAAAAAATTCAAGAGAAATTGAATAGTTATATACTATCAGATAAAGAGAAAGGATTTGATAACGATTTAACTATTGAAAAAGTTAAAAAGTTAATCATAAAACAGAATAGTACTTGTAATATCTGTAATTGTGACTTAAAATTTAATTATTCATCTAACGATAGACAACAATTTTCAGTAGATAGAATTGATAGTAGAATGGGGCATTTATGTAGTAATGTTCAAATGTTATGTTGGGGTTGTAATTCAAGTAAAGGTGCGAGATTTTAATTAAGTATTTATTTTTTAAAAATATTTATGTAAATATATAATGATTAAACGCTTAAATCTGTTCTCCAAAAAACAAAAATATTGGAAGTGGATATATGAATTAAGACGAGAATGATAGGTTTATTTTTGAGATTCGTTAAGATATATGAC
>CERN01007474.1_pt1 | contig 16472 bp, 14 predicted proteins | sample 530761 | NCBI WGS metagenome assembly CERN01 (sample SAMEA2620947, study PRJEB7988) | marine metagenome | isolation source: saline water (ENVO:00002010), including | reverse complement strand
TTTATTGGCCAAAAGTGGGTCAAAGTAAATGGCCATTGACAGGTTTTTTTAAACGCCTGGTCAAAGCGCTTGTAATCACTCTCGGTAATGTTGTCCGAGCAGAGAACATCGTGATAGGTCACTTCGCCCAAATTGTCCTCGATCAGGCCGGTGATACTGGTTGCGATGTCATTGACCGCCAAATAGCGACCGTCAATTGACAACTCAAAGACAGCCTCCGGAGACTGGTAGAAAAGTGATTGAATTCTGTCATCTTTAGCGCGAAGCGCGCTCACGGCACGCGTTCTCGCATCAAGCAAAATTTGCCCTTTTATCAGCAGGTAGGTAACAAGAAGCCCGAAGACGATGATCAACGGGACCAACACGCCCTCTGGTGAAAGTATGCTGACGGGCCCGCCGACAATGTGGACGTAAAGTGGCGGTGATGATGCCGAATCCACCAGGACGCGCTCGTACAGCTCCTCCTGATGCTCATGCCCCGAAGGCTCCTCGGGATGGCTGATGCTGTGATCGGAGGCGAAATGAACCAGAAATCCCCGGTCGGAGGCATCCGCAAATGACGGCAGCAACTCTTCCAGGTCGAAGTGGGCCACAAACAGGCTACCGCCCCCGCCATCCGGAGCCAGCAGTAATAGAGCGTGTAGAGGTTTATCCTGATCAGGAAGCAACCAGACAAACGAGGCATGCCCTGACTGCAAGGCCTCGGCCTGTCTCTGGCTTTCTGGCCGCAGTAGCTGCTTCTGCAGCCAGCCCTTATCTTCGGCCGTCTTGCTTTGATCGAGAATATGTCGTCCGGAAGGGCCAAGTACCCGCAAGCCGCGAAGTGACTTTGCATCACTGAAATACCGTGTGATCTCAGTCTCCAGCAACGGGGCCGGAACCCGGTATTCAAGAGCGACCCAGCGATTAGCCAGCCGGTCGATCAGCCGAAAAGCCGCCGCCATGTCGTGGCGCAACATCGCCGCGTGATGATTAGCCAGGTAGCGGGCAATTTGGTGGCGCTCCAGATGACTGACACCGCTTGACGCTATCAGCAAAATGAAGGTGGCTGTAATACCAATCGCGCCAATTATCGCCGATCTTTTCTCCAGGCAATCCCTGACCATCTCACTCTTTTTGGACAGCACCACAAGGAAAAAGCCATAGGCGCTACAGAAGACCGCGGAAACCAGCTTGAATCCGGCAATCTGCACTAGCCGACCGTCAGACTGGTAATCATTGAGCAGCATGCCCGCGATATAGACACCGACGCTAATGCCTAGTAACCCCACAAAAGCCGCGGTTACCCTGCCCATGCGGGAACCAAAGCCCAGTAGACCAACAATACCAAGAAGACCAACGCACGAGGCCGGGAGGGTCGCCAGCCGCTCGCCCGTGGTCAGGAGGGAATCGCCGGAACCGTGTTCACCAGCCAGAACGTTGTGGAGCAAACTATAGGCCGAAAGGCCAAGAAGTATCATGCCACTCGTCAAGCGCCATCCACGCTTCCCGGCCAATACCGATGTGAACAACACGCCACCCAACAACAGCGCCAGCGAGCCATCCGGAGCGACCATCAGGCTGGGTGGGACAGGCAGGTTGGGTAGCAGATAGCCAACGAAACCCAGTGCTCCCGCCAAAAAACTTGACAGGCTCAGCAGATAGATCCAAACGGGGGCGTTACAGTCAGAGCGGGTGTTGATCATGGCAGTTTTTCTGGGTCTACAGACATCCTCACGAACGAGATTGCTGTGATCGGTGGAGATCTCTAGCAAAGACCTCAGGGTGAATTTATTCCACAAAAACCCCGAATCTGTCAGGATCAACTGCTCTCAGACATGCGGATCGGAGGAAATCAGGCGCCCTTCTACTGGCAGTGACGTCTGAGGGCAAGCTTGCCTTCCCATTTTGTGAACCCCTTCACAAGAATAACCAACAGACATTGACCCGTGGAGCGACCGCGCATTTTCCAATCGTCGCCCATTCTACCGTGGCCATTCTCGACGCTACTCATACTCCGGCGCCACCCTAGCCACGGCGCGAAGCGGGCCACTTCCTCGGTCAGCTTGTGTTCCGCGTGCGTACCAGAGCGTTGTGGACCATATCGCGTTGCGGGCCGCTCACTCGCTAATGGGGTAGAGCTCTGTCACCGCGAAGCGGGCAAGGAAGAAGCTACCGCGGCTGACAGAGCTGCTGGACCAGCTGCGAGACAGCCCACTACCTGCCCTGGCAAGGACGCTGACCAGCTGGCTGGGGCCAATCATTGCGATGTGGCGCTTCAGCAAGAGTAATGGCATCACCGAGGGCTTCCACAACAAGATGGAGATGATGACCCGAAGGGCCTACGGATTCAGAAACTTTGAGAATTACCGTTTGAGGGTGCTGACCCACTGCGTGTGGGATGGCATTATCAATCGGGTTTAGTGAATATCGGCGCATCCCCCCTTAAGTGGGGAGAGCCCTGCCCCACTGTGGGTGGGATGGGTGGGATCGCAGTGCTTGAAAAATATGGTCGGGACGGCAGGATTTGAACCTGCGACCACCACACCCCCAGTGTGGTGCGCTACCAGGCTGCGCTACGCCCCGAAGATCGCGATTGCGAGGCCGGCATTATACTCAAACACCGCGCCAAGACAACCCTATTTGCCCGGACTGAGGACTTTAAGTACGTCTTCCAGTTCGCGGATGGTTTCCTCGATCACCGCCTTGACGTCGACCGCCGCCGCACTGCCTTCACTGGCCATGCGCTGGCGAGCGCCACCGATGGTATAACCCTGCTCGTACAGCAGACTGCGAATCGCACGGATGGTGAGAACGTCCTCGCGCTGATAGTAGCGGCGATTGCCCCGGCGCTTGACCGGTTTCAGCTGTGGGAACTCCTGCTCCCAGTAGCGCAGCACATGCGGCTTGACCGCACACAGCTCACTGACTTCACCGATGGTGAAATAGCGCTTGCCGGGTATCGCCGGCAGCTCGTTATTGTGAGTCGGTTCCAGCATAGGCTTCCACCCGCGCTTTCAGCTTTTGTCCTGGCCGGAAGGTGACCACCCGCCGTGCAGAAATGGGAATTTCCTCGCCGGTCTTGGGATTGCGACCGGGGCGCTGGCTCTTGTCGCGCAGGTCAAAGTTGCCGAAACCGGACAACTTGACCTGCTCGTTGCTCTCCAGGCTGGACCGGATTTCCTCGAAAAACAGCTCGACAAGCTCCTTGGCTTCCCGTTTGTTGAGCCCCAGCTCTTCAAACAGGCGCTCCGCCATTTCGGATTTGGTGAGTGCTGCCATCGCGGTTCCGCTGTCTAGTTTCTGAGCTCGGCCTTATAGTTCTTTTCGAGGGAGTCCATGACCTGTTCGATGACTCCGTTCACGACATCATCGCTAAGAGTGCGCGAATGGTCCCGGAAAGTCAAACCGAAAGCCAGACTTTTTCTTTGTGGATCAATACCTTTCCCGGCATAGACATCAAACAACGTGAGGTCGCTGAGCACCTCGCCAGCGGCCTCCCGGATGCTGTCGGAGAGCGCGGCGGCAGCCACCTCGCGATCCACCAGCACGGCGATGTCCCTGCGCACTTCCGGAAAGCGCGACAGCGGCTGGCTGCGCGGTAGCTGGCGCTGGCTCACCGGTTCCAGATCCAGCTCGGCGAGAAACACCGGGCCCTGAAGATCCAGCTCGGCATGCAGCGCGGGGTGCAGTGCGCCCATGACGCCGACCACAAGCCCTCCCAGCAATACCTCGGCGGTCTGCCCCGGGTGCAGCGCGGGGTGCTGGCCCGCGCGAAACTGTAGATCGGCGCCGACACCGGGCCCAATCAGGCTTTCCAGGTCGCCCTTCAGGTCATAGAAGTCGACCGGCTCGCCCGCGGCCGCCCAGGACTCCGGCAGCCGCTCGCCGCTGATGACCAGCCCCAGGGACGGACGCTGCTCAAGCCCGGCAACCGGGTCACCCTCCGCTGGCGGGAGGAAGCGCAGGCCGGTTTCAAACAAGCGGACCCGCGGACGCTGCCGGTGCTGATTGCGCCGCACCGCACTGACCAGGCCCGGCATCAGACTGCTGCGCATGACGGCCATGTCGGCGGAAATCGGGTTGCTGAGCGGCAGGGCTTCGAGACCGGGCGCAAACTGCTGCTGCAGTCCCGGTTCGATAAAGCTGTAGGTAATCGCCTCGCGGTAGCCCCGAGCCGCCAGCTGACGGCGCAGGTCGCGCAGGGGCAGCCGTGACTCCGGCCGCGAAGGCATGACCAGCTCGGCGCGGATGCGGCTTACTGGCAGCCGGTTATAGCCGTAAACCCTGGCCAGCTCTTCCAGCAGATCCGCCTCAATGGCGAGGTCAAAGCGCCAGCTGGGCACCGAGCAGGACCAACCCTCTTCGGTCGCTGACACCCCCAGGCCAAGGCCGGTGAGGATGCGTTCGACTTCGGCGTCCTCGAGGCTGAAGCCCAGCAAGCGGGGTATGCGGGCACGTCGCAGCGCCACGGCCTCGCGCACCGGCAGACTGGCGACGTGCACGACCTCGGCGACCGGTCCAGCCTCACCGCCCACAATCTCCAATAGCAACTGGGTGGCGCGCTCCATGGCCGCCACCTGCAGCGAGAAGTCCACACCGCGCTCGAAGCGATGGGAGGAGTCAGTGTGCAGACCGTAGCTGCGCGCCTGCCCGGCGAGCAAATCCGGCGCGAAGAACGCCGATTCCAGGAACAGGTCCCGGGTCTCGCCGTTCACCGCCGTGGGCTCGCCCCCCATGATGCCCGCCAGGGCCACCGGGCCATTCTGGTCGGCAATCACCAGCGAATCCTCGCGCAACTCCACGGTCTGGCCGTCGAGCAAGGCCAGGCTCTCGCCACTGCGCGCGGTACGCACCACGATGCCGCCCTGCAGGCGCTGCAGGTCAAAGGCGTGCATCGGCTGTCCCAGCTCGAGCAGAACGTAATTAGTCACGTCAACCACGGCATCAATACTGCGCAGGCCGCAGCGACGCAGCTTTTCCTGCATCCAGAGGGGGCTGGGACGGCTGACATCGATGTTGCGGATCACCCGCCCGACGTAGCGCGGGCAGCGCAGGCTGTCCTCGACCGCGACCGGGAAACTGTCATCGACACCTGCGGCCACCGGGGTCTGCGACACCCCCGGCACCGGCAGGCCGTTGAGCAGTCCGACTTCGCGGGCGATACCGGCAATGCCCAGGCAGTCCGCGCGGTTCGGTGTCAGGCCGATTTCGATGACGCGGTCGTCCAGCTGCAGATAGTCGCGCAGGTCCGTGCCCACCGGCGCGTCGGTGGGCAGCTCCATCAGGCCGGCACTGGCGTCGGAAATACCCAGCTCGGCCTCGGCACACAGCATGCCCCGGGACTCCACCCCGCGCAGCTTGGCCTTCTTGATCTTGAAATTGCCGGGCAACACGGCGCCGACCCGCGCCAGGGGTGCCTTGAGACCCGCCCGCGCGTTGGGCGCGCCACAGACGATCTGCACCCGCTCCTCGCCGGTGTCGACTTCGCAGACCCGCAGTTTGTCGGCATCGGGATGCGGTTCCGCACTGAGGATTTCCGCCACGACAACACCACTGAAATCGCCCGCGACGGGCTCTATCGCGTCGACCTCCAGGCCGGCCATGGTGAGCTGGTGCGCCAGCGCTTCGGTGGCGAGATCGGGGCTGACCCACTCGCGCAGCCACTGTTCACTGATTTTCACTGTCAATCTCTCCGTGCCGGTCAGAACTGCTCGAGGAAGCGCAGATCGTTGTCAAAGAAAAGCCGCAGGTCGTTGACGCCGTAGCGCAGCATCGCCAGCCGCTCGACGCCCATGCCGAAGGCAAAGCCGGTATAGCGCTCGGAGTCGATACCGCAGTTCTCGAGCACCCGCGGGTGCACCATGCCGCAACCCATGACTTCGAGCCAGCCGGTCTGGCTGCAGACCCGGCAACCGTCACCGCCACACTGGACACACTGCATGTCGACTTCCGCGGAGGGCTCGGTAAAGGGGAAATAGGAGGGGCGAAAGCGCACCTGCAATTCCTCCTGCTCGAAGAAGACCCGCAGGAAGTCCTCGATCAGCCCCTTGAGGTCGGCGAAGGAGGAGGACTCGTCCACCAGCAGACCCTCCACCTGATGGAACATGGGCGTGTGGGTCAGGTCGGAATCACAGCGGTAGACGCGCCCGGGGCAGATGACCCGCAGCGGTGGCTCCGTATTCTCCATCACCCGCACCTGGACCGGCGAGGTGTGGGTCCGCAGCACCGTATTCGCATTCACGTAGAAGGTGTCGTGCATGGCGCGTGCGGGGTGGTGGGCGGGGATGTTCAGCGCCTCGAAATTGTGGAAGTCGTCCTCCACTTCCGGGCCCTCGACCACCTCAAAACCGGTCGCGGCGAAGAAGTCTTCCATGCGCTCAATGGTGCGGGTGACCGGATGAATACCGCCAGCTGCCTGGCCGCGACCGGGCAGGGTCACGTCAATGGTCTCGGCCGCCAGTTTCGCGGCAATTGCCGCCTCGTCGAGCGCCGCCTTGCGCTCGCCAATCAGGGCCTGCAGCTCCTGCTTGACCACGTTGATACGGGCGCCGGCGGCCGGCCGCTCCTCGGCGGAGAGTTTGCCCAGGCCCTTGAGCAGCTCGGTGACCCGCCCTTTCTTGCCCAGGTAGTCGACCCGCAACTGCTCCAGCGCGGCACCGTCGTCGGCGGCCGCGATGGCGGCCTTGGCCTCGTCGGCCAGTGTTTCCAGGTTATCCATCATTCTACTTCCGGTATTGGTCGGAAATGGCGCGCAAACAAAAAGGGGAAAGAGCCACGCCCTTTCCCCTTTTGCATTCCTGCCTGTCTAGCCGGCACACCGCCCTTTCGGGCAGCGGGGACGGGTTCAGGCCAGAGCGGCCTTCGCTTTCTCCACGACGGCAGCAAAGCCGGGCTTGTCGTATACGGCCAGGTCGGCCAGCACACGGCGGTCCAGGCTGATATCGGCCTTCTTCAGACCATCAATCAGACGGCTGTAGGTCAGGCCGTTGGCACGGGACTGCGCGTTGATACGCGTGATCCACAGGGCGCGGAACTGACGCTTGCGCTGACGGCGGTCGCGGTAGGCATACTGGCCCGCCTTGGTAACCGCCTGCTTGGCGACACGGAATACACGGCTGCGGGCACCGTAGTAACCCTTGGCCTGCTTGAGGATTTTCTTGTGACGGCGATGGGCCGTAACACCACGTTTTACGCGAGGCATACTTCTCTCCTAATCTCGATGATCAACCGGTTCAGCAGGCGCGGAACATGCGGTCCACGTGCACCTTGTCGCTGTCGTGCACGATAGACGTGCCACGCAACTGGCGCTTACGCTTGGTGGTCATCTTGGTCAGGATGTGGCTCTTGTAAGCGCTCTTGCGCTTGTAGCCAGCCCCGGTTTTTTTGAACCGCTTGGCGGCTCCACTGTGAATTTTTGCTTTCGGCATTGTCGGATACTCCGCATTGGCATCAATAGTCAGTGAAGAGAAAGGGCATTCACGGGCCCTAGCCCTTCTTCTTGGGGGCGATCACCATGGTGAGCTGCCGGCCTTCCATCTTTGGAAACTGCTCGACGGCTCCCCACTCGGCCAGGTCATTTTCAACTCGCTTGAGGAGTTGCATGCCGAGTTCCTGGTGGGCCATTTCACGACCGCGAAAACGCAGCGTGACCTTGGCCTTGTCGCCCTGTTCGAGGAAACGCACAAGGTTGCGTAGCTTGACCTTGTAGTCTCCCTCGTCCGTCCCTGGACGAAACTTCATTTCCTTGACCTGGGTCTGTTTCTGCTTCTTCTTCTGAGCAGATTTCTGTTTCTTGGCCTCGAAAATATGCTTCCCGTAGTCCATCACCTTGCAGACTGGCGGGTCGGAATCAGCGATCAACACAAGGTCCAGCCCGACTGACTCTGCCGCAGTCTGGGCGTCCTTCAGCGGGACAATGCCCACCTGGTCTCCGTTGGGCCCGATGAGGCGTACCGGGCTGGCTGTAATCTGGTCGTTGATCAGCGCTTTCTTGGAGGCGCCTTTTCCCATGTCTTTCTTAATGCTGATTCTCCATAACAATACGGCCGCGACGTGCCACGTCATCGGCGAGCTGCGCTGCCAGCGCGTCCAGGCTCAGTGAGCCAAGCTCCTCACCACGACGCGACCTCACGGCCACAGTCTTCGATTCCACTTCCTTGTCCCCGACCACAAGCAGGTAGGGCACTTTCAAGAGAGTGTGCTCGCGGATTTTAAAGCCGATCTTCTCATTTCTCAAGTCCGAGACCACCCGGAAGCCGCGCGCTTTCAGGTCATTTTCCACAGAGCGGGCATAATCCGCCTGTTTGTCAGTGATATTCAGCACCACCGCCTGGGTCGGCGACAGCCAGGTCGGGAACACACCCTCGTAGTGCTCGATCAGGATCCCGATAAAGCGCTCGAAGGAACCCAGGATCGCCCGGTGCAACATGACCGGCACCTGGCGGGAGCCGTCTTCGGCCACATACTGGGCACCCAGGCGCCCGGGCATGGAAAAGTCCACCTGGATGGTGCCCAGCTGCCATACGCGGCCGATGCAGTCCTTGAGGGAGAATTCAATCTTGGGGCCGTAGAAGGCCCCCTCCCCCGGAAGCTCTTCCCAGGGCAGCTGGTGGGCATCCAGGGCCTCGGCCAGGGCCTTCTCGGCCCGGTCCCAGTCGGCATCGGAGCCGACCCGCTGCTCGGGGCGGGTGGAGAGCCGGTAGATCACCTCGCTGAAGCCGAAATCCGCATAGACCTGGTGCAGGAAATCGATAAAGGATGCCACCTCGGGCTGGATCTGCGCCTCGGTGCAGAAGATGTGGGCGTCGTCCTGGGTAAAGCCGCGCACACGCATGATGCCGTGCAGGGAGCCCGAGGGCTCGTTGCGGTGGCAGCTGCCGAATTCGGCCAGGCGCAGGGGCAGGTCCCGGTAGGATTTCAGGCCCTGGTTGAAGACCTGCACGTGGCAGGGACAGTTCATCGGCTTGACCGCGAAGTGACGCTCCTCGGACTTCAGGGTGAACATGTCGTCGCCGAACTTGTCCGCGTGCCCGGAGCGCTGCCACAGGGACATGTCCACCACCTGGGGCGTGCGGATTTCCTGGTAGCCGTGCTCGCGCTGGGCCTGGCGCATGTACTGCTCGATGCACTGGTAGATGGTCCAGCCCGGCGGATGCCAGAAGACCATCCCGGGCGCCTCTTCCTGGGTGTGGAACAGGTCGAGCTTCTTGCCGATCTTGCGGTGATCGCGCTTCTCCGCCTCTTCCAGGCGGGTCAGGTAGGCCTTGAGCTGCTTCTTGTTGGCCCAGGCGGTACCGTAGATGCGCTGCAGCATCTCGTTGCGCGAGTCGCCGCGCCAGTAGGCCCCGGCAACCTTGGTCAGCTTGAAGGCCTTCAGGGCACCGGTCCGGGGCACGTGCGGGCCGCGGCACAGGTCCATCCAGCTGCCCTGCTGATAGAGGGAAATCTCCTCCCCGGCGGGCAGCTCCTCGATGATCTGCACCTTGTAGTGCTCGCCCATGTTGCGGAACAGCTCGATGGCCTTCTCGCGGCTCATCACCACGCGCTGCACCGTCAAGTCGTCCGCGGCCAGTTCCTCCATGCGCTTCTCGATCTTTTCCAGATCTTCCGGCGTGAAGTGGTGCCCCGAGGCAAAGTCGTAGTAAAAGCCGTCCTCGATGACCGGACCGATGGTCACCTGGGTGCCCGGGAAAAGCTCCTGCACGGCCATCGCCAGCAGGTGAGCGGTGGAGTGGCGGATAATCTCCAGGCCGGCCTCGTCACGCTCGGTGATGATAGCCAGGCTGGCGTCGCCCTCAATCAGGTAGGAGGTGTCGACCTCGCGGCCATCCACCACCCCGGCCAGGGCGGCCTTGGCCAGGCCCGGGCCGATATCGGCCGCGACATCGTGCACGGTCACGGCTTGTTCAAACTGTCGTTGACTGCCGTCAGGGAGAGTTATGGCGGGCATGCGCTTTCCTATTGCCAGTGGTGGCCCCCACGAAAGGCCACGTGAGTCAGCGTTGTATAGAGGAAGCGCCCATGGTACCACAGCGGCGGCAAAGCCGTCAGCTCAATAACACCCCGACGAGGACGGTAAACACCGTGGCGAGCACCAGTAGCACCAGGTAACCCAACCCCATGAGCAGGAACTTCCACAGGGTCATGCCCCAGCCCTGGCCATAGACACGTTTGAGGGAAAGCAGCAGGTACAGCGGCACCCAGAGACTGATCAGCCACTCGCCTGCGGACCACAGCCGCCCGACGGCGAGACCGGCGAGCGTGTCGGGCAATGACTCCAGCACCAGCAACAGCAGGATCATCACGAACAGGAAGGCGTGTCCGTGCAGGGCGTGAATCAGGTGTTCGATGTAATAGCGCCCGACAAGGGGGTAGATCAGCCGCATGTAAAGTGCCAGCAGCGGGACCAGCAACAGCATGCTGTTGGGAATGATTTCCAGCAGATCGTCGACGAAGCCCGCCGGGTCCTCCTGGATGCGGGCCACACTCCCCTCCAGCCGCCGCTGCAGCTGGGCCTGATTCCCCGAGGACAGCCCCGGCAACAGGAGCTGCACGCGGGCCGGCTCTGCCGCCGCATCCGCTCCCTCGCCGTTAAGGGTCACCAGGGGCCGGCCCTGGATCAGGTTGACGCCCCAGGCAAAAGCGATACACAGCAGACTGGTGAACAGAAACAGACGCAGGGGACTCACATAGCGAGTGCGTCGCCCCGCCAGGTAGGCGCGGGTCAGATGGCCGGGGAGGAAACACAGGGCACCCAGGGTGCGCACTGCCCGCGAGTCGAGACTGAACATCTCCGCCAGAAAATCCCGCAGGAGGACCCCGAACACACGCACCACCTCACGGTCGGACTGCCCGCAGTGGTGGCAGTAATGCCCGGCCAGCAGCACCCCGCAATTGGCGCAGCGCGGCTCGGTCGAAGGTTCCGCCCCCACTTGCGCAACCGGCTCGGCAGCGCCTGCGGCCTGCGGCCGGCACGCAGGCTCCGCTGCGGACGCCCCCTCAGGCCCCTGCTCGCTCATCCCGAAGGCTCGTCAGAAAATCCGCCAGCACCCGATTGAAGGCCTGGGGTTTTTCCATCTGCATGAAGTGCCCGGCTCCGGCAATCAGTTCGGTCTGCCGCAGGCCGGGCACCCGGGTGGCCATCAGGGACAGGGCATCGTCTCCAATCATCTTCAGAACGGCATCCTCGGCACCCGCGACAAACAGTGTGGGTACGTCGACCGGGGCATCGGCCCAGGGCAGGCCGATCTCCCAGTTGCGATCCGCGACCCGGTAGCTGTTGAGACCACCAATGAAGGCACGCTCTTCCCCGGCCAGCAGATACTGCTGCGCCAGGTAATCGAAGTCGGCCTGGCTCATCCACGACCAGGGCAAGGGCGGCGCCGGCGCCAGCACATCCAGGTAGCCCGTATCGCCCGAGGGGTAACGGTCCCAGCCGAGCAGGTTGCCCTCGCCACTGAGCGCCCAGTAGAGGCGCTCAAGGAACTCCAAAGCCCGTGGCCCAAGCTCGGCCTCGGCGGGGCCGATGGACTGGAAGTAGTGCATGTGAAAAAAATGCTGCTCGGCGAGGGCGGCAAAACAGGCGCTGGGGGCCATGTCCGGTCGCGCGAAGGGTCGCTGCGCGGCAGAGCCACCGGCCGGTCGACTGCCGGCGCAGCCGCGCCCGGCCAGATCGAAATCGTAAGGACAGCTGGTGGGAACAATGGCGACACAGGCCTCCGGGTGACGCACGGCCAGGTTCCAGACCTGGGCGGTACCGAAGTCGTGACCGACAAACACCGCGCGCTCCTCGCCGAAATATCGCAGCAAAGCCAGCAAGTCATCGCAGTGCCGGTTGCTGTCGTATTCCGCCACGGCGAGGGGACGGTCAGACTGGCCGTAGCCGCGCTGGTCGATCGCCACCGCCCGGAAACCCAGCTCCGCCACGACGGGCAGCTGGTGGCGCCAGCTGTACCAGAGCCCCGGGAAGCCGTGGCAGAAGACCACCAGCGGCCCCTCCCCCAGCGCCACGGCATGCAGGCGCACGCCATCGCTGTCAATCCAGTGGTCCTCAAGCCGGGACCAGGGCAGTGATTCAGGCATCGGTGATCGGCTCCATCTCGTCCCAGAGAGGGGCCACATTGTCGAAGAAGTGGCGATAGTAGCGACGCGCGGCATCCATGCCGGACATGCGCAACCCCACCGGGAACAGCTCGTAGACCGGGTTGGCCTCCAGGGTGGCCAGTGTGCCCTCGTAGTCGCCGTTTTCCTCGGCGACCGTGTGCCGATAGGCGATTTCCAGAAGGTCGGAAGGGGACATGCCGCTTACCTGTTGTCGTTATCCAGGCACAACCATAACGGCTTCGGGGCCGTCTTCAACAGCCATTGCGGCAGATAGCAGCAGGCCGGCTGACATGCCAAACCGGTGTCCGGGTCGCGGCGATCAGCTGACGAAGGCCAGCTGACGTAACTCCGCCAGCTGATCGCGCAGGGCAGCAGCCTCCTCGAACTCGAGATTCTTGGCATGCTCCTGCATCTTTGCCTCCAGCTGCTCCATGCGCCGCGACAGCGCCGCCGGGCTGAGGCTCGCCACCTCCGCGGCGTAGTCCAGTGTGGGTTCGGCGACCTTGCGGCTCTTGCCCTTGCCCCGCGTGGGCATGCGCCGCGCGCCCTCCATGATGTCCTGGACAGACTTGCTGACCCCGACCGGCGTCACACCATGTTCCCGGTTGTGGGCCAGTTGCTTCTCCCGGCGCCGTTCGGTTTCCTCCATGGCCCGCTGCATGGAACCGGTAATCTTGTCGGCATAGAGAATGGCGCGACCGTTGAGGTTCCGGGCCGCGCGGCCGATGGTCTGGATGAGGGAGCGGTCGGAGCGCAGGAAGCCCTCTTTGTCAGCGTCCAGGATTGTCACCAGGGACACCTCCGGCATGTCCAGCCCCTCGCGCAGCAGGTTGATGCCCACCAGGACATCGAACTCACCCAGGCGCAGGTCGCGAATAATCTCGACCCTCTCCACCGTGTCGATGTCCGAGTGCAGGTAGCGCACCTTGACGCCGTGCTCGCCGAGGAATTCGGTGAGGTCCTCGGCCATGCGTTTGGTCAGCGTGGTCACCAGTACGCGCTCGCCCCGGGCCGTCACCTCGCGAATCTCCCCCAGCAGATCGTCCACCTGGGTGGTCGCCGGGCGCACCTCCAGTGCCGGGTCCACCAGGCCTGTGGGGCGCACCACCTGCTCCACCGTGCGTCCGGCGTGTTCCTGCTCGTAGGGCCCCGGCGTCGCGGAGACAAACACGCACTGGGGCACCAGTTGCTCCCACTCCTCGAAGCGCAGGGGGCGGTTGTCCAGGGCCGAGGGCAGACGGAACCCGTATTCGACCAGTGTCTCCTTGCGCGAGCGGTCGCCCCGGAACATGGCGCCAATCTGCGGAATACTGACGTGGGACTCGTCGACAATCACCAGGGCATTGTCCGGCAGGTATTCAAACAGGGTCGGCGGTGGCTCACCCGGCGCCCGCCCGGAGAGATAGCGGGAATAGTTCTCCACCCCGTTGCAGTAACCCAGCTCGCGAATCATCTCCAGGTCGTAGCGGGTGCGCTGCTGCAGGCGCTGCGCCTCCACCAGTTTGCCGGCATCATTGAGCTGCTTGAGCCGCTGCTCCAGTTCGACTTCGATCTGCTCCACCGCATTGAGCATGACATCCCGGGAAGTCACGTAGTGGCTCTTGGGAAAGATGGTCACCCGGGGCACCTTGCGCTCGACCGCGCCAGTCAGGGGATCGAAGAAGGTGATGTTCTCGATCTCGGCGTCGAACAGCTCGATGCGCACCGCCTCCCGCTCGGAGTCGGCGGGAAAGATATCGATCACGTCGCCGCGCACGCGGTAGGTCCCGCGCCGGAAGTCGATGTCGTTGCGGGTGTACTGCAGCTCGGCCAGTTGGCGCAGCACCTGGCGCTGGTCGATCAGCTCGCCCCGGGACAGGTGCATGACCATGCGAAAATAGGACTTGGGGTCGCCCAGGCCGTAGATCGCGGAGACAGTGGCCACCACCAGGCAGTCCTCGCGCTCGAGCAGCGCCTTGGTGGCGGAGAGGCGCATCTGCTCGATGTGCTCGTTCACCGACGCATCTTTTTCGATGTAGGTGTCGGAGGACGGCACATAGGCCTCCGGCTGGTAGTAGTCGTAGTAGGAAACGAAATACTCGACGGCATTGTCGGGGAAGAATTCCCGGAACTCGCCGTACAGCTGTGCCGCCAGGGTCTTGTTGTGGGCCATGACGATGGTCGGCCGCTGCAGGCGCTCCACCACGTGGGCCATGGTGAAGGTCTTGCCCGAACCGGTCACCCCCAGCAGCGTCTGCGAGGCCAGGCCCGCGTTGACCCCTTCTACCAGCGCCTCGATCGCCTTCGGCTGGTCCCCGGCCGGGGCATAGGGCGCCTCTACCCGGAATGGTTTGCCCATCGCTGCTACTCCTCGCCGATTAACCTTCCATTATGGTGCAGCGAGCGGGCAAATGCAGCCCGGCCTGCGTTACTATCGCGGACAGAACCTGGCGAGGAGCCCTGCAAGTGGCTGAACACGGCATTCCACACCTGAGAGAAATCGTTGTTTTCCTGCTGGCCGCCGGCATCCTGGTGCCGCTGCTGCACCGGGCCCGGGTCAGCCCCGTCCTCGGTTACCTGATTGTCGGGGGAATCATCGGACCCTATGGCCTGGGACTCTTTGTCGACGACCTGCCCTGGCTGTCCTGGGCGGTGATTTCCGATCTCGAGGGCGTTCAGGCCCTGGCCGAGCTCGGGGTAATTTTCCTGATGTTCATGATCGGCCTGGACCTGTCCCTCGACCGCCTGTGGTCCATGCGCAAGCTGGTCTTCGGACTCGGCAGCCTGCAGGTGGGCATCACCGCGGTAGTCATCGGCGGCATTGCCTGGGGCTTTGGCAATGGGCCCGCCGCCTCCATCGTGCTGGGTGCGTGCCTGGCACTCTCCTCCACCGCGATCGTCATGCAGCTGCTGATGGAGAAGCGTCAGCTCGCCACGCCGGTGGGGCGCTCGAGCTTCTCCATCCTGCTGATGCAGGACCTGGCGGTGGTTCCCATCCTGTTCCTGGTCGGGGTCCTCGGCACCAAGCTGGAGGGCGGGCTGGAACTGGCCCTGCTGGGCGCCCTGGGCAAGGCCGTGGTCGTGGTGGTTGGCATCTACCTGGCGGGCCGCCTGCTGCTGCGCCCCCTCTTCCACATGGTCGCCCGCACCGGCAATGCCGAGATGTTCATGGCGGTTACCCTGCTGATGGTGATCGGCGCCTCCGCGATTACCGGTGCCAGCGGGCTGTCCATGGCGCTGGGCGCCTTTATCGCCGGCCTGCTGCTCGCGGAAACGGAGTTCCGGCACGAGATCGAGGTCGACATCGAGCCCTTCAAGGGACTCCTGCTGGGCCTGTTTTTCATGTCCGTGGGCATGGGCATAGACTATCGGGTGGTGGGCCAGGAATTGTTCTGGATCAGTGCCTCGGTGATCGGGCTGTTCCTGCTCAAATCCGGCATCACCGCGGCCCTCTGCCTGTCCTTCGGGATTCCCCGGCACACCTCTCTGGAGACCGGCCTGCTCCTGGGCCAGGGGGGCGAGTTCGCCTTCGTGGTGGTGAGCCTGGCCATGGGCCTGGGCCTGATTCCGCCGGACGTGGGGCAATTCATGCTCATCGTCACCGGCCTGACCATGATCGTGACGCCCTTTGTCGCTGCCAGCGGCAGCCGCCTGGCGCGCCGCCTGGAGCCTCTTCAAACACCCGCGGAAGGTGACCAGTTGCCCGAGGACGGCGCCCTCGAGGGCCACATGGTAATCGCCGGCTTCGGGCGGGTCGGCCACCTGCTGGGCAGGGTTCTGGACAGCGAGAGCATTCCCTACATTGCCCTGGACACCCAGCCGGCGATCGTCGCCTCCGGCAGGGAAGCTTCACTGCCGGTCTACTTCGGCGATGCCGCGCGTCCGGAAATGCTGCGCCGCGCCGGGCTCGATCGCGCCTGTGCCCTGCTGGTGACCATGGACAACCCCAGCGCGGCGGAAAATGTCGTGCGCACAGCCCGTCAGCAGTGGCCCGAGCTGACCATCCTGGCGCGCGCCCGCGATCCGCTTCACGCACAGCGCCTGCGCGCCCTCGGGGCCACTGAAACCGTGCTGGAGACCGTCGAGGCGAGTCTGCAGCTGTCGACCCGCGCGCTGCATACTGTCGGCGTCTCCGAAGACGCGGCGCGACGCCGCGCTGACGCCCAGCGCGAGCTGGAACTCGACACGACACCGGGACTCTAAGGAGCCATCACAGTTCTCTGTAAAAATTTAGGGCGAGGGCTTGACCCTCGGAGGGAGCGTCACTAATATACGCGGCCTCAGATGAGATCAATTCCGCCTTAGCTCAGTTGGTAGAGCAATTGACTGTTAATCAATGGGTCGCTGGTTCGAGCCCAGCAGGCGGAGCCAAATTTAGATAGAGATCAAGGGGTTGCAGTACTGCAGCC
>CERN01000043.1_pt1 | contig 16539 bp, 27 predicted proteins | sample 530761 | NCBI WGS metagenome assembly CERN01 (sample SAMEA2620947, study PRJEB7988) | marine metagenome | isolation source: saline water (ENVO:00002010), including | reverse complement strand
GCAGACGCTCCACTTCTCCTTGCAGAAGTCAAGCGGTTGCGTGAACAACTCAAAAGAGCATACGATTGGGTCAATGGTGCATTCTTTGGTAATGACTCAACGATGATGGACTACACCGAATATGTATGTGGAGGCGATGAAGAATGAACATATTTGTGTTAGACGCGAATCCTATTGAAGCCGCACGAATGATGTGCGACAAACACATACCGAAGATGGTGGTGGAAACTGCGCAGATGATGGCAAGCGCGCTACGACGACATGGTGCTACTGATGACATTATGCCCTTAGCGAAGACCACAGGCCGCCCATACAAAGGGGGCTATCACCATCACCCTTGCACTGTATGGTGTGGTGACACACAGATGAATTACTTGTGGCTCGCGGAACATGGCAGAACACTTTCCGCTGAATACACTATGCGCTTTGGTAAAATCCATGCGTGTAGTTCTGCTATTCAGCACATGGAACAATACTTTCACATGATACCTGTTGGTATCCTCACCGAGTTTGCTCAAGCAATGCCCGATGATTTCAAGGTGCGCGGAGATGCAGTTTCCGCTTACCGCAATTACTACTCCAATGACAAACGCAGGTTTGCATCATGGAACAAAGGAACTCCCGCGCCTCAATGGTGGGAAACAATGGAGGAATAAATATGACCCGACAAACAAACATAAGCGAAGCAAAATTAAGAATGAAACATGAACAACTGATGGAGTTGCTTGAAGAAGCATTCAGTGACCGCGCTAACACAAGCGGTGCTGGATATTTGAACCAAGTCGCGCGACTGATGGGTGTGATTGAATGAACGCGCAAGGTAAGAAATATCAATCGAGAAATCAAAAGAGAACAGCGCGCACTCTCAACTATCTTGCTATGGTGACAGAAGTTGGTGAAGAATTGACGACCCAAACGCTACTTCATCGTATGAGGCACACACCGATACCAACGAAGTTAGGTCATGTTCCCGATGGTTGGATACCTGCAACCACTGTATCATTAGGCTTGAAGATGCGAAGAGATAAGCGATGGCAAATGATACCAAAAAAGCAAAGCAAATCATACAATCTATGGAGGCGAGTTGAATGAGTTTCTTTGTGCTTGACGCAAACCCTGTTCAATCCGCTAACCGTCTTTGTTGGCTTGACTGTGAGAGTGCCGCTTTTGAAGGTGCGCGCATCATAGTTTCAGCATTCAAACATCACGGAGGACAAATCGAAGACATTGACTTTGAACCACTCGACAATCACCCGCTTGTTAGATTCGCTATCATATCAGCAGACAACGCTCGGTGGATGATGAGATACACACGCGCCGCTACAATCAAGTGGGGCGAAGGTGAGAATTTTGAAATCAAAGGATACAAAGAAATTATGGAGAAAATGAACAAAGTGGCTTCTCGCATTGATGGTATTATTCCACATGGACAAAGAACTCTCTTCGGAAACTTTTATGTTGATGAGAAGTCTGCTGTCATACTCTCGCAAGATTCAATAGAATCGAACCGCGCTTACTATGAACGCACAAGAAAACACCTATCGTGGGGTGACCACGAACCAGCCCTGTATGGAGGGGAACAAGAATGAATGCAGAAAAAGCAATAGAAAAACTGAAACTGAAACAAGAACGAATGATGGCAGAAGCACAAAGAATGACTTTGCGCGCTGACAAACTAAAGAAGGTGGCGGAGTTCCAAACGAACTTCAAAGACCGTCGATGGGTTGTTGATGCGCTTGACATAGATGGGTTGATTGCTCGCAGTATGGTGCTAAGAGATGCCGAAAGTGGCATTCTCGTTCGCGCAAGTCTGCAAGTTGACCTTGAGATACTAAGTGATGGCTTTGACGGCCACATTACAGATTTCGCTTTGGGTAAGGTCGGCGCGCCGACTATAATACCTGTCAAGAATTTCATTGGAGGGGAAGAAGAATGAGGACTCCTATACTATGCGCTGACGGAACAATCATTTCTGTTCAAGCATCAAGCACACACTATTGCTCACCAAGAAGCGACGCGGCTTTTGCCTACGGTATGGTTGAGATAATGATTGACAAACCAAACGACCCCGAACACTACAACAAGGTTGAAAAGAACGAAGGTTGGGTAAGCGGAGAAAGAGTATTGGCTTTGATTGCTAAACACGGAGGTATCATTGGAGGACAACTACCACCACTCGACTTCGGTAATCATAAGTTGGTCAAAGATGCACTACACAAAATTGCTGTCGAAGGTGATGCTTGGTGGCAAGCGCGCCAAGCAGAAAAGGAGAGTGAAGAAGAATGACTGAATGCGAATGCGATTGGAAAATACAAGTTTCTCATGGTGAATGGTGTGGGTATGGAATAGACGCGCAACAATTCACAGATGTTTGGTATGAATGCATCAAGTGTGGTGCTATCAAAGACTACGAAGGTGATGAACAATGAACATAACATTTGAACGATATACAGACAACTACGGGCCGCGCATCGCTCTCATTAAAGTCCCCTTCAATTTGAAAGATGACATGAAGACTGCGCTACCATTCCCTCAAATGACATGGAATGGTGCAAAGGGTCTATGGACAATTCAAGACCGCGCAGATGTGATTGAGAAGGCTCTCGCTTTCCTTGCAGACCACGACATTACCGTGGATGGTTTAGAATACGATGCGGATGCTATTGTCGTGCCTGTCGGTAGTGCTACGGCTACATACTCCGCACCGGACAAACTTATCATCGAGTGGGACTTTCAACCAAACTGGAAAGACATCAACGCTTCTATGAAAGACGCGGCGGCTGGGAACGCAAAGTGGATGAACAAGAACAAGAACTGGATGATACCAATTGCTACTGCGATGGCTGTCGCTAACGCTGTTCGACCTCACTATGCCCCTCTTGCTGATGCCATTGAAGAAAACCCTCATGTTCAGTCTGCACACGCCGCAACATTACAACGAGTGGAACTGTCAAGCGCGGTTGATACTGTCATTGAACTACCCGACAAGGAACCGTTCACATCAATGCGACCTTACCAACGCGTCGCCCCTGTCATGTTCATGACGGGTGGGCGACAACGAGTATTGATTGCTGATGAGATGGGTCTTGGTAAGTCGCTTCAAGCACTCGCTTGTGTTGAGTTGGCTGAATATGAACGCGTCTTAATTGTATGCCCTGCGATTGTCAAACACAATTGGGCTAACGAGATAACCAAATGGTTGCAAACATCATCTTTCATCATCAACGGATGGGAGGGTGATATTGAGCAGACGCGCTTTAATATCATCAACTATGACATATTGGAGAAGCGTCTTGACCACCTCAAAGCAAACGAATACGATTGCATTATCTTTGACGAAGTTCACCGTATCAAGAACCCGAAAGCCGCTTCAACCAAAGCCGCGCTAAAATTAGCACAAGGTGTTCAAGGTATCATTGCGCTATCGGGAACACCAATCACCAATAGACCAAGTGAGTTCTTCACATCGTTGAATATGATGATGCCAGCAACTTTCTCTAACTACTTCACTTTCGCTAAGAAATACTGCAACGCTAAGAAGAATGCATTCGGTTGGGATTTCAGTGGCGCGTCTAACATAGACACAAGCCGTGATGGTATCACAACACCACTTAACCACATCTTGCGTGATTTCATGTTGCGTCGTTCTATGGATGACCCACGAATCGCAGGTGAGATGCCGGACTTAGTTGAAACTATTATCAATCTTGATTTACCACAAGAAGCGCAGAAAGCATACAAGGTTGAATACAACTCATGGATGCAAGAATGGGTCAAACAACAGGCTGACTTTGGTTCAACAGACGCGGGCTTTTCTCTCAACATGATGACTGAACTCCGACACATTGCGGGTCGCCTCAAGGTGGACGCGGCAGTTAAGTGGGCGAATACTTACTTTGAAAACACCGGCAAGCCGCTCGTTATTTTTGCGCATCATAGAGATGTTGTTGAATCCCTATTCAAGAAACTCTCCAACTACATAGAGCCAACGGGGAGAATGACTCAAGCATTCTATCACGCTAATGTTGATAGAATCACAGGCGAAACATCAGCGGATGACCGACAAGAGATAATTGAATTATTCCAAGAAGGAGAGATGAAGTTCCTTATCTGTTCCACCAACGCCATGCGTGAAGGTGTCAACCTCGACCGCGCTAACACCACACTCTTCGTTGAACGAGAGTGGGTTCCAGCATGGGAACAACAAGCGGCGGCGCGTGTTCGCCGTATGACACAAGAAGATTCCACTTGCCACAAGGTTGTCTTGTCGGCTAATGATACAATAGATTCAATGTTTGACCAAGTGGTTGCTGAAAAGGCAGACCTTGTTGACCGCATACTTGACGGTGAAACAGGAAAGACGCGTGAAGCAATCGGTAAAGCATTGTTGATGAAATTGAAAACAGGAAAAGGTGTATTGCTATGACATACGGAAAAAGAAAATTAAGAAGATGCCGCAAATGCGGGAGCGAAAGAATGAGAAGTGCGGGAACATGCAGACTCCCAATCGACGGAGAGAAATGCAAAGGAACTATGCAGGTGGTCAAAGATGATAGAAGAACAACACGATAACCAAATGCCTACGGCTGAAACATACAACCTCACATTAAGAAGTGGGAGGCAATGTGCGATAACTGATGTGACCGATAAGGTTCTCAAGAACTTCGCACATAAGCAACTGCGCAGGTTGAAATTTGAAGTCATGCGACTCAATAGAATAAAAGAAGAGTTGGAAAGACGCGAGTATAGAGGCTCACTATCTCACTTGACCTCATACAGTGAATACAATATATTCCAAATGATGACCCACGCCACTATCATCGGCACAAACCAACACAACCAACATGTTAACGGGGGCGAAGAAGAATGATTGGTAGATGTTTTACTTGTGAAGACAAAGTAGATGTATATTTAGACCATGATTTTCAGCGCGGTGCAGATTACTGTGCGAAGTGTTTGCTCGCAAACCTCACATGGGCTGAATCACGAAGTGGTGTGTATCATTTCAACAAGGTGACGAAACACAAACTCATCGCTTTGAACTTAATTGCGTTAGAAATGGCGAAAGAACATAAGCGTATTTCAAGACGCGGGTATATGAAATGGCCGGAAAATGTTGAGAAGGTTGCTGATGATTGGTTCCCCGAACTACATGAAATATGCCACCTCGCATGGAGTGATGAACAATGACGCGTGATTTTGCTTACAATCAAACATGGGAAGGAATTGAGCAGATGCTTGAACAAGCGGAAGCAGAAAAGAATAAGCATAAAATGACCATACTCAACAAGAACATACCCACACGCATGAAGGAACAACCGATGCGAGATTACAAAGGATTGCAAGGAGTGTGCAATGCGCTTCGTTGGGTTCTTGGTGATAAGAACATGACGCGCGCAGAAGTATTAGGGAGAGATGAAAGATGATACCAGCACAAGAACCACTTGATGTTATCATCTTACCATACAAAGACTGTCCATGTGGTGGTCATCCCGACGCATTCGTTGACATGCTCATCTATCGAACTGTGCCTTACGGTATCTTTCACAAGATTGAGATTATCTGTGATATTACAGGTGTGACATACGAAATGCTACCCGCTTTCATAGCGCAAGAATAAAAGCCTTATCCCGCTTGGGGGTGAATGTGTCCGTTTCTTACAAGATAGCCGTGTCCGATTTTACGGACTGTGGGAGGTTAATCAAACCGAATGGTGAGGACGCGAATCTCAAAGGCATCATCATAGATACTGATGATGGCGAATCACACATGATTGAGGGTTTCGATTATGTGTCACACCTACTTGGTGATGTTGTTGTCTGTTCTTGTGGTGACCAAATAGACCCACATCAAATCGCTTTGCACACCCACAAGCGAGAAGTTATTCTTGTCCCCGCGCGATGCTGTAAAAGGTTCCGTTGGTTCAAAGGTGATGAAGTATGATAGCAGACGATTGGATACCACAAGAAGAAGACATTAACTGGACGCGTGAACACTACGAGAAAATGAGTATGGGTGACACATGGGGTGTCGCTGATGCTGTGTTGCGCAAAGACGAAGATAACATACTCACCGTTCTCAAAGCAAGCCCCGCATCTCTATTACCTCTTGAACGAATCAAGAAGGTGTGTGATTTAATCGGTATTGATTTGGTTGCTGACAACGCAGAACTAATTCAAGACCCACAAGCCGCCGCGCAAGCCGCCGCAGAAGAATGGACTTCACCCAACACAGGTATCCCTCTTGTCAATTTCGATTTAGAAAGCGCGGAGTGGATGTTGCTTGAAGAAGAAGAAGAATCGTGGCGTGTGATTATTAGACACTACGATGAAGGTGACACGGATGAAGTAGCGATAAGTCCAATGGACTATCATCTTCTTGCGGGGGATGAACTCTTCTTCTCATGGGATGGTATGCAAGTTCTTGAGCGACACGAAATCATAGACATGGCTGATGAAGGAACTATCATGCGCGCCCTTGAAGACAACACTGTTGTCATCATGCCGACTGTTTGGAAAGAGAAGACTGTCCCCCCTCATTTGCGCGGATTGATATTCAACACTAAGAGTATCGAGGAAGAGGAATGAAGTTTGAAGAGTTGGCGAGTGCGGTCTTTGCATCTCAAAACGAGAGTAAAGGAAACACGCTCGCCAATCTTTTCACCACGAATGTTGATAGCGCGCATGACATCATCACGATTTGCTGTGCTAATCCGCGCTCATCCATCAAGCCTCACCATGTAGTAAAGATGTTAGCGCAATCTTATGGTTTGTTCCCCGAAGAATACGAATCGTTGATGGATGAACACGAAATGCCTACACTGCTCGCTTCCGAATCCCCGCACATAATTACCAACTCACTTACGCTAAGACAAGTCATCGAAATAAAAGAGATGATTGTTCAAGGCGAAATGAATGCTGACATTCTATTCAACTCCATGTCACAATTGAGTGCGATGTTGTTTTGGGGTTTTGCGTTTGGTCGAAACTCATTAGCGTTTAGACGAATCATGCAAGCGATAGCATCCACTACTAAGTATGACACGAATCATCTTCAACGAATGCGCTCTATCATGCCAGCAGGTGAAGTAATTCAGCGTGCGCTAAACGAAACCCTACCTCACGAATACACCATCCAACCCACATACCCATTCAAGTCCCCGCACTATTCTCGTTGGAATAGGTGGTCGCTCCCATTCAAACACACACACTACGACATTGTGCGAGGTAAGAGATACTACGCGCACCGAAGGGGAGATGCCGTCTATTGTTTTTCATCAACCGCGGAACGCGTCGCACGCTCACCCAATATCGAAGGCACGCACGATTGTGTGTGCGAAATTGACGAAGCAGACAACATCGTTGAGTGGTTATACACAGATGACAACCCGAATCTATGGAAGGAGAATAGGAATTTGCGCGCGCACGAACCTAAGAAGGTCGAAGACCGCGCACATTTGCGTGCGATTGTGCAGTCATTAGAAGAAGGTGAAGTGTTGCGCTTGACTGATGCTGAACGACCTTACTTCCATAGTGGAGCAGTTGGAGGATTTATAGTGCCAAGAAGAACATTTGACTTACCGCTTATTATTCTCGGAGGATACCGAGATGGCGAAGGAATACGAATTAAGATTGCCGCCCTTGATGGGTTCGACCCGTTCCCAATAGGATATGCGTTTGTTAAAGCAGACGACATACCCGAACGACTGGCACGACTCTATGATGCGCAGGGTATGATGGACATAGACGAAGGACTCATCGGTATATTCCACGCACTATCATACGACCATGACACGAAAACACTGCGCGCACCATATCTTACACGCATTGACACAACGATAGGTCAGTCCGACGCAATACAGATTGGTGACTTGATGGAGAGATAGTGATGGATGACGACAGTTTCTTCCTCGGATGGCTGGCAAGAGAATGCCGATTCCAACTTAGCGTTCACTTCGCACCCAAGACACGAATAGGATACCGTGTAGCAAGACGCGTGCTGGTATCACGAAAGGATGAACCCGCCCTCAACATGTGGCTATCCACTCAAGGTATCAATGCACGCATCCTCAAAGACCCAACACTAATCAAACAACTGATACGCATACTCACACCTGTCAAACAACATGTTGCAGACATAGACAACATGCTCAAGATGATTCGATTGATGGATTACAAGCACCGCAACCCCACGCATGAAAAGATAGAGGACATCATCAACCTCATTGACAACAGTGAAAGTGCGGATTGACGCTAATTCATTTTGGATTATCAATAATATCGTTTTATTATTGTAAAGATAAAGTCTATTATTCTTATAATAATAATCTAATAATATCGAGAAAAAGTGTGGGGGAAACGGCGCGCGTCGTGGACCCCTTATAAGGGAAGCACCAAACCCTACCGAGGGATTGAGGAAAAAACATGCCCGAACACAAACCCCGAAACATTGCCGAGTTCATCGGCCACAATGACCCTAACAACCCGCTCTTCTATCTTGACGAGTGGGAAAGTGATAGCCCCCAATGTCTGCTTTTCAGTGGCAACCCCGGCCTCGGTAAAACGACAGCCGCTTATCTTATTGCGAACGAATTGGACCTTGACCTCATCGAGATGAATGCATCCGATGACCGAGGTATCGACGCAGTGCGAAACAAAATCAAAGAGATTGCATTGAGCAGTTCGCTTTGGTCAAGACGACTTATCCTTCTTGATGAGTTTGAAGGAATGACCAAACCTGCACAAGAAGCCTTGAAGCGCATGATGGAGAAGAGCCAATGCTGGTGGATTCTCACATGCAACGATGATGGTGGTGTAATCCCCGCCATCAAATCACGCTGTGTTCAGTTTAGGTTCAAGCCTTACAATCAAAACCAAGTGCGCGCGTATGCAGAACTCTTACTTTCGACGCAAGGACTGTCCTCGGAGGACAGCCCCGACGCACTGCATTCATACTACGGTGGTGACCTTCGCGCTATCGGTAATCACATCATGAGTGGTCGCAAATTATCCGATTCACAAACCAACTTTGACTCACTTGCTCTCGACATCGCCGCTGGTGATTGGGAGTCAACTCACCGAACTATGCTTGAGATGGTTCGGGAGGGCGTATCACTACACATGGTGATGCGCAAAATCCACGAACATGTGAAATCCGTAGGGATGACTTCACAAAGTTTATATGCCTTCTTCGCTGTATGGGGTAATTTCGTATTACGAATGCACCGATGGCCCCTTAATGATGAGTCGTTTATCGACTATTTTATCGGGACGCTATGCACCGAAGACACACAAAAAATGGAGGAATAAATATGCCAAACCTAAACCCAAACGAAGACAGAAATGATGACCAAAACAAGGACGCGGGCCTACACCCCGAAGTCGAGGAGCGATTAAAGTGGTGGGCTGAAAAGCACAACAAGACACTTGATGACGCAACAGGTGAATTTTTCACTTACCTTATGACTGAACTCGGTGTTTCCAACCCGAACGATGAAGAAGATGACTTCATGATTGATGCCGCAGAAACCTTCGTGGTTGAGCGACGAGTTATGACTGGAACTGCGCAGAACGCAGTTGAACTTGTTGGATACTTTGTCGGTGTTGACCCTAAGATGAGAGATGGACAAGAACGCAAGCGCAACCCTGCTGTTGCCGCCGCTTTGAATGACCTTGACGGAGCAATCCAACAAGGACTTGTAGCACGCGCTTACACCGAGAACGGTGTTTGGATGCTTGAGAAGAAAGACGGTGTAGTCGCTACTGAAGAATCAGCAGACGCGAAGCCGTGGTTCTTGTATGAAGAGAATGGTCTTCAACTTGCAATCTTACAGAACAACCCCGAATGGTCACGCTATGGTGAACCAATTACACCATACCGATACCAACGAACTTACTACTTCCTCGGTAATGAGAAAGATAACTTCTTGGATGACCAAAGAAACCTGCGCTTAACTGTGACATCAAGTGACCCCGATGAGTGGTTCATCCCTCAATTGTTCAGCGAATGCACAATCAAAGTGCGCGCTCAATCAGCGAATGTCAAACCCGAATGGGCTGATACATACAACACTTTTGCCCTACCCGGTGCTTTGACCTACGGTAATGATTTTGTTGATGAACATGTCCGCAATGCAATCAAACCGGACAAGTTGATTCCCGACCTTGACAACTACATCAAGGACTTATCAACCCTCAACGAAGTGTTTGAAACACGACAAGAAAATGTCCCCGGTTATAATCCGGTAGGCCCTCTTGTCTTCATTCGTGGTAAAGTGAGTGATATGAGAAAAGAAGCACGCGAAACCGAATGGGACCCATCGGGTCACGACTACTCTATGAGTGTCACATCATTCGACCTTGCTCGCAATTTTAGTGAATCACGACGACAAAACATACCTTGCTATGTTCACGGACTACTCGGTGATGACGGTCATCCATTTGATTATGCTACTGACGAAGGCTGGAAATCTTACGCTGTTAAATCCACAGTCATTGTCTTTGGTCGATTGAGTGTGCGCGTCACAGATGACGGACCTCAACCGGCAATCAAAACCTTTGGAGTCTTCGCAGTCCCACGCCTCGTCATCCCTGCTGGTGAAGGCGGCGACACATCAACAACACAATATGGAGAGTGAAATGAATGCCAAACCTAAACGATTTGAAAAAACAAGCCAAACTGACACACCCACAAGTTGGACCTAAAGACCAATTTGACCCAAACACCGGAGAAACAGTTCCGGTTGCTTTGGTTGAAGAAAAGAAAAGCGATAGCAGACCAATAGCCCAATCCGTTTGGGATGAAATTGTCAACGCTGGTAAGCATGTTCCTAACAACATGATTTTCGCTGGACTTGTTGGACCGGAAGGAGTCGGTAAGACAGGTATCGTTCTTGACAGCATGACCGAAGAAGAAAAGAAGCGCGGAGATGTAATCTTCTGCCTTGATTTCGATGGTGGTGGACAGACAACCCGCGTGACTCATCACCGTGAGTTTGCTAACAACATTCGTTGTCTTAACCCTAATGTCATGTTTGAAACATTCGATGAAGATGGTGAAATCCGTGAAGCAATCGACTATCCAGCAACACACAGACGCGTGATGAAAGTTGGACAGACTCTTGTTGATTGGGCCGCTAACCCCGGTGACAAACCACGACTACATTCAGTCTTGTTCACAGCAATTGACCTATGGGATGAAGTTGCGAAGAACTGTATGTTCATTGAAGACTTAGGGACTGCACCCGATGGTATCGGTGCTAAGGTTGAACCTCACCTACAAGTCGGGATGCGTTTCAATTGGCAGATTCGTTCCACACGATTCCACCAACTCACCACAATTGCACGAACTTTGATGTCACTTGGAGTCCGCGTCTATTTTGAATCTCACTTCAAAGAATTACAGGACAAGAGTGGTAATGTCATTGGTAAGAAACCAGCATGGGAAAAACATACAGCAAACTATCTTAACCAAATACTATATTTCCACAAGAAAAAGGTGCGCGGAGATGATAGCAAACCTACGGGAGAAACACGCTACGAGGTCGAGTTCGTTAAATGTAAAACGAACGCTGACCTACTTGACCAGCGAAGAACAATCATGGTCACGAAGCAGAATGCGTCCCCGGAGTGGTTTGGTTTGCCCGAACTACGAGAGGGTCAGTTATGAACGAATGGAAAAAAACAGGCACACCTGCACACAACAAAGCAGTTCAGCGTAGCGCGGAAGATGAACCCGAATGGGAAGCCGACCCCGCTTGTCAAGACTGTGGAGGCAGTGGATTTGTTTGGACAGAATCACCAGTAAGAAACTATGAAGGCGAAGCCGTTGATGTTGAATTCATCAACGAACCTTGTCATTGTATCTTTCAACGATGGGTGATGAAAGCAGACTCTACATGCCCTCAATGCAAAGGAACAGGCGCGGTTCAAGAACGATTGATTCATCCCGATACGAAGGAAGAATACATCAAGTTTCACGATTGCGTTTGCCTACGGCTTGTTAAGGAGATGATTACTGATGACTAAGAAACACATTAAAGGAAAAACAAAACCAAGACTATGCGGAGCAAAGGGTGAATTTGAACCCGTTGGAACTGATACTGATATACCCGTCTGTGAAAAATGCGCGTGTATCCATCTTGTTGAAACAGGAGAAGTGATTGAATGAGTTTTGCAAAAGCGACATTCAATAATGATTCTCTTTGGGCTTTCATGACAGGGTTTGGTGAAGGTGTTAATGACCTTCGTTGTGACATTGCTGATATGAAATTGACAGGTTCCGTTGACACTGCTACGCATTACTTCACCAAGAGTATTGGTATTCACATGGAAGATTACAAAGCCGGAACTGTGTATGTCCCCGATGTTCACAAGGTTGGCGCGTTTCTTAAAACATGCAAAGAAGATAATACAGTCATGCAACATGTAGGTAATACGCTTACACTAAGAAACGGCAACGATGAGTTCAGCACACCAACACACGACCACATCATATCATATACAACTGTGGACCGCGCGAAATTAGCACTATCTATGTCTTCGCAAGATGATTGGAAATCTCTTGGTCGCGCTAAAATACAGGCTCATGGTAATATGACTATGGAAGAACTTCGTGGTATATCATCAATGACTAAGGTTGTTGGTAAGGATGCTCCGATTCGTGTGTCTATCGAAGACCAAGAAATGACGATTACTGCTGGCACTAAACGAGGCGCAAGGATGACTCGACAAATTGAGATTGATACTCAATACAAAGAATCGTGCGAAACTGTATTCGGTTCACATTTTCCTAAGTTGGTTAACATCATGCCGAGCGGAACTATCATTTTCCACATGGGAATGAAGAGCGCGCTAATCCTAAAACATTCGGAAGTAGCCGCAGTTCTTGTCCTTAAACATCAAGAGGGTGCTGACCAATGAAGTATCCAACATTAGTTATTCAACTAACAAGTGATGCAGGTGTGCCTATTGACACACCTAACGATTGGCTTGAAACTGTCATGCAAATAGCAAGCATGGTTCATAGCAAATACAGATGTGGTATTGATGTCTTGTATGGAGAGGCAACTAAAGAAGGATTCAAAATCATAGAAGAAGAGGTGGAACAATGATAAGTGATGCTATTTATCACGATGACCGACCACCAACAATCTACAACCGATTCCGTGATGAAACGGGTGCGTTGATTGAATATACCATTAACGACTACAAACCTCACATGTATATTCCAGCATCAACACCGGAGTTCCGACTCAAGCAACTCAAGCGTTCATTCCCTGCTTCTAAAGTGCGCAAGGAAAAAACATACGAAGGGCTTGATGGTGCTACTCTTTGGAGAGTTGAAACGGATAATCCTTATGATATTGTGCAGATGAAGAATATGTTCAGCAAGACATACGAAGGCGATATGCGTTTTATTGACCAATACTTAGTTGAAGAATGCACTAAGATGCCGAAGTGGAAACCGCGCAAGTGGTGGTATGATATTGAGTGCAACACTGGCGACGACAACTTCACCACTGTTATTGCTGTCATCGACTCCGACCTCAAGAAGCCCGTTGTTTTTGCATGGGCTGATGAACGAACGAACTGTCCGTGGCTTGACAAACTTGACAATCCAACAGGCGCGTATCGCATTTTGGATAGAAAGGTTCGCGACACAACATTTGATATTGAACTCTTCAACTCCGAAGAAGCCCTTTATCATCACTTCATCGAGTTCCTCAACGAGCGCAACCCCGACATGATGATTGCTCACGCGGGAACATTCTTTGACATCCCTCACATGATTGAACGCCTTGACAAGATTCATGGTCATGGTGGTGCATCTAAGTTGAGTCCTCTCCAAGTTATCCGATACCCGAAGAAAGGTGATAGATACCGATTTGATGACCAACCGATAGCAGGTCGATGGCAGTTTGATACTGCCGCACCTGCTTCATCCGGCACAGGATTTGAGCGAGTTTGGAAAGATAGCGGTGGTGGTCAACTACCTAACCGCAAGTTGAATACTATTGCTGAAACACTTGGGCTTGGTTCTAAACTAACCGAAGAGATTGACGGTATGGATGTTCATAATGGATGGTATAAGTATTGGACCGAGTTTGTTGAATATTGTTTGCTTGACACCGTTCTTCTTCGTGGAATTGATGAAGCGCGTAATGTGACTGACTTCTTTGTTGAGATGGTTCGCCTATGTGGTGTATCAATTCAATCAGCAACGAATGTATCGAATTTTATGCGCGGTCTTCTTGGTCGTAAAACCGAGTTGATTGCTCCTACTCGCATGAATGTGATGAAGCCCGATATTCAAGGCGCGGAGTTCATTCTCAAAGAGAACGGTTTGTATGAAGATGTGTGCGTTATTGACTACAAAGGTCTGTATCCATCACTAATGACAGGGTTCAATCTATGCTATACAACGAAGCGAGATGGACCGGGTGAAGGTATTCTTGAGATGGAGAACGGAACTTTTTGGGACCAAACACAGAAAGGCATACTACCTCAAGTTGTTGACGACCTCTTTGAATACCGAGCATTATGCAAACAACGAATGCGCGAAGCAAAGTCTAAAGAGATTCGTGCCGCTTGGAATACAACTCAAGCCGCAGTAAAACGCGTAATGGCGAGTCTGTATGGTGCGACAGCAAGTGTTGGGTTTGGCTGGGCTGACCTCGACATTGCTGAAACGATTCTATCCGAAGGACGACGATGCATTGCACTACTTGATACAGTTGCCACTCGTCTTGGGTATAATGTTCTCTATGGTTTCACTGACTCCGCTTTCATCCAAGTGCCACTTGACAAAGCAGAATCACTGGCCGCGCGTATTACCAATGTAGTTCAACAAACAACTGGTAATACCAAACTTGTCGCGGAGGTTGAAGCATACATGCCTTACTGGTTATTGGCTGGTAAGAATCGCTACGCTGGTAAGGTATCTTATCCTCCCGAAGACGCTGGTAAAATGAAGACTGCTAACTTCATGAAAGGTAGCAGTCTTGCACCTATCAGTAAGGAGATTGAAGGCACAGTCCTTGACCTTGTATGTGATGGTGCATCCGAAGCCGAAGTGAGAGCAAGCGTTCTTGAGATAGCAATGCCTATTCGTTTAGGTAATATGGATTTGAAGAATGTCACAACACAGACACGGATTGGTAATGACCCGGAGAAGTTTGAAACTCCGAGTGGTGCATCAAGAGCCGCGCTATATTATAACAAACACATGGCTAAGGGTGACCCGTTTGTTTCGGGTGACTCCGTTCAATGGATACAAGTTTCAGCAGTTCCAAGTGGTTTGCCGCCGACAGATATTGTCGCGTATCGCGAACCTGCTGAAATTGATGGATTTGAACTAAACTCAAAAGCCATTCTTAAGAAACACATTGAGAAAAAAATCTCCGGTATATTCGATGTCTTGGGTTGGGACATTGAAGCCGCAATTGGAACCCCCCGACCCGCAACTTATTGGTGATACCATGACAAACGAAAAAATAAAAGAATTAGAAGCCCGAATAATAGAACTTGAAGAACTTGTGCAAGGACTCAATGATGAAATTGATGTCATGATGGATGAGAACCGCACGACAAATAAAATGGCTCGCGCGATTTGTGAACTACAAGAAGAACTGCGACGCAAGTTCCCCGACCTTTACTTGATTAACAAAATCAACGCTCCAACAATGGTGGGTATGCAATGAATGACCGATGCATAAGGTGTGGTTCTATCATAAGAAAAGACCGAAACCCTCCATGCAAATGCGGTAAAGTGATTAAAGGAAAAGGACGAATAACAAGAACATTACAAGGTGATTAAATGAAAGCAAAAATAGAATACTTTGAAACAGGAACAAAGAGCATAAAATACGCAGAAGGACAATTATTCTTTGGCGATGCGCTACTTACAGACTACATCGGATTGAAGAGAGAAGGAGATGACTACCTTCTCATTCCATCAGCGACAGTCATCACGATTCAAACCTATGAATTAGATGAAGAACTTTACATGGTTGACACAGACAGCATGAAGCGTTCAAAATTAGCCGCGCTAAAAAGAATGGACAATGAACTACTAAGACAAGATGATTCGGGGAGGCCGTTTCATGGATAACTACCCACCCGGAATGGATTGGGGAGCATACGATGATTACCACACACCTCAACTTGAATGCGGTCATCGCTCCGGCGATGGTTGCGATTGTTGGTGTGATGGTGGTTCCGGTGAAAATTCACACATGAAAGGTGATTGCACAGGTGACAACTGCACATACTTGCAATGTCAATCGTGCGGCGCGCCTACCGATGAAGAAGAGTGGGTTGTTGATAATCTCCAACGCCGTAATTTGCTTACAGGAAAATTGATGTGGGTTGACAAAGAGAATACAAAACCACTACGCTTTATTCCTCAACATAGGGAACTTGTAGTTCGTCTTTGCGGCCATTGCTATGAGGAATACAAATACGAAAGAGAAGAAAAGGAGTTGAGAACATGAGTGATACAAAAGAAAAACTGATGAAATGGATTAAGCATGAATGTGAA
>CERN01013432.1_pt1 | contig 16582 bp, 18 predicted proteins | sample 530761 | NCBI WGS metagenome assembly CERN01 (sample SAMEA2620947, study PRJEB7988) | marine metagenome | isolation source: saline water (ENVO:00002010), including | reverse complement strand
GGGCAAACTCCGCAAGTACTGCGAGGGATGCTCATGAATAAGGAGAAGAAGAATATGATAAAATTAGGACAAATACAGAACAGAAATGGCGGAAGATACACGAAGACCCTCAAGGGCATGCTTGACATGATTGACCAGATAATGAGGATTGAAGGGCACAATGAGGAGGTGTTCAAGGAACAGATTGCCGACTTCATGTGGGCTGTGGTGCGGCACAATCTAAGCGCTGACACAAAGCCAAGACATGAGAACGAGGTTGAGCACTGTGGCACGTTCCCCAAATATCCCGGTGAGCCCGGTATCAGTCACTTGATTGCAGATGCCTACCCAAGAGGAGGGCCTCACGTTGAGGCATTCAAAGAACGCCAATCCTCTGAAGAATAGCATCGGCTCTTTCACCTGAGCCCATTGCCATATCATCAAGCAACCCTGCTTGAGCGTCACTCATTGGTATTTCTGTGTTGTAGATGGGGTCAACAAACTCTTCGTATGGCAACTCATCTATGCGACGAGCGAATGACTCACGTTGTTCCTCAGGTATGTCGTAGTCAACACCAAATTTCCTTGGGCTGCCTCTTCGTTGTTCAGCCATCATCCTCTCAATTCTACCACCAACATTTTCAGGACCATCAAACGCGGGGTCCATGATGAAAGCGGGTGTATTGAGCCCATCCTCACCGTAGTAACCAGCAGTCAATGACGGAGCCCTACGGGACAATACTCCTATCGGCATGGAGCCTGATTGACCTCCCAACCTAGTCATCCAGTTGGGGAGTTTGACATCGCTCATACCCAGTGCCTCAAACAGTTCTCCTCCGGGCTGGTCATAAGCCAAGGTCGAGAGGTTCTTACTCTCCCGCATGGCATTCATTCCCGACTCTGGTAATGGCTGCCCCCTCTCTTGTATCGAAAGAACAGGCGCCCTGTGACCAAGGAAGGCCTGCGCTTCCATCGGTAGTTCCTGTGTTATTGGAATGGGTTGTTGAGACACAAACAAGTCAGGTCTCTCCGCTGCTAAACGATTGAGCAAATACATGTCCTTCAACCCGAAAGCACCTCCAACCTTGACAACGTCGGGGTTGTCCGGTTGTCTGTACACGTATTGATTCATACCACTGCCAAGAAAATCACCTTCAGCAGGTTGGAACGCAGCCTTGAGGAATATCCATGCCTCCTCGAACGCTGCGCTCATGATAGCCGGAGCACTGCAAATCTCTTAGCAGTTTCTAAACAACGTAGGAAGGCCTTAATGCAAGATACCTGACCCCGTAAGTGATGCAATACTCTGAGTTAGCCATAGCGTGGGAGAGCAGGAGGCTCGGTGACAAGAGAGCCTTGCACCGTCTCAAGTTCGAAATGGAGGATGCTCTCTCGGCATATGCCATACTGTTCCCAGACAGGGAGGACACAATCACAGAAACGATGGCCATACTGAAGGTAGCCACTGAGTTAGAGACCCCGGTGGAGATACTGAGGGAGTTACTAACGGGCTCGGTGTCACAGTTGCTTGCATCTGAGAGCAGTGACATAGAGCAGTCGATGCTGACGCTGGATGAAGTCTTGCGTTTAAGAAAAGCGATATTGAAGGACTTCTCCTTCATCCCTACATCCAAGCAGTTGAGTGAGCCAGAGGCAAGATTGTTCTGGTCCACCATGATAAGAGACAGGTCAATAATAACAAAGAGTGGCTTCCTCACCCTGATAGGCTCACAGTTGGATATCAAGGCAGATGTGGTTAGGGGAAGCAGGGCTTATCTGTCTGATGAAGAAATCATAGAGTGTATGTTCAACAACATGACTCGGTTGTTCAAACCCGGTGAGTGGCACCAAAGCCCAAGGGTGGCATTGAGAAAGAGACCGTTGTACCCTTGGAGTAAGCAAAGAGTGACTGGGCTGGATGAGTATAACGGTGCTCTCTATCAGGAGATACCTATGAGTGGTGTGACTGTCATGATTCAAGAGGACAGTGCTATCGTCGAGAGAACCAAGACAGGCACAGTGGTGGATGTGATTTACCCAGAGCAACCCGAACTTGAGTTGCAGGACAGACTGGCAAGGTACCACGACTCCACTGATAATGCGGAGATAGCATGGCCAACACCCATACCATCTTGGCACGCGCTGATGAGAGTCAACGATGAACATAGTGTCAGGTTCCCTAATGTAAAGGCGTACAACCCAGTGGACGAGGGTGGGTATGTGCTCATCAGGAACCACCACATACACAATCTGAGGTTAGCAGCCTACAAGCAGGAAAAGGACGGGTCCATGACACTGAGGCTACAGACACTGGATGGTTTCGATGATTACATCGACTCATGTGTTTGTCCAGTGTACGAGCCGAATGAGCAATCCAGTATCATGTTTCACTTAGATAGACTCATGCCGAATAGAATCAAGGGAGAGAGTGATTGGTCTGAGGTCCCAATCGAACAGTGTGTGGTGGTGTCTGTATCCTCTCCCTTTGTCGATAGGGACACAAACATGTTGAGCACCCCGTCTTACGTTGGTCTGAGAGAGGGTATGGGTATAGAGCATGTTGTGCAGTATGTTGACCTAGTTGGTGGCGCAAGTGGATAAGGATGCAGTAGGACTGGGGATTGCCTTGACTGAAGTCAGGTTTAGCTCTTGGTTTGAGGAGAGGGGAGATAGCACATCTAGTGTGAGGTTGCAGAAGAGGATAAGGTGGCGCTCTCTATTCAGGTCAGGCACGGATGAACAGAAGCAATGCGTCGAGGCCTTCCTCAACAACTACGGGCTCAAGCTAAAGAAGTCTTATCATAGAGTAGATGAGGTCAAGCAATTTGTCCTGCTCTTTGAAAAGATAGAGAAAGTGCATGATGTAACTCTGTCCGACCGTAAGGGCTTCAAAGTGATGAGTTGGTTGTTTGACAACCCCGCTCCTGCTAACTGGGAGAAGTTTGTAGAGTGGGCTCCCGCGTATGATGAGATGTACGAAAAGGTCGAAAACTCAATTTAGTATTTAAACGAATAGTCCCTACGGCACCATGGAATTAGTAGAACGGGCGATACCCCGGACCCTAGAAGACCTAGTGGGATTAGATAGATTAGTGAATGATGTAAAGTCTTGGGAACAAGACGGCTCATATCCTCAAGCACTGCTCTTTCATGGTCCTCCGGGTATTGGAAAGACAAGCGCCGCAACAGTAGTAGCCAGCACCATGCTTGGCCAGCACTACAATGCGATGAACTTCATAGAGACGAATGCAAGTGACGATAGAGGAATAGACTTCATCAGAAACGAGCTCAAGTTTGCTATGAGAGCAAAATCAATAGGACCTGAAAGAAAAGTTGTCCTACTGGATGAGGCAGATGGATTAACCCCCGCTGCTCAAGATGCCATGCGTCAGATTATAGAAAAGTACAGCAACAATGCAATGTTGATTCTAACTTGCAATGACTTAGAGAAAATAAGGCCTGCAATTAAATCAAGGTGTAAGGTGTACGCTTTCAAACCAGTCTCACCAGATGCCGGGTCCGAGAGGCTAGTATCTGTATTGGATAGAGAGTGGCACGCAAGGTGGTTTGAGTTACCATCTATGTTATCGAAGTTAGTCGAACTAATGAATGGCGACATGAGAGCATGTGTGATGTTTCTTGATGGGATGAATCTGCACGACTTACAAGACAGGCTTGACTTACTGGACTCAATGACATCGCAGGATAATGCAGAACTCGCTTTAACAAATAAATGGCAGCAATTGCGCCATAACCTTCATGCGCTTCTTGACGCTGGCACACCTCTACCGCACATCTTGAGCGGGTTCTACAGAAACATACGCAGACATTTCAAAGACACTGATGATGCAGTCCTGTGGACCGTGATGGCTGTGTATGGCGACGTGCTTACACATAAGCACACATGGAGCGGAGATGACTATTCCTACCTAGATTATATGGTGGCAAAAATGAAAACGGAAAGTGAGAAAAATGAGTGAAGTAAGAGCGAATGACATAGAAGAACTAGCGTCCACTATTCAACGTGGACTCGTAGGCATTGAGGTGCAGATTGCCGTCCTCAATGACACGATGAAAGAATTTACGGCAGGTATAGGAAAAATATTGGAAGAGGAAGGAATATGACTGAAGAGAATAATCCATTTAAGAAAGAGAGAAAGACAGACGAGTGGCCTGCTGAGGTCGTTGAAAGACTCAGTATGCAGGCTGATAGAACAGGTGAGTCACTAGAGAAGGTGCAAGAGGCGTTTATCAAACATTTGTTAAATGAACATTCATGTGATGACTGGGCCGCTGAGAGCGAAGACCTGCTGATAGATTGGGCAGAGTCCTTCATCATCATGGACAGGAGAAGCAGTGTCAGCGGTGGCGGTGCAGACACAACCACATTTGTAGGCACATTCGTTGGTGTAGACCCAAAGTCCACTGATAGAAGAGCCAACATAGTACGTTACAGAGCAAAGATGTGGAGTGAAAACAGCAACGAGGCACTAGGTAGCGGACAAGTCGGCCATTACATGAAGGAAGGCGACACTTGGGTCATTAACACAGTGAACGGTGTTGTCGAGACTAATGAGTCAGTTGAGAATATCCCATCAATGGGATTCAAGGCCGGTAATGATTACATCTGTCTTCTCAGCAAGGCAGGTAGGCCTTACCCACATTCAAGCGTTGGGAGGCATTACTACTTCTTGGGTAACGAGATAAACGAGTTCACGAATGACATCCTACTATGGAGAATAGATTGTACTGATGACAACAAGGACCATGAGGTTCGTATCGGTGTACCGTGTAAAATACAAGTAAGAATGCCCACAACAACTGACGAGAGATTCAAGGACATACTGAATACTAACATGAACTTCTGGAATAATGTTGAGTACACGAACGAATTCGTTGAAGATGACGTCAAGAAGTTCCTAAACCCATTCACACTATGGACGAGAGAAGACTTTGTGGGTGAGATGTTCGTAGAACTAGACGCTCTATCAGACGCCTATAATGCAAACGTCAGGACGTTCGAAGGCTCTGATGGTAGACAAGGTAAGATTGGTCCCATAGTGATAACCAAGGGAGTTGTCAACAGAATGCAACCAGAGGGAAGAGAGAGTGAATACGATGAGACTGGTATGTCTTACTCCCTTTCACTAACATCATCCAGACTACAGAACATGAATGGAACTGGTATAGGAAGTGACGTAACCTGTTGGATATCAGGTGCGTGCAACAACCTTACTCACCCATTCACGTTTGAAGAAGACGACGGAGAGAGATGGCCATACGCAGAGAGAAGTCCTGTGCTTGTCTGCGGACGACTAGCCATGTCCTCCAGAGATGGAGAGATGATTCCAAACATCAAGGCAATGGGAGTGTATGCAAGCGCTCGCCGTTCCAGAAGGGGACAGCGCGGTGGTAACACTGGCTCTGAGCAATTTATGTGAGGTGGTAATATGGCAGATAAGAAGACAAAGAAACAATTGGAAGAAGAACTAACAGAAACCGTACAGAAGAATGAAGCGCTGAATGCAGCCTACAATGAGCTTATTGAGCAAGCGAAAGCAGTTCAAGCTCAGTCTAACAACAGGCTCGTCTCTATAAGACTCATGGAGAACTTTGCAAACATAGTCATCAACGCTTCAGCCCAGTTACAACGAGATATGAACGAACTGAACTTGACGCAACAAGCAGCACAAGACGGGGAGACACAGGGAAGGGAGTCGTGATGGCTGGCTTTGGTAAAGCCAAGGAGATACAAGTGAAGGAGGAGGAGGCTGAGGAGTTGGCCTCCACTCCTGTCACCAAGAGAACTGACTCTGGTGCATTCGCTGCTCTCAAGGCAGAGTTTGAGGAGTTACAGAATCAAGGTGGTCCAAAGACTCACATCTTCATGGGCATCATAGGACATGAGAACACAGGTAAGTCTGGCATCGTGCTTGACTTCTTCCAGAAGTATTGTGATGAAACTGAAGAGCCTAAGCATCTCGCAGTGCTCGACTTTGATGGTGGAGGAGCTGCAACTAAGTCTGCGTTCTATCCTAACAACAAGAGCATCAGGTGCTGGGACCCTTGGGTCATGCAGACCGGTGACAGGACCGCATACGACTATCCTGCGACACACGATAGGGTCATGTCAATCCTACAATACACTCTGAGCGAGCACGACCAGTACTGGGGCGTCCTCGTTACTGGGGTAGACCTATGGGACAGCGTGGCAACCAACTGTATGCGCATCGCTGACCTTGGTCTAGCTAAGGATGGTATCGATGCCGCTGACAACAGAGGCGCTGGTACTGGCAGAAGAGTAGAGTACCAGTGGGACTGGGCTATCAGGACCACACGTTTCCATCAGATGACTGCACTGTGCAGAGGTCTGGTCAAGAGGGGCGTAAGGGTGTTCTGGGAGACACATCTCAAGATGACTAATTACAGCAGTAACAATGAGTCCAACGCTCAATGGCGACCTGCTTGGGAAAAGGCGAGCAACAACTATCTGTATCAAATCATACAGTGTGAGAGGAACGATACCTACGATGATGATGGTAATTTGACTCTATCCGAGTTCACAGCCACATTTGAGAAGAGTAAGACCGACGCTGCCCTACAGGGTCAGAAGAACGTCATACTGAGAACAGAGCAGGGTAAGAAGCCAACATGGTTCGGCCTGCCTGAACTACAGAACCTCTAGGTGGTTAGATGAGAGATAACTACCCACCGGGTATGACGACAGCCGACCATGCCTATTTGGATGAAGATTACCCACCCTGTGAGCACGACCAAGGATTCTCCATAATAGGGTTAGAGGAATTGGATGACATAAAAGGAGAGGTTTCAATCCGAATCAGGTGTGAGATATGCAATCAAGAGGGGTATGCGATATACAAGTTACTCAAGGACTCCAAAGGTAAAGTAGAGTCAGAGATGGAGTGGTAGAGATGCCCACGTTGGTGCTAGACAAGGATGAGTTACTAAACCACATAGGCCAGTTCCCTCAGAACATCAATGACCTCAGGCTGGACCTGAGTGAAGACACACAAGTCATGACTTACGCTGTGGGCTATCAGACTCACTATCTCAGGGTGAAGAAGACTCTATCGTCTGGGATAGACAAGGCAGGCTCGATTGTCATCTCCAACTTGGACAAGTTAGTGGCATTCGTCAAGAAGTGTAAGGGGCAGGTCAAATTGAAGCAGATGTCAAACGGAAAGACACTGTACGTCTCATGTGGTAACCTGAAGATGAACTTACCAATAACTGATTGCAAAAGCACACAGATGTTACCTAACTTCGACAAACTGGTAAAAAATGCGGAAGCCAACAACTGGCGCTCCTTTGGTGTTGATAATTATGACGTGCATGGTACTACTAACCTCAAGGACTTCAACAGTATCTCCTCACTAAAGAGATTGATAGCAAATAACTCCGACTTCAAGATAACAGCTAACGCAGATGCTGGTGAGATATCAGTGGCAGTGGGCAAGGAGCACGATGTCAAGATATTCGCCACAAGCACACTTGATGATAGTGAAGGGCCTGTTCACTCCGTTTACTCAAACTTCGGTCCATGGTTGATGCCTTGTCTAGGTCTGGTGTCTCCATCACCAGCTAAGGTGCACTTCGGCCAAGCAACCGGATTGGTCGTGGAGCAGGAGGGTAGTAACGAAGAGAGACTACTAATCATCATTGACCAACAGGAGTGATTTGATGATTGTAGACTACTTCTATCCAGACGGCTGGGATGGTATTAGCAAACCACACCTATACGTCAGAACACGGAACGCAACAGATGGTTTGACAATAAATACGTTGAGTCCTGAGCACCCCGAGTATATCGCTCCACACTGTTGGGTGCCTGATTACACACCGGAAAGAAGACTAGCTAGAATATCAGCGAGGTATCCCGGTGCTCTATTTCATAGAGACATCAAGGCCGTGGGCAACGATGGAAACACTCTGTTCAAATTAGAAGTAAGCAACCCATCACATCTCTGGGAAATCAAAGATGAGTTGAGAACATATGAAGCCGACATATCATATCCAGACCAATGGCTAAAGCACAGGTATCCAGACAGCAGGGACTACCCACTTCTAGAACCAAGGATATGGTATTTCGATATGGAGTGGCAACCCAATGAGCCATATGAGGGTGCCACCACCATGATAGCGATAGACGATACTCATGCTGAGTACCCCGTGGTGTTTGCTTGGAATCAGGACAATGAAAATGAGACTGTTGATTTCATCGATAGAGAAGGCGGGTACATGCTCTACATGTACACAAATGAGGATGACATGCATGAGGCTTTCTTACAACATTTAGACAAGTGTGACCCTGACATGCTTATCGCTCACGCAATCATGTGGGCCGACTTGCCTCAATTAGTAAGGAGGCTCGGACCTAAGACCGATAGATTGAGTCCCATAGGAGAAGTTATCCGACCAAGGAAGGACGGGTACAAAGAAACAGCACAACCCATTCTAGGTAGGTTGTGTTTCGATACTGCCGCTAGGTGGGGCACGGGCACTGGGCTTGAGTCACTGTGGCAGAAGAGTGGCAATGGTCAGTTCAAGAGCCGTAAACTCGCTGACATAGCTACAGACCTCAAACTCACAGAGGAGTTTGGAGAACAAGGAGAAAAAATGGATGCGGACGTCCGTACATGGTGGGTTGAGAACTTTGATGAGTTCGTAGATTATTGTGTACGTGATACCACTCTCCTAAGAAGATGCACAGAGAAGGTAAATGCAATTCCCTTCTTTACCACAATGCAGAAGTTCTGTGGTGTCCGATTCCAATCAACACATAACGTATCCAATTACATTCGAGGGCTAATAGGCAGGAGGACTGACTTGAAGGGCCCATCATTATTCAATAGGAAAAGAGAAGAAATGACAGCAGCTCATGTGCCTGAGCCAAAAGCCGGTAGGTGGGCGGGAGTCGCTTGTATCGATTTTGCTTCCATGTACCCTAGAATAATCGTGGATGCTAACCTTTGCCTAACCACCAAGGAGAGTAAAAGCGGTAATGGTATTAGAACGGTTGAAAACGGAACACACTGGAATCAAGAGAAGACGGGTGTCCTACCGTCGCTCATCAGTGAGATGATGGACCTTAGAAAGAAGTACAAGCGCAAGATGAATGAAGCCGAAGACGAGGAAACCAAGTTCAAGTACAACATGCTACAACTCGCTGTGAAAGTTAACAGCAACGCCTGCTATGGGTATGTCTCACAGAAGGCTGTGGGTGGTGGGTGGATAGACCCAGACATCGGTGCCACAATCACATACTATGGTAGGAGATGCATCAACATGCTCCTGTCTGAGAGTGAAGTGCTTGGCTACAAGGCTCTTGCTGGTCACACTGACTCGGGGTACGTTCAATGTCCATTCAACGAAGTCGATGACCTTGTGGACAAACTTAACAACAAGATTCAAACAACGCTGAACCTCCCCGGTATGGAGATAGAGTTCGAGGCTTACTTTGACTACTGGACCACGGCTGATGTGAAGAACAGAAACTTCGGTATAATCACTTGGCCAGAGAGCAAGAAGGGGACTATGAAAGTCACAGGATTCGCATACAAGGCCTCTAGCGTATCACCGCTTACGAAGGAGGTTTCTGAGATTCTATTCAGGCAAGTAGGCACTGGAGCAGAGGAGAAGGAAGTGACTGATGCAATCAGGGACATCTCCACATCTGTGCTTAGTGGTGAGTGGGGCATCGAGAGCCTTGCCCCATATGGTAGGATTGGCAAGGAGACCTACAAGAATACACCACCGTTATCAGTTAGAGCAGCCAGATACTACAATGAGCACATGGACCCAATAGACCCGGTGAGGGTTGGAGACAGTATCAGGTGGTTGTATGTGTCCGAGTCACCAGAAAATCTACCTTATACAGAAGTGGCAGCATTCAGAAACCCAATTGAGTTAGAGGGCTTCTCTGTTGATTACGGTTTAATTGTTGACAAATTCATCAAGGCTAAGATAAAGAGAGTGTACGACACGTTGGGTTGGGAGTCTCTGGACAAAGCCTGTGGGGCAAAGATGCCAAAGAGTCACTGGTGATATCATGAGTAGGATAGAGGATGAGGTTTGTAAGAGGATACAACAGAGAGCGGAAGTAGGTAAGAGGAAATACGGCGTCACAATGGAAACGGCGCCCCTATCACAACTTGAATGGCTCATACACGCTCAGGAGGAGGCCATGGACCTCGCTGTGTACCTACAGAAACTAATCGAGGCTGAGAGGAAGAGGATGGGGGGAGACAGATGAAATACAACCCTAACGAGACTGCCTTCTTTGAGAATAAGGAGTACCACGACAAGGAATTGCTAAAGTCATATGAGAATAGCACTTACGCTTGGACTCCTGACATGGATAAGATACTCAGAGTGAGTAAGTCATCATTGGGTACGCATGGTTTTTGTCAGTACCAGTATAAATTGCAGTACATACACAAGATGCCGGTCGAAGAGAATTACACGATGGTCCGGGGCACAAACGTGCACGCAATAGTAGAATATTTCTGGGACCATGTTGATGATGTAATGCCTGAAGTTCTAAGTCACATAGAGAAAGACAATCAGTATGCTGCCAAGGAATTGCTTAGAAGTGTAATACCAAAGCCTCCTGAGCCTTACGCATATGGAGAAGAGGCAGTAATAGAAAGATGGCTAGAGTGGCAGTTCAAGAGATTGCTTCTTCTTGATAATGGTAAAGATTGGAAACCAGTAGGTAACGAGGTATCATTCCATGCCCGTAGAGAGGTAGAGGTTGATGGTGTCAGCATACCCATACATATGAGAGGCTTCATCGATACTATCTTCTCAGACGGTGAGGGTGGTTTTGTTCTCATGGAGTTGAAGACAGGAAAATGGAATCTCAAGAAAGCAAAGAACATGAGGGAGGAGATGCAGTTCTACAGGCTTGCTCTTGAGGAGGGTCAGTTCACAAAGTTCCTTCCAGTGACGCACTGGGCATGGGAGTTCCCGAATGGTCAGGACAACGGAGGGGTAAAAGCAGAATGGGAAATAGAGGAAATCGGTACGAGAAAGACTAGGTACGCACCGAAGACTGTTGAGAATAAATTAAGAAAGCTAGTCAAATCACATATAGAAAATTCATTTCCACCAGAGCCACACGCAAGAAAGTGTGAGTGGTGTGATTACATGGACATGTGTCCTGCGTGGAATGATATCACTGTGGAGGTGTAAGTATGAAAGAGAAAATGAAAGAAGTTAAACAACTGTTGGAAGAATATGTATTGAGCGCTGTGGACGAACGGATTCAGATTAATCTGTTCAAGGGTATGTTAGGTAGTAAAACACCATATGAGACAAGTCTAACTACTCAGATGACCTTGGATGATTTTATCGATGAGGAGAATGGAGTGCCATCCTACCTTGTCTTTGATGTCTTCATTAATCCTAGATTCCTAAATTCATGGTCAGTAAGTAAAATGGCTATGGAACTGCGTCAAGATTTTGTCAAGAAGAATATTCAGGAATGAGGGCTCATGGCTTTCATAGACTTGGATTTTCCAAGAGAAGTTCTAGAGATAGGCGATAACGGTAGAAACGGTGGCAGGTACATCGTTCGCAGTTGGGACGACTTGGAAAGATATTGGAGAGGTAAGAACGGTAGAGGCAATGCCTATTTCACTGCCTATGGTTACAGAAGAACCGCTCCACCCAAGCATCACAGAGTAGAATATAACAGCGCCATCGTCAGACACTTCGTAATGGACTTTGATTGCAAGGACTTCAAGAACAGGGGACAGAAAGTCGATTTCTCTTTCATGCAAGAACAAGTCAGAAGATTACACAGACACTTCCTTGATAACGACTTCAGGCACTATGTCTGGTTCAGTGGCGGTGGTTACCACATTTACGTACCGTTATCTGAAGTATTCACACCAACTGATGGATTAGAGGTAACTAGAATTAAACAAGCCGGTAGGAATCTAATAAGCAACTGGGACAAGAAACTTAACCTATCCTGTAATGACCCCACTGTTGCCTTTGACCTAGCAGGTATGATACGCTTACCTAACTCTTACAACACAAGGAGAGGTTGTTGGAGTATACCACTAACCAGTGATGAGATACTTTCACTATCACACGATGATTTGCTTGATGTTGCTCAGGAGCCCAGAGAAGGGTATATTGAGATAGGGGGTAAAGATATCAACATGATTTTGCCTGAGAAGAAGCCGTCAGTATTCAAAAGAACAACAGAGGTCAAGAATCTACCAACCATATCTCTCAACAATATCAAGGTTCTTCCCTGTCTTGCACAGGCAGCACTTGGTGAGGGTAATCCAATTCATAGGGCAAGATTCCACTTAGCCACATACCTCGCGGACAGGATGAGATGGTTCTTTCCCCCGGAAAGCGTGCCGTTAGAGAAAAAGCAAGAGCATGTTTCACAGATAGTTGATATTCTCAGTCAGCAAGGATGGGTTGACTGGAACGAGGATATCACTACAACCCAAGTAACCAGTATAGTGATGGGTAGCAACGGCCATAGTGGATATAAACATGCTAATTGTCTGACGCTCATGCAAGAGGGACTGTGCGTGGGTAAGTGCGAGTTCTATGACGGCACTGCTGAGGTGGTCTCCTGAACAAGTGTGCAGACTGCGGTCGAAAACTTACATCAAGAAACAACAACAAGAAAAAGAATAATTTCACACAACTATGTCACATCTGTGTAAAGAAGGTAAAACATCACAATAGATGCACGTACATTAAAAAAGACGGAAACAGGTGTAAGTTCAGGAAGTCACACAAATCAGAAGAATACTGCGGAATGCATTGGAGGATGACAAATGGCTGATTTAATTATAGATACGAATGAGAGAGGTCCCTTACATGACTCTGTCGTAAGAAAGGCGGAATCAGTAGGACTGAGTGTACAGAAGAAGACACTGGTTGTTGGTGATTATCTCTTAGGTAATGCTTGCATTGAAGCAAAATCAATTAGTGACCTGTTTCAATCGAGCCACAGCGGTCATCTGTGGAGACAGTTAGACAATATGGATGCAAACTACGAGAGGTTCTTCCTTCTGATACACGGTGGTATAGACAAGTACATCGCTATGAGTAAAAACAATGGAAAGAAACTCACATACACTAGAGTGCAGAATGAACTCATAGGGACAATAGCACGTATCATGAGTGATTTCGATTGCCAAGTTTTCTTTACTCCGAATCTAAGCGAAGCTGCGCTCTTCGTAGTAAAACTACACAACAAGTTACACAAACCTGCATCAGCACACGGCGCTAAAGCGATAAGAAGAGTTAGCACTAATGATGTTAGAAAAGACATGCTCCTCACAATACCGGGTGTTGGGTCACAAATGGCTGATAAATTGCTTAAACAATGTGGGTCAATAGAGGAAATGTGTTTTCCTGAGTCACTTAAGATGGTGAAAGGCTTAGGTGAAAAAGGCAGAAAAAAGGTAATTGAAGTTTTGACTAGTGAGATACCTGTCCACGTCGAGGCTAATAAGTTTAAACGTATAGATTAAACATTAGAATAATAGGAATTATAATATACTGACCAGATTTCGGGTCAGTTATGAAGAGAGCGGAACAATACGAGATAGTGAATAAGCACCCAATATTCAGGGGTTATTTGGAACATTTTGGTAACACATCGATAGATAACGATATACCCGGTATGTTGTCCTTCTTCTTCATTCAGGGACAATTAGCAGTGCCTTACATTAGAATACCTTGGGGTACTTCCCACTTAGACCCGAGAGTTCATGCTTTCTGGATTCAATCCAGTAGAACAGGAAAGTCAATTGCTTGGGAGTTCATTGGTGACATACTAAAGGACATAGACATACCAACGGACCTGTATACAACAGGCACTGACGCTGGTCTAATAGGTGGTTTCGAAGAGATAAAGGATGGAGATGGTAACATAGAAACCATCGAAAAGGAGGGATTCCTCAACGGACGTAAAGCGTTAAATTTTGACGAAGGCTCAATTATATTAAACCCTAACAAGCACAGTCAGGAAACAGTATTGTATCTACAATCAGCTTGTAATCCTGTTGGTAGCAATAACAACATACTCGTCAAACACACTAAAGCAGGAAGAATAGAAACTGAATCACTAGTGTCACTGTGGATTACAACGTATCCACCGTCAGGTGTGAAGGAGTACGTTCTCACTAAGGGTATCTTCCAGAGGGTTCTCTTATACTGGTCCAATTGGAGCATGGATAGAAGAATGAACGTCAGCATGAGAAGAGCTGACTCGGCCTTCAAGAAGACACCAAAGATGGATGTGAGTTATGAGGACATTACGACTTACTTTAGAGATTTAAAGAAAAGAATGAGGAATAAAGTATTGGAAGTTACCGAAACTAAATTTGTTGAGTGGGATAATATGACAAGGGAAGAGCAAGAGGAATTGCTTCAATCATCAATGACAGATGTTCTCAGCGCTGATGAGTCATTCTATCCAGCCATGTACACAGCCATAGAAGACTACTATGACCTGTTGACTGGATTAGGACCGGGGATTGGTGATGTTGTTGCATCTTTCATCCCCGCGATGGAGAACTATACGGTGATTCTTTCTACACATATCGCATTAATGGAAGAGACTTGGGTTGTAAATGACGAACATGTGGATATGGCAAAAGAGATTCTTTATGACTTATTCAACAATCTCATAGAGTGGCTCGAAGGGGAAGTTGAGATTGGCGCAAAGGTAGCAGAGAAAGCCAATCAAAAGGCCAGATGGATTGCTGCTCATGATGCATCTAACCCATTTGACTTAGGTGGTAGAGGTGATAACTGGAGGAAAAGAAGCGACATAATGCAGTCTTATATGAATCAAAATCAAGTAACCAGAGGGACAGCCTATAATCACTTTAACAAGTGGGCTATCAAGATGTTTGACTCGGGTAAGGATGGTAAAGTCGTCTTCTTAAGACTAAGGGATGATGCATGAAACGCCGGTGGCCTTTTGCGAGTGGTGCCTCTCGTCGATGGTGGGCACACGTCGCAATTACAGGGAGTTGAAGATGAATGACTGACATAATGGCACTGGATATAGAGACTAGCAATTACTCATGGGAGATTGGAGGTTGGGAGAACAAGGCATTGTTTGACCCATCCGTGGTTGCTACTTGGGATGGTAAAGAGGCTACCATATTTTCTAAACAAGACGTGGATATAGAGGGCATGACTGTACATCCATTACATCCAAGAATACTAGGAGACCATATCACTGATTTTGTGGATAAGGGTGGTAAGATAGTGGGTCACAATATAATTGGGTTTGATTTTCCGGTGTTAAGGGAATCATTAGACTGTTGGGCCATTACTGACGTCATGCAAAAAACGGAATCTGTCTTTGACACTAAAAACATGTTTCAGAAGGCAGCATTACCATACGGTAGTTTGGAAATGTCGTTGAACACACTATCCAAGCATAATCTCAACCAAAATAAATTAATGGAAAGTATAGAAGCACCGGAGGCTTGGTCTCAGGGTAGATTTGAAGACGTAATCAAATACTGCCTTAGCGATGCGCAACTAACTTACGACCTCTTCATGGTCGGTAAGAATGAGGGTATAATCAAATCACGCTCCTTAGAAACTGGGGAGATAGTGGAAGTTGAAGTAGAGTGGTAATATGACAGAGAACGAAAACGAAAATGCATTGAGAACGAACATAAACGCGGTGAAGACAATAGTTCACACCGTGAAGAGCACCCTTGGTCCTAATGGTAGGGATAAGATGATGGTAGACGGTGGTGGCAACGCCATAGTGACTAACGATGGTGCGACGATATTGAGAGAATTGGACGTAGCCCATCCGGGTGCTAAGATGATAATTGAGTGCGCTCACACGCAGGAGAGTCTGTGTTATGACGGTACAACATCAACAGTGGTACTAGCGGGACAGTTGCTGACTAACAGTGAGAACTTACTGAATAGAGGATTACATCCCAATTTGGTGTGTAAGGGATACAACGAAGCTGCTCATATGGCTACTGATTATCTAATAGAAGCCTTGTCTAGTGATGCCTCTGATGAAACCTTGACGTCTGTAGCGAAGACAGCGATTACGGGTAAGACATTAGATTCTGCCACGGAAACTGTATCTCAACTTTGCGTGGAAGCAGTCAAGAAGGCAGGGGATGCAGAAAAGGTAAGAGTTCTCAGTTTACCCGGTGGCTCACTCAGAGATTCATATCTATTCAACGGTGCTATAGTCAATAAGGACTTCGTCATAGAGCACGAAGTAGACATGGAATGTGACATGCTATTAGTTAACATGGGGTTAGAGCCAGAAAAGACAGAGCAGAACATACAGGTTCAAATGGACATGAAAGGCTACAGTGCATTCAAATCTTCAGACAGAGAGAGTATGTTAGAGCAGGCTAAGAATCTCACTAAGCATCTACCTAAAGGTGGAGTGGTCTTCGTTAGAGATGGTGCTTCTGACCACGTTTGTGCCTATCTGAAAAAGCATGGTATCGCGGTTGTAAGAAGATTACCAGAAAGCACTATGAAAGCACTGTCATCAACGCTAGGTCTACCCATAGCACAAATGCCCTCTGATGTGGAGTGT
>CERN01010484.1_pt1 | contig 16700 bp, 22 predicted proteins | sample 530761 | NCBI WGS metagenome assembly CERN01 (sample SAMEA2620947, study PRJEB7988) | marine metagenome | isolation source: saline water (ENVO:00002010), including | reverse complement strand
GTGGCGTAGCATTGGCTTGATTGTACAGATGGCTTACGAGTGGGGCCAACGTGTAGGTGATATGCGTATGCTTACTTGGGCAGCTATAGACTTTGACAAAAAGAGATGCAACCTAGAGCAAAGCAAAAGAGGCGAGTCCGTACACCTACCTATCAATGATGGCTTTATGCATGTGCTCAAGCAACAGCACGACACTTTCGGCTTTCAAGTATTGGTGGCTCCACAGATGCAGCCTAGTGATGGTGCTTACAAGCCCTACAGTAAAGAGATGCTACACGTATACGTCAATGCTGTACTAGAGGAAGCAGGACTACCAAGCTACCTGACAGCTATGGATATGCGCCGTACTGCTATCACTGAGATGGTTGAGGCAGGTGTAGATATAACGCAGATCAAACAAGTGTCTGGTCACACTAACATCAACAGCCTGACGCCTTACATCAAGCATACCTACACTGGTGCATCGGAAGCACTAGCCCAGCGCAGTGCATTTAAACAGGAGAAGGAGTGATGACACGCAATTATAAGGAGCATGATAGAGCTTACAAAAAGGCTTACTATCAAGCTAACAAAGATAAGATAGCTGTTACACAGAAAGCTTACTATCAAGCTAACAAAGATAAGATAGCTGTTAAAAAGAAGGTTAAGAGTGCTGCTTACTATCAGGCTAACAAAGAGAAGATAGCTGTTAGACAGAAAGCCTACAGAGAGGCTAACAAAGAGAAGTTACTAGCCTACAGAGAGGCTAACAAAGAGAGGATACTAGCTAACAAGAATGCTTGGGTAAAGGCTAACAAAGAGAGGGTAGTTGCTTACTATCAAGATAACAAAGAGAAGTTTTTCGCACGTAATGCTAAACGCAGAGCAGCAAAACGAAAACAGATACCTATAAAAGTGCGTGATTGTCCTATAGAAAAGAATCGTGTAAACCAAATATATAAACTGAGTGACATGTTTACTAAAGCAACAGGTGTGCAGCATCACGTCGATCATATGTGGCCTCTTAGCAAGAAAGGCCCACATTGGAGTGGGAACTTACAAATAATTACTGCTACAGAAAACCAAAGAAAAAGTGCAAAGTTAAATAAAAATATTAAAGCAACAGTACGAGAGATGCTAAAGGATATAAAAGATGCTTATTGATATGGACAAACTAGACATAGCTGAAGGTGCTAACATCAGGAGCGACTGCCCTAGATGTGGCGGTAAGAATACTTTTACTGCTACCAAGCGTGACGGTAAGATAATCTACAACTGCTACAAACTATCTTGTGATGCCAAAGGTAAAGTTAGCTATGGCATGACAGCAGAAGAGATGAGTAGCTACTTTGTTAAGCCTCTTATAGAAACTGGAAATGTTAACAAGAGGGCAGAACCTTTCGTTTATCCAGAACATATAGCTAACCCTGTAAACAACAGATACATAAACAGATTTCGTATGAGATGGCAGGGTATATATGCAGAAACATTACGAGGTGTAGAGTTACTGTACGACATTAAAGATAAACGTGCAGTGTTTCCTATCTATCACAACGGTGTGCTCGTAGATGCAATAGGCCGTGAGCTAGATGGCGCTAAACCTAAATGGCTGCGCTATGGTAAGGCTGCTGAGTACGCTAGGTATTCCTACGGTACAGCTAATGGTGTATTCATATTAGTGGAGGATGTTATTAGTGCTATCACTGTGGCTAAAGTATGGCCCGGTGTAACAGGTTTCGCACTACTAGGCACTAACTTAACTGATGCACACAAAGAGTGCTTGAGTGACGATGCTAAGTATGTTATCGTTGGACTTGATCCTGATGCTATGCGTAAGACTTTAGTTATGCGCAAAGAGATAGAGGCTTGGTGTGACATACCTACCAGAGCTATCAGGTTACGTGATGATATTAAGTATCAAGATGATGAAGATATAAACTTCTTGGGGAGGTGGATTGATGAGGCAAAGAGGCACAACAAACAAGAGCAACCCAATGGCGAAGGATTTACGACAACCCAAGTACAAACCACAGGTGATACCTGATAAGAAGAAACCTAAACCAGTGCGTAAGCACAAACATAAAAAGACTGAGATATGCAGTTAAATCTTTTTCAGGAACTACCAGAACAGTGTGATAAAAGAGATGAAGATAATAGTAGAAAATGCAGGGTTTGTAATGCTACAAAACACATTACTAAGTTTCAAATATCGTCATATAAAAAAGGAGATAGACCAACATATAAGTATACTTGTCAGAGGTGTAGTTATAAACTTGCAAAAGAAAGAGATGAACTTAGAAAAAAACATGGACCACCTGCTGATTCATGTGCCTGTTGTGGAGAATACACCCAGACTAAACTAGATCATTGCCACAAAACTAAAAAGTTTAGAGGTTGGCTGTGTGATTTTTGCAACAGAGGCATAGGCTTACTAGGTGACAACAAGGAAGGAGTAAAGATGGCTATTAAATATTTGGAGGGTACAGATGGACATTCGTGAGAAGCAACTCACTAAAGAAATATATCGCATGATAGGCTCACTGAAGAAGGTGTTCAGTGATAAGGGTAAGCGTAAGCAGCTAGAAGAGGAGGTTGCTTACAAGCAAAAGGAACTACAAGATCACATGGGTGTGAAGACCTTTATCAGACCCATGAATAACATGGAACGTAAAGCAGCTAAGGAGAGGCGCAAGAAGAACAGTAAGTGGTCCGGTGATGGAGGGGAGTTGTATGAGTAGCGACAATCAATATCACATTAAGGGATGGTTCTCTGCTTTTCTAATCTGTACGTTTATGATACTAGGAGTGCCAGTAATTATTAATCTTATCTATTGGCCTGAGATAGGTGTATGGACTATTACCAATGACCCCTAGAGAAGCAGCGCAGATAGAAGCAGAGGTTACGTACATAAAATTCTTACAGTGGTGTAAGAAAGCCACGTATATAATCATAGGTACACTACTCCTTCTTGTGTCCTGTAACTTTGGGGTTGATGATAAGAAATACCCAAACTACAACGGTGAGGTCTATGCACCTATGAATATAGGAGAAAAGAAATGATTACTAGATTATTACTAACAGCATGTCTGTCTATTGGCGGCGGCGCTCTTGCCTATGCAGGAAAGATACAAACAAAACCAGTGATATGTGGAGATCAAGATGAAACTTTTTCTACCTTACGTACTTTTAAACAACAAAAAATCTATCAGGCTACACAACTAACCACAGTCAAAGAATCTGATGGATTCAGTGATACGCCTGTGCTATTGCCTATGGCAATCTTTATGAATCTTGATGAAGGTACATACACTGTAGTTGAGTACCATCCAGCCTATAATCAGTACTGCCTAGTTAGCTTTGGAAGAGAAGGAGAGTTTGTAAATGAATAAAAATTATTATATTGATGAGCTAAATAAAAAAGTAGCCAGCCTTGAGAAAAGAATTAAGGTGTTAGAGAATCTTTTATTAGGAGATAGTAAGTGATTGAAGTAACATACATAGAACACATGGGAAGTGATGTGTCAGTAGTTAATGCAGCCAGAGTTAGCTTTGGTAAGAAGACTACCCTAACCTATACGCTGCCAGAGGATGATAAGCTTATTAAATACTTAGCCAAGCACAGGCACATGTCACCCTTTGGTCACTGCTTTGTGTCGTTCCATATCAAGGCTCCTATCTTTGTAGCTAGACAGTTAGTCAAGCACAAATTTCTACGATGGAATGAGATCAGCCGTAGGTATGTAGATGATGAGCCAGAGTTCTATACACCTGACAACTGGAGAGAAAAAGCAAATAATAAAAAACAAGGTAGTGGGGACGGTTTTGTAAATAAAATTATGTGTAGTGATAAAGATATGTACCCACCTGATAAGACTTATTTAGCTGACTTTTGGGAGGTTGAAGTATCTGACATTGTAAATGATGAAGTATATGGCCCTTGTCACTCAAGGTATAACGAACTTATTAATATAGGAGTATGCCCAGAGCAAGCACGTATGGTACTACCACAGTCAACTATGACTGAGTGGTACTGGTCTGGTAGCCTTGATGCGTTCTCAGATATGTGCAAGCTACGAACTGCTAGTGACACACAGGGGGAGACTAGGGATGTAGCCCAGAAAATAAGCTATCGTATGGGTAAGCTTTTTCCGGTAAGTTGGAAAGCATTAATGGACACAATGGAAGAGATATAAGATGGAACATGGAGAGTTGTCCCTTATACGGACACTAATGAACAAAGACTTTTATGATAACAACAAAGGAATACATACACCAGATAAACTATTTACGAAAGATGTACGCAGAATAAAACAAACTGTAGACTACGCTATGGGTCAGTTCGACAAGGACTTATCCTTTGCAGAGCTAGAGGGCCTGTTCTTTACTAGAGAGACGATGACTACAGCTAACAAGGAGTCGTACAAAAGAGTGTTCGACAAGCTGCGTGATGAAGCACCCATGCGCTCAGAGGTAGCACAAGAAGTTATGTCTAGCTTGTTCAGGAATGTAGTAGGTGAAGAGGTAGCGAACTTAGGTTTCGACTACGTGAACGGTGAGAAGAATACGCTTGAGCCACTGCGTAATATACTGACTGACTACCAAGATAACTTCTTGCCTAACTTAAAAGTAGATTGGGGTGACATATCCATAGACAACCTACTCGTAGCTAACGAGATACAATCTAAGTGGCAGTTCAACATACCATCCCTACAAAGAAAGGTAGAGGGCGTATCAGGTGGGCATCTGGTTCTAGTAGGTGCTAGACCTAACACAGGTAAGACTAGCTTCCATGCCTCTCTGATAGCCTCTGAGGGTGGCTTTGCTAGGCAGGGTGCTAGGTGCATTGTACTGTGTAACGAGGAGAGTTACACTCGTGTGGGTGCTAGGTATCTTAGTGCTGCATCAAACATGCCTATGGAAGAGATCAAGGACAACTATGCCCTAGCATCTACGAGGTACAAGCCAGTGTACGACAACATCAAGATAGTTGATAGCACAGGTAAAGACATGAACTGGGTTGAGGCTGTAGTAAAGAACTACAAGCCTGACATAGTGGTGTTAGACATGGGAGATAAGTTCGCCAACAAGACAGGTGCTGACTCTCATGTGTACCTCAAGGATGCAGCCATCCACGCCCGGAACATAGCTAAACAGTACGAGTGTGCTGTGATCTGGATGTCTCAGCTATCAGCAGAGGCAGAGGGTAAGGTATATGTTGATCAGTCTATGCTAGAAGGAAGCAAGACAGGCAAGGCATCAGAGTGTGACTTGATGGTGTTGATATCTAAGAACCCAAATGTAGAAGGAGAGTATGAAGGAGATACAGAAAGACACTTAGTAATAGCTAAGAACAAACTAAAAGGTGGATGGCATGGCAGGGTAACTTGCAAGCTAGATGGAGAGAGGGCTAGGTATTCAGCATGAGGAGGGTGCTTGATGTAGAGAACTCCATAACACTACGTGATGGAAAGATATACAATGATCCTTACGAAGAGGCTAATACTCTGACTGAGGTAGGTGTCTTGTGTTTAGAAAGTGGCATGAAGAGACTGCTACCATTTGACCACAACGAGGCTACAGAAAAAGATAAGATGAACTCTTGTGTCTTACAAAGATTACTTGATAGCACCACGCTGCTGATAGGTCACAACTTACAATATGATCTACAGTGGCTGTGGGCTAACGGCTTTGAGTATGACGGTGAGATATATGATACCATGCTGGCAGAGTATCTGCTTATGCGTGGACAGAAGCAGCCCCTGAGCTTAGAGCAGTGTGCTATACGCAGAGGCTTGAAGTACCAAAAGGATGATACACTTAAAACTTATTACAAGAAAGGATACAACACAAATGAGATACCGTTGGATGAACTCAGCCATTATCTTGAGCTTGACCTGCTTACCACTGGCGAACTGTACTACGCCACAGATAGGGATTTCAAAACCCCTGCTTCAGCATCCCTTAAATCCGTTCAAGGAATCACCTTTAGAACCTGCAAAGCTCTCGCAAGAATGTCTAGATCAGGGATCAGGGTGGATACAGCCGCCCTCAAACACGTCAGACATGACTATGAACGAGAGCGAAATGAAATCCTTGAGCGATTGCAGGGTAGAACTAGAGCACTCATGGGAGGAACACCCATAAATTTAAACTCACCGGAGCAGTTGTCTTGGGTTATCTTTAGCCGTAAGCCAAACGATAAGAAGGAGTGGGCAGAGCTATTTGATTTTGTAGACCCGTCTGACTTTAAAGATGCAGTAAAAAAGAATAGCACACTTATGCTAAAGACAAACGTAAAGACTTGCCCTGACTGTAATGGTACAGGCAAGGTGTACAAGATAAGAAAGGATGGTACACGTTACGCTAAGCCTAACAAGTGTCCTAAGTGTGGTGGTAAAGGCTACCTTCTTATAAATACTAATGAGATGGCTGGACTTGGCTTCTTCCCACCAAGCAAGAAATGGATAAGTGCAAACGGGTTTGGTGTAGGTAAGAAAAACTTGGATACACTTATAGCTACAGCTAAGCACAACCACATGGAGAAAGCGATTGGATTTTTACAGGATGTTAAGCGGCTTAGTGCTATTAGTAGCTACCTCAGTAGCTTTGTGGATGGCATTTACTCCAACACTAAACGAGACAGAGTTTTACATATTACCCTTACCCAAACAAACACCAATACGGGTAGATTTTCTGGACGAAAACCTAACATGCAAAACATGCCAAGAGGAGGAACCTTCCCCATAAAACGTGTGTTCATTTCGCGCTGGGATGGTGGTAAGATAATCGAAGCTGACTTTGCACAACTTGAGTTCAGGACTGCTGCTTTCCTCGCACAGGACAGCACAGCCATGAGGGAGATAGATACAGGGTTTGATGTACACTCCTACACAGCAAAGGTTATCAGTGATGCAGGACAGCCTACAACACGTCAAGAAGCAAAAGAGCATACCTTCGCCCCTCTCTTTGGAGCTACCGGGTATGGCAGAAGTAAGGCAGAAGCTGCATACTACAAGCAATTTGTAGAGAAGTACAAGGGCATAGCTAAGTGGCACAAGAAGCTAGGTGATGAGGCTGTGAACGAAGGTAAGATAACTAACGTCAGTGGTAGGCAGTACGCTTTCCCTGATGTGGTACGCAGGGAGAACGGCTCAGTCAGTCACTTCACTATGATCAAGAACTATCCAGTTCAGGGCTTTGCTACGGGTGACGTTGTGCCTGTAGTTTTGCTAGAGCTTGACCGTCTTTTGCAACCTATGCAGTCGTGCTTGGTAAACAGTGTGCATGATAGTGTGGTAATTGACGCACACCCTGAAGAAATAAATGATGTGTTAAGAATTATAGATTTACTTAACGACAACCTTAATGATATAATTCAAAAAGAATACGATATAGAAATGAATGTACCACTACTATTAGAGTCCAAGATTGGTGACAACTGGCTTGACATAAAAGACGTTTAGTGGTATAACTTGAGACTTAACTTAGTATGCATAGAAAGGATAAAATATGCAAGAGAACGCAGTAGCATTAAAGGTAGATAACATGAACCTAACTGACGCAATGGGCTTCTCTGCCCCTGCAGGACAGGCACAGTCTAGCCTAGCTAGGATTACAGGGGTAGTTATACAACAGGCAATCGATGGTAAGGTAGCAACTTCCCCTGTGTTTAAGATTGTGACTGAGGAAGACACAGTGTTCGCAAGGAAGGTAGAGGTACGCCTATTTGCTGAACGACAGAAGTGGCAGCGCTGGGATAGTGAGAACAAAACCATGCAAAAGTCTGTCCTGTCTACTAATTTAAATCACGACATGAAAGACACGATTGGTACGTTTAATCTTGGTAGACCATCAGGTTACATCAAAGACTTTGCTGCACTACCCAAAGATCAACAAGACCTAATCCGTAGTGTTAGTCGTGTTAAGGTTATCATGGGTATGGCTACACTAACAGATGCTTTCTATGAGGGCGGTGATCCTGCCGATGGATATGACCAAGAGTTCGCCTTTGTCATGGATGTAAAGAACCGTGACAGCTTAAAGTCTATTGATACTACAGTAGGTAAGCTAATCAAGAAGCGTATCAATCCTGCAGAGCAGAGTATAGCTTTGTTAGGAGAGACACGCAATCTACCAAACGGTAATCCCTACATGGTAATCAACGCTTCACTTAGTAACTTTGTTGGTTTGCAAGAAGGTGATAACGATACTCTGCAAGATTTTCTAGACTACGTTGGTGCTAGCAATGACTACGTTACTACCAAGTGGGCAGAGAATAATGTAGAAACTATATCTGCCAGTGAGCAAAACATTGTATCTAACATAGTAGACGTAGAGGACTTTGAATAGTGAATCATCCTGCTGAAATAGCACTGCACCAGTACCTAAGAAACTCTATTGATGGTAAGTCTAAGATGTCAAAGGCTATCATTGAAAAAGTAAAAGATGATATTGGTGTAGCTCTTGAGAAACAATTCAATGAGCCTGAAGGTAAGCGAGAGTTTAGGTTAAGGATGTCCAATGTCGGGCGTCCTAAGTGCCAGCTTTGGTTTGAAAAGAATGACCCAGTGCATCAAGACGTATTGCCTACATCATTTAAGATTAATATGATCTTTGGAGATATGATAGAGGCATTACTGAAAGGTCTGTTACGAGCTTCTGGGGTAGAGTTTGGTGATAACAAGAAGGTATCACTTCCTTTGTCTGACACTGAGGAAATTGCTGGTGAGTATGACATGCTACTGGATGATAAGATAGATGATGTCAAGTCAGCTAGCAACTGGTCATACGATAATAAGTTCTTAGACTTTTATACACTTGAGAAAGGTGATGGGTTTGGCTACGTGCCACAGCTTGTTGGCTATTCTGAGGCAGCTAACAAGAAGGTAGGTGGCTGGTGGGTTGTTAATAAGAACAATGGTAGCTTCAAGTATGTTTCAGCAGCAGAGGTAGATAAGGATAAAGTTATACAAAAGATAAAGGATGTCCATGAGTATCTCAAGAGTGATGCACCATTTGAGAGATGCTTTACGGATGAGCCAGAGTCTTACAGAGGTGTGAATAGTGGTAACTATAAGCTACCTATGGATTGTAACTTCTGTTCACATAAAGCTAAGTGCTGGCCTACGCTGAAGAGCTTACCATCTAAGGTGTACAAAGGTAAAAGAGAAGCACCTATCATACATTATACTCGACTAAAAGGAGAATACTAATGTCGGAAGTAAAGATAAACGACAGGCAATATGACACAGATGATATGACAGAGGAACAGCTAGACTTGCTAAATGTGCTACAACAAAACACAGTAATAGCTAATCAGCTAGATCATCAGATACAATGTGTTCGTGCTATTGGTAAGGTAAAGCTAGAAGAACTAGTTAAGTTACTAGATGCCCCCAAGAAAAAGGCATAGCACTAGGAGGTATCGCAGTGGCTTAGAAGATAATGTTGCTGCGTATCTTAAAAAACATCAGAAGAAAGTCAGGTATGAGCGTTTAAAAATAGAGTGGGAAGACCTACGATACAGAACGTACACACCTGACTTTATGTTAGACAATGGTATCATAATAGAAACCAAAGGCATCTTTGACGTAGAAGATAGACGCAAACACTTAGCTGTACGGAGACAACATCCAGAGCTAGACATTCGTTTCGTCTTTAGTAACTGCAAAGCAAAGTTGTACAAGGGATCAAAGACAAGGTACTGTGATTGGTGTGACAAGCATGAGTTCAAGTGGGAACACAGGGTCATACCTGAAACTTGGCTAAAAGAAAAAGGCAAACTTATAACGGTTAAAACAATACCGTTCAAAGGGAAAAAGAAAGTGACAGCATGAAATATGAAATAGGAGATGATGAAGTAGCTTTAGTTTTGAAGCCTTGCTCTTTTGACAAAGGAGGTAAGTGGACAGGGGAGATGAACACTGGACTTGTAGTAGGACAAATAAAACTACTTACATCAGAAGATGTATCTTACGTTGTACATTTAGCTACATTGATGGGTGCTTTTTTAGAGCTTGCACAACATGATGATGAGTTGTATAATGCAGTAGAAGAACACAGAAATGATTTGATAGGCTTAGAACATCAACTACAAAAAGAAAGACCTCTATATGAAAAGGTAGAGGGTACGGATGGTAAGGTTCTAAAGCTAACGAGGTTTACTAAAACGCAAGGAAACGCATAATGAGTGTAATAACTATGGCAGATCAAACTATTAATGTAGATGACATAATAAATGGTGATACTACGTTTAACTACGACAGTGTAAAGAAGCCAGCACATTACAACCTGACTGATGGTATAGAATGTATAGACTATATTAAGCAAGTATTAGGACCAAACGGTTTCGTAGCTTACTGTAGAGGTAACGTAATAAAATATAATCACAGGGCAGCATACAAGAACCCTACACCTGTAGAGGATTTAAAGAAAGCGCAACAGTATTTGACATGGGCAAATAAAACACTAAAGGAGATACACAAGTGAACGGTACAAATAAAAAGTTTAGCGTTACATTTCTATTGGAGGTAGATGAAGCGTGTAACGTACTATCGACTGTACAAGATGCACATGAGGAAGATGTTCGTGATCTGATACACAACACGTTTCACGACATAGATGATGTGAAGATAGATAACTTAAATATTAAGGAGAGAACATGATTAACGCAAGCGGCATGGAAGCGTTTGAATATCATAACAACGTGGACAATGGTGAAGAATTGCCTACAGACTACCAGACTTTTATACATCAGTCTAGGTATTCCAAGTGGATGCCAGAAGAAAAGAAAAGAGAGAACTGGAGTGAAACAGTACAACGCTACATAAGCAATGTGGTTGACGGTAAAGTATCCCCAGCAGAACAGCTAATGATAGAGGATGCTATACTAAAGCTAGAGGTAATGCCATCCATGAGAGCCATGATGACTGCAGGGCCAGCAGCAGACAGAGATAATACATGCATATACAACTGTAGTTACTTACCCGTAGATGACCCTAAGTCCTTTGATGAGGCTATGTTCATCCTTCTCTGTGGTACTGGTGTCGGGTTCAGTGTCGAGAGGCAATACATCAACAAGCTTCCTGAAATCCCTGTTCTCTATCATTCCGATACCACTATCATTGTTAAGGACAGTAAGGAGGGGTGGGCTAAGGCGTTTAGACAAGTGTTGGCACTCCTGTGGGCTGGTGAAATCCCTAAGTGGGACATGTCTCTTGTACGTCCAGCAGGTGCTAGGCTAAAGACATTTGGCGGTAGGGCTAGTGGCCCAGCGCCTTTGGTTGATCTATTTAGATTTACTACACAGACATTTAAAAATGCTGAAGGGCGTAAGCTTAGTGCTCTAGAGTGCCACGATATTATGTGCTTTGTAGGACAGATAGTTGTGTCTGGTGGTGTAAGACGCAGTGCTATGATCTCTTTGTCTAACCTCAGTGATGATCGTATGCGTCACGCTAAGTCAGGCCAGTGGTGGGAGACAGCAGGACATCGTGCTCTAGCTAATAACTCTGTGTGCTACACGGAGAAGCCAGATATGGAATCATTCTTACGTGAGTGGACATCTCTGGTAGAAAGTAAGTCAGGAGAAAGAGGGATATTTAATCGTGAAGCATCTAAGGAACAAGCTGCAAAAAACGGTAGGCGTGACAGTGAGTGGGAGTTTGGTACTAACCCATGCAGTGAAATCATACTTAGGCCATATCAGTTCTGTAATCTTACTGAGGTTGTGGTTAGGGCTACGGACTCTATTGACGATCTTGAAAGGAAAGTCAGAGTTGCAACTATACTTGGGACAATTCAATCAACCTACACAAAGTTTCCATATCTGCGAAAGGTGTGGCAGCGAAATACAGAAGAAGAGCGTCTGTTGGGTGTGTCACTCACAGGGATAATGGATAACCCATTAATGACTACAAAGAACAAAGGTCTAGAAAAAACATTGGAGTACTTAAAAGATGTCGCTGTTTCTACTAATACTGAACTTGCTAGCAATCTCAATATACCCACGGCTACTGCAATTAGCTGCGTTAAGCCATCGGGAACAATATCCCAGTTGGTTGACAGTGCGTCTGGTATTCACCCTCGCCACAGTTCATTTTATATCCGTACTGTACGTGCTGATACCAACGACCCTCTAACTAAGTTCATGGCTGATCAAGGTATACCTAACGAGCCGTGTGTAATGAAGCCTGATAGCACAGTAGTGTTCAGCTTCCCCATCAAGTCACCAGACAAAGCAGTCCTGAGAGATGATCTAACAGCCATAGAGCAGCTAGAAACTTGGCTCATATATCAGCGACACTGGTGTGAGCACAAGCCATCAGTGACGATTACAGTGCGTGACGATGAGTGGCTTGAGGTAGGTGCATTTGTGTACAAACACTTTGATGAGATGAGCGGTATATCTTTCTTACCTCACTCAGATCATACGTACCAGCAAGCACCCTATCAAGAAGTAGGCAGGTCAGACTACAATATGTTAGCATCAATTATGCCAACTAGTATTGATTGGTCTAGACTATCTGACTATGAAGAAGACGATAACACAGCATCTATGCAAACACTAGCGTGTAGTGGCGATAGCTGTGAAATAGTAGACTTAACATAAAGGAGAAATAAGATGGTTGAGTTTTTTGTAGTATCTATAATCGCCGTTGGCGTAGTAACAGAGGCAGTCTTTCCTGCCATTAGTAGTGGCATTGATATGGCTACACCCTATGTTAATCAAGGCATAGATGCAGTAAAAGGTATCGTTAAATGAAGTGGATACTAGTCCTTATCTTTTTTAATGATGGACTACACTACGCACAAACACAGCCTTACTTATATGAGAACTACGATATATGTCAGGTTGCAGCAGATGAGGTAAAAGAAGTGTACGTAAAAAATATGCCACACAAAGATGCAGAAGTTATGGCATTCTGTGCAGCACTACCCCGGCGATAATGACCATAGAAAGTGAAGCAAAAGAGCACATGGAAAGAAAGCAAAGGCTTTTTTATGAGGGGCTATTGAGAAAGCTAGAGCCTATTAAGCAGCACATAAATGAACACTTGCCTAACAGCAAGAACAAAGAACGGGCTTTAGAAAGAGTAGATGATGTAGTTATGATAGCTAAATATACTGCAGAATTACATGGATTAAAGTAAGACTAATCTAGTTTAGCACTAGGTGGACACTGTTGGCTTTCATCCCACAAGACTATGTGGTAAGGCCAGTAGTGATACCTAGTGCTAATCTTTTTTGGGCATCTGTATTCACAGACTGTGTACATCGTAGCTATTGGAGCCATGCCAAAGAATATACCAGTTAGAGCACATATCACAAGCCAGTTTTGATTTTGAGGTTAAGATGATTTATAATAGATTCATATGTCTGCAACTCTCTATAGTTAAAATCTTTTAGCTCTGCATCTACGCCTCTTTCTTTCATCATACGTAAGGCTTTCTTTTGTTGTTCTTTTGTTCCCTTATTAGATGCATCATATCTTTTTTGTTCTAAAAAACCTTCACTTGTAGCTATTTTAAAATTATCTCTTACGTGTTTTCTAGCTCTCTTTAATTCTTCTTTTACCCTACCTCTCTTGTGTGCTAAATCGCCCTCTCTAAAGTTTTTACTCTTTAGCAATCGTGTCATTCTTCTTTCTAATACAGGGGCTAATGTCTCATTAAATATTCTATCGTACATAGGTATTTGTGATCTTTGATCTGCTTTCCATGTTTGTAGTTCTGATAGAGTATAGGCTTTTTCTGTAGCAGTCTTGCCTCTCTTAATATTCAAACCTAGTATACGAGCTAGTGGGTTAGCGTCATAAATATCACCTTCCCTTGTAGCTACACGCAAGTTCTCGCCTGTCAGTGCCTCAGACTCTCCTATCAAAACTTCTAATATATTGTCAAAGTATTTAGATGCAGACTGCGTAAACTTATTTACTCCCTCTGCCTGTCTCACATCTTTAGCTATATCGTTACCAGCAAGATACCCTACAGACCTGTTTACTGCATCAAGTGGACGTGTAGCACCTGCAGCTATATTGCCTAAAGACTTATACAAAGCATCTAATGTTTTACCTCTGTCGCTACCGTCACCAGTAAAATAATCAAACACATTAAATAGATCATTACCAAACTGTGCATCTCTAGCTACCTGCCCTATGGCTAACTGATTTAATACTTCTTCTCGTAGCTCTGGTGGTACGGACTCTCCTTTTCTACGTAAGTTAGCGGCTCTACCTATTGCTAAGAACAAAGAAAACGGAAACACATTTCTTACATCTACGATAGTCCCACTCATTTCTATTTCATTAACAGCCAAACCTTTTTTCTGTCTCTCATCATCCATTTGCATTGCCATTACTAGCGCAGTAGTTCCTACCATAGAACGTGCCATAGCTTCATTAGCTTTTATGTCTTTGCCACTTGCCTTATATATCCTTGATGCTGCAGGTAACAAGCTAGCTGGCCCCCATTGATATGCAGTAGCCACAACATTATTCATAAATCTACCAAAGGGTATAACAGTACCAAGCAAAGGTGTGTTAGATGCTTGCTCTACAAACTTAGCTGCAAAACCTAGCATCTGATCATCCGTGGTGTAGTCTTTAGAGAACACTGATCGTAACGTAGTATCTACTGCACCACCTATTACATCATCATCTATCTTAGCCATATCACCTGACTCTAACACACTAGCTAAAGTTATATTTGGGTTGTCCTTACCGTGCTTTAATCTAATATATTTATCTAGCTCAGTCATAAACATTTGTGACTTAGTAAATACATCCTGCACACGTACTCCTGTTATCATCATGGCGGCATCAGCAAATATTTCAGTCTTCTCTAGTAATGGACTATCTATATCCATGTTATATCTTTTGGCTGTTCTTTCTATGCCCCCACCTATAGTTTCAAATAACAAACCTTTTACCTGCTTGTTGTTATCTATTGTTGTCATCAAGTCCATAAAACTTTCATACGTAGACATAGGATCAAGAAAGTTTTTCATCTTTTGTGCTTGTAAATCTTTATACACACGAGCCTGTCTAAACAATTCTTTACTAAGATTCTTGTCACCTTTAGTTGCAGATGCTACACCAGCTACACCTAACATACCAGTGCTAAAGAGATCAGCTACACCTTGCCCACCATAAAACTGTGCAAAGCCAGCTACGTTAGCTGCAGTTGTAGCTGGAGATGAAACTAAAAGACGCTTCCATATGTTTTGCATATACGCTCCGTACTGTGCTTTTTTTCTTTTCTTACCAAACTCTTCTGCTAACTTATCCTGTACCTCTTTAGAGTTTATAGTTTCAACTAATAACTCATTGCCAGATACAACACCTCCATCTACAGCCCTACGAACACTAGCCATAACACTCAGTGTACTACCTGCACCACTAACTGTAGCAGCTATAACATCTCCTAGTTCCACAGGTAAGCTGTGCAACGTGCCTAGTTCTATGTTAGTGTGTTTTCTAAATAACTGTGATATATCTTTTAAATCATCAGGGTCCATGTAGTGCAATAAGTTTGTCATGATATCTGATACTTTTGTAGTCTTAGAAAATTTAATACCGTTGTCTTTAAATATCTTGGCTAACCCACCTACTTCTACTGGTCCTTTTATACCTAAAGCCTCTTTGCCATCAGGTGTGTAGCCTAACATAATTTTACTTAACAAACTTTCTGGCATTATTTGATTACCGTCTGAACCTTCAAAGGTTGCTTTACCAGTTTGTACTTTTGTGTTCCAATCTCGTATATCTTTCTTCATTTGATCTGCAGCTTGTTTAATTGATTTTTGCTTTAAAATAGGTGCAGCTACTGCCTCTCTAGCTAATTTGTTTACTAGGGTCTGTTGCTTTTTTATTTGTGCCTTTGGTGCTTTAGCTTTTTTAAGTTTACGTAATGCTTCTTTCTCTGCTTTAAATCTTTTTAGTGGAAACTCCTCTGCTCTGCTTGCAGCCTTTGCATTATCCATAGCCTCAGACAAACCAGACATACCATCAAACTTACCGAATGTGTAATGCAACCCACCCCCTATACCACCCAACGCTAACGACATGGCAGTTTGTGCAGCACTAAACTTGTCCTGTGCTCCTATGTCATGGTATATATCTTGTGTGGCTACATCCTGTACACCAGACAAAAGAGCATCAATTGCTGTAGTTTGTATGACAGCCTTTTTAGCAGCCTTACCTTTTAGCTCTCCTGTCTCTTCTCTTATAGCTCTTTGTGCGGCCTGTAGCCTAACTTTAGCTCTAGCTTTCTTTGCTGCAGCGTTAGATGCTCTCTTCATAGATGCCTTAGTGTAGCTACTACCTGCTAACTTAGCAGTCATGGCATCTGCAGCCTCTTCTCCTGCCTTTTTAGCTGCCTCTTTAGTAGCTCCACTAGCAGACGCTCTCCTAGCTGCAGCAGCTACAGAGGCTTGTATAGCTTTCTTACTAGCCTCACCTACGCCCAGCGCACTTGCTTTACCCAAGCCGCCTGTAGCTAGACCTATATAGTTTGTAGGGTCACTTGCTATAGATAATATATAATCTTTTACACCGTCCACTGCACCAAACAAACCATCATTGACAAACACGTTACCTAAACTATCGTACAACTCATATGCTTCTTTAGCTACATTCTTAGTTTTATCGTCTGCTTTACTAATAAATCTAGCCTCTCCTGCAGTAGCAACTATGTTAGTGTTAAACCTACGCATACTGTCA
>CERN01047694.1_pt1 | contig 16847 bp, 27 predicted proteins | sample 530761 | NCBI WGS metagenome assembly CERN01 (sample SAMEA2620947, study PRJEB7988) | marine metagenome | isolation source: saline water (ENVO:00002010), including | reverse complement strand
GAACCAAGTGCAACATTAACGAATTTATTAGGAGTTTTAATCGATTCTGGTAAACAGTTCGCCGCAACGGTAGAACAACCAACAGGCGACGGTAATTCTGAAGCCCCAGTAGGAACTACTGTCGCTCTTTTGGAAAAAGGTCAAAGAGTTATGTCTGCAATCCATAAAAGATTGCATTATGCACAAAGACAGGAATTTAAAATTTTAAAAAGAGTGTTTGGTGAGTTTCTTCCACCTGAATATCCGTATCAAGTACAAGGAGCTTCTCAAAGTATTTTTCAAGAAGACTTCGATAATTCTGTAGACGTACTTCCTATAAGCGATCCTAATATATTCAGTATGACTCAAAGAATTGTACTTGCGCAAACTCAATTACAAATGGCACAAGCAGCACCTGAGTTGCATGACTTAAAAGAAGCTTATCGTAAAATGTATCTTGCTTTAAACATTAAAGACATAGATGCAATATTACCAAGAGAAGAAGAAGTTCCTCCAAGAGATCCAATTAGCGAAGAACAAGCTGCATTAACTGGAAATCCGATAAAAGCGTTTGAATTTCAAAATCATGAAGCATATATCGCAGCACATAGTGCATTTTTACAAAATCCAATGGTTCAACAAAATCCACCTGTAATGCAGGCAATAGGTGCGAATATTCAAGAGCACCAAGCTATGTTATATAGAATTCAAATTGAACAAGCACTTGGACAACCATTACCGCCACTAGACCAAGAGTTACCGCCTGAAATAATGAATGAAATAGCGGTAGCAGCAGCAGAAGCTACGCAAATAGTTACAGGTCAAGCACAAGCAATGGCACAAGCGATGCAAAACCCTGATCCACAAAGACAAATGTTTGAACAACAACTTCAGTTAGAAAAAGATCAATTAATGCAAAAAGAACAAAAAGATGCTCGAGATAAAGAAGTTGAGTTAATGAAAGCTGATCTTGATGCACAAATAGAACGTGAGAAAATGCAGGCTGATCTTCAAGTTGAAGATACGAAAGCAGCAATCGATTTACAAGAACTAGAGATGAAAAACCAAAGAGATCTTGAAAAGAACTACACCGAACTGGTTAAAACAGTAAAAGAAACTAGACAACAAAATGGAGAAAACTAATGCGTGACTATTATGGAAACGATAAGTACCCGTCTCCTTCACCTAAGAAAACTAAGGCAGCCCCTAGTTTTCCTACTATGAAGGATGATACAAAAACTCAATCTGTTAAAGCAGGTGAATGCTTAGATAAACCTGAAGAGGCGAAAGTAAAAGCTGCTTACGGACAGACAAAAGGACTTCTTTGGTATCGATCTATTAAATAATTAATGGATTATATCAAAGTAGCGGAGCATTTGCTCCAAAAACTACGAAAGAGAAAAGAAGATCTTTCGCAAACACTAGCTACTGGTGGAGTTCAGGATATTGAACAATATCAGAGAATAGTTGGTGAAATAGCGGGTTTGAATATAGCGGAGCAGGAAATTCAAACCTTAAACTCAAATATGGAGGACATAGATGACTGAAACTGTTCCAAATCGAGTTGACAATTTTGGCAGTCAAGACGAAGACTCTGTTCAAGAAGAACAAGAGCCTACGCTTACTGTTGAGACATTAGACTCGCACACGGAAAAATTACCGCACCCCACAGGATATAGGATATTAATCCTTCCTTTTTCTACACCATCAGTAACGAAAAGTGGCATACACTTAGCTAAACAAACAGTTGATAAGGAAAGGTTAGCAACTGTTGTAGGTTATGTTGTTAAACTTGGACCTGATGCCTATGGAGACATGAATAAGTTTCCAGACGGTGCTTGGTGTAAAGAGGGAGATTGGGTTATATTTGGTCGATATGCAGGAGCTCGTTTTAAAATAGAAGGTGGCGATATGCGTCTTTTAAACGATGACGAGATTTTAGCAGTTATTGACAATCCTGAGGATATATTATCATAAACGTGGAGAAACCATGCAAGAAGAAGCAGAAAAAATAGAATTAGAACTTCCTGAAGGGGAAGTTGATATTCGAGAAGCTGATGTAGATACTTCAATTTCTGAAGTAAATACAGCAGAAACACAGGTAGAAGAAGTTAAAACTTCTTCTGAAGATGAACTAGATAAGATTAGTGAAAGCGTTCAAAAAAGAATTGATAAACTAACTTACAAAATGAGAGAGGCTGAAAGACAACGAGATGAAGCTGTAAATTATGCACAAAATATTTACACTGATAATTCTCAGTTAAAAGAAAAATTAAAAAATTCAGACTCTTCCCTTTTCAAAGAGTACGACAATAGAGTACAATCGGATCTTGAAAGAGCAAAATCCGTTTTAAAGGAAGCTCAAGAACAAGGAGACGCCGATGCAATTGCTAGTGCAACAGAACAAATCTCAAGGAGTGCAGCTGAAGCTGAAAACCTTAGAAGACTTTCTGCGCAGCAACAAGCTAAACAAGTTTCTAACGAACAAGAAGTTGTCGAAAATGTTCCGAATTTTAATCAACAAACAAATTCAAATCCTCAACCAGACCCTAAAGCAGAAGCTTGGGCTGAAAAGAATGAGTGGTTTGGAAATGATCAGGCTATGACATACGCAGCATTTGGTATACATAGACAGTTGATAGATGAGGGAGTTGATCCTAATACTGAAAACTACTACAATCAAGTAGATGAAAAAATTAAGGAATACTTTCCTCAAAAGTTTTCTAATGAGCAGTCTGCCCCCGTGCAACAGGTTGCTGCTAGTAGCAGAGGTGCTACAGGTAAAAAAAATGTACGCAAAATAAAACTCACACCAAGTCAAGTAGCAATAGCTAAAAGACTGAATGTGCCACTAGAAGAATATGCAAAACATATTGAGCAAGGAGTATAAATATGACAGAAGAAAATAATCAAGTCACTGACCGAAACTCTAGGTCTGCAGAGACACGAGACTCTCAAACTCGCAGAAAGCCTTGGCAACCCCCGTCTATGTTAGACGCACCTAAAGCCCCTCCTGGATATCAACACAGGTGGATCCGTGAATCTGTTAGAGGACACGATGATAAATCTAATATGTCTAAACGTATTAGAGAAGGATATGAACCCGTGAGAGCGGAAGAATATCCTGATTTCGAAGCCCCTACAATAGAAAATGGAAACAGGGCTGGAGTAATTGGGGTAGGAGGTTTGATCCTCGCTAAAGTTCCAGTTGAAACCGCTGATGAAAGAAACTCTTATTTTCAAACACAAACAAGAGAACAATTAGAGGGAGTAGACCATAACTATATGCGAGAAAGCGATCCTAAGATGCCTATTAAGGATAGTGATATTCAAAGATCATCTAAGGTTCAATTTGGTAGTCGGAATAAATCCGATAGTTAATAACAACAATATAAATATAGAGGTATATTATGGCTAATACAGATGCCCCAAACGGGTTTACGCCAGCATATCACATGTATGGTGGTGTTATTCGTCCTGCTCGTATGAGAATCGCAAGTGCAACTAATGCATCCATCTTTTCAGGTGATGTAGTAACGTTGTCTAGTGGTTATGTCATTCAAGGCACGGCGACTAGTACTCCCATAGGTGTTTTTTATGGCGTGTATTACACAGCTACTGACGGTACTCCAACTTTTTCGAAAGTTTGGACTGCTGACACTGCTACTCAAGGAAGTGCAGATGCTGAAGCTTTGGTTTATAGCGATCCAGGGATCGTTTACGAAGCTCAATTTACTGCAGGTACTCCTGCTGTAAGTTTTATCGGCAACAAGTACACTCTTTCAACTACAGCTGGTTCTACAACCAACGGTAGATCGAAAGAAGGTGCTACTGCAACAACTTCATCTGGGGTGGCGTTATGCGTAGGTTTTAACTTGGCACCATCAAATGCGATAGGTGCTTATGCAAGAGCTTACTTCACATTCCCGACGAATACATTCGCGGTTTAATTTAAGGAGTAATAACAAATGGCTATAAATAGAGCACAACTCGTAAAAGAGTTAACTCCAGGTCTACACGCACTCTTTGGATTAGAGTACGAACGCTATAACAATGAGCATGAAGACATTTTTGATACAGAAAGTTCTGAAAGAGCTTTTGAAGAAGAAGTGATGCTTAGTGGATTTGGCGAAGCGTCTGTCAAAGGTGAGGGTGCTGCCGTCGTTTACGACACAGCGCAAGAAGCTTGGACATCTCGTTATTCACATGAAACTGTAGCTTTGGCTTTCTCGTTAACTGAAGAAGCTATCGAAGATAATCTCTACGATACTCTTTCTTCAAGATACACAAGAGCTTTAGCACGTTCCATGCAATCAACAAAGCAAGTTAAGGCTGCAAACGTTCTTAACAACGCTTTTAGTTCTTCATACGTTGGAGGAGATGGAAAGGAGCTTTGCGCTACTGACCACCCAACTGTGGCGAATATTGACATGAAAAATGAGTTGTCTACAGCGGCTGACCTTAATGAGACTTCATTAGAACAAGCATTGATTGATATCGCTGCTTTTCAAGATGAAAGAGGTCTTAAAGTAAATGCACAAGCAAAGAAATTAATAATTCCACCTGCTTTGCAATTTACTGCTGACAGACTCATGGAAAGTCCTGGAAGAGTAAACACTTCTGATAACGATATAAATGCTATAAGAAACATGGGCATGGTTTCTGAGGGTTACGCAGTTAATCACTATCTAACAGATACTGATGCGTTTTTCTTAAAAACTGATGTTCCTAATGGTCTTAAGCATTTCGTTAGAACGCCTGTAGCAACTAATATGGAAGGTGACTTTGAAACTGGAAATGTTAGATATAAAGCTAGAGAACGTTACAGCTTTGGCTGGAGTGACTGGAGAGGAATCTTTGGTTCACCAGGAGCGTAAACTTTTTTATGTTCAACAGGAAAAGGGGTCTTCGGATCCCTTTTCTTTTTTGATTCTATGATATAGAATGAAACAAAACTAGGGTAATTATAATTGTTCTATCGACTGACCTAGCAGACAAGCCGAGACGATAGAATTCATTAAGGAGACTTAATATGGCAAAATCGACATTTTCAGGTCCAGTCAAATCATTGGCGGGATTTATTTCAGCAGGTAACGCTGTAGTAGTTAGTTTAACAGCTGACACTTCATTAACTGTTGCTTCACATGCAGGTAAAATACTTACTTGTAATGACGCAGACGGTAAATTTACTTTACCCAGTATTGTAGCTACCGCTCCTGGACGAGACGACGATCCTAATCAAACAAATAATTTAGGAGCTAGTTTTTTCTTTGTAGTAGAAACAGCAGCTACAGATATGGATATATTAACGGATGGAACAGATAAGTTTGTTGGTGGTCTTTACACTGGTGTAACTGACGCTACAGGTAAAACATTTATATCTGGTGCTTCTAATGATGTAATCACTATGAATGGTTCAACTAAAGGTGGACTAGCTGGCAGTATTGTAAAAGTAACTGCAATGGCTTCTGCGAAATACGCAGTTGAAGGAATCATCTTAGGTTCAGGAACTTTAGTAACACCATTTGCTGACGCATAATAGGAGACTAACATGAGTTCATCGGATGTAAAAGCCTCCGTACCTTTAACTTCTACAGGACAGTTACAAGGTACTATAGGTAGTGGAGCAGGTACAGCAACTAATTTGGGACCAATAAGGATTCAATCTGTACAGGCTCAAGCAAGTGCGGCTGATGCTACTATAAAAGTGTATGACGGTACAAGTGCTTCTGGAACTAAACTTTTAATGGAATTTAAATTTGGTAGTGCAGCAAACGAAGCGTTTGATCATTATCTACCAAACGATGGAGTTTATTTTAAAACTGGAGCTTACGTTGTATTAGCTAATTGCGACTTTTTCGTTGCTTATCATTGTTAAAATATGGCAACTTCAGGAACTCGTACATTTAGTTTAGATGTAGCAACCGCAATAGAAGAAGCATATGAACTTGCGGGTTTAGAAGCCCGCACGTCATATGACGCTGTTACTGCAAGACGTTCTTTAAACATCATGTTTGCAGATTGGGCAAACAGAGGTATTCAAATGTGGGAAGTTACTAAAGTTGAACAAGCTTTAACTGAAGGTGATGAAACATACACATTAAATCAATACGACATTGATGTTTTAGACGCATATATTCAAAAAACAGTAAATGGAATTGTTACAGATTATCAATTAACTAGGATAGATAGAAACGAATACATAAGTATTCCAACTAAAGCAACAAAAGCTAGACCTACACAGTTTTGGTTAGAACGTTCAATAACACCAGTAGTTCATTTATACCCAACACCAGAGAATTCAACGGACAAACTCATTTACTATTCTTGGCAAAGAATTCAAGACGCTACAGCTTCTTTAAATGATTTAGACATACCTAACCGTTTTATGCCTTGTTTGGTTTCTGGGTTAGCCTATTATTTGTGTTTAAAAAAGAATACTCAAAAACTATCTGTTATACAACCTTTGTATGAAAAGAATCTAGAAGATGCGTTAAGATATGACGAAGATAGATCTTCCGTGCATTTAGTTCCGAATAGAGGATATATTTAATGCCTTATGCTACAGGTAAATATTCTAATGCTATTTGCGATAGATGCGGGTGGAAATACCCTTATTTAACTATGAAAACAGAATGGGATCATACAAAAGTATGTCCAGAGTGTTATGAGCCAAAACATCCTCAATTAGAACCTATACAGGTTCCTGTAGATGCAGAAGTTTTATGGCAACCAAGACCAGATGTTCCGTTGCCTCAAGCGGGTTTAGGTAAAGTTACAACGACAAATCCTTCTTCTGCTGTAATAGCTCAAACAGGAACTAACATGATGAGGTTTAGAGACGACCCTAATATTGGAAGTGCTTTTTCTGGTCAAGAAGGTGAAACAAACTTAGGTAATTTAACAGTGAGTACAGATTAATGGCAGCAGGATTTACATACAGTGAATTAACCACAGCTATCCAAAATTATATGGATAATACTGAAACTACGTTTACGAATACTATTCCTACGTTTATAAAACAAGCTGAAGAAAAGATTTTAAAATCAGTGCAGTTACCTGTTTTTAGAAAAAATGTAACAGGTACGGGGTCAAGTGGAAACACTTATTTAGCTACTCCAACAGACTTTTTATCGCCATTTAGTTTAGCTGTTTTAGATTCTAGCAGTAACTACGCCTATTTACTGCTTAAACATGTTTCCTGGATAAGAGACTACACACCAGCAGCAGCTACAACAGGAGAACCCCTTTACTACGCAGAGTTTGATGACGATACTTTTATTTTGGCTCCAACACCAAATTCAAATTTTACATTTGAACTACATTATTTTTATAGACCCGCTTCTTTAGTAGACGCAGGAGATAGTGGAACTACTTGGTTAGCTACAAACGCTTCAAATACTTTATTATATGGTTCTTTAGTTGAAGCTGCGATTTTTATGAAATTAAATCCTGCAGAAATACAAACATACGATATAAAATATCAAGAAGGTTTAGCTAGATTAAAATTATTAGGAGAATCTAAAGACGTAAAAGATGAGTCTAGATATGACAATATTAGGATTCCTCCCCAATAGATTATGTTAAAAGAACCCATAGCTGAGTTAGAAGGTAAAAACGTAGCTTTAGTAGCAATGGGTCAAAGTCAAATAGATTATCATTTATCACGAATTCATAGCGTATCGTTTGATGAAGTATGGGCTGTAAATGCGATGATAGGAGTTCTTCCAGAAATAGATAGAGCATTTATTTTAGACCCCATGTCAAGATTTTTTGATACAGAAGACGCAGGAAGTATGACCTCAATGATGAGAAAACAATTACCACAGGTAGATTACCCAATTTATACATGCGAGTTAGATAACAGAGTTTCTTATGCAGAAGAATTTCCATTAGCTTCTTTAGTAGCAGATTTAGGATGTGCTTATTTTAATAACACAGTAGCTTACGCTATAGCTTTTGCTTTATGGAATAAAATAAATAGTTTAACAGTATTTGGAGTTGATTTTACTTATAAAACAAACATGCACTATGCCGAGTCTGGAAAAGCTTGTTGTGAATTTTGGTTAGCAAAATGCATGGAAAACGATATAGAAGTTTCAATCGCTCCTCGTTCTAATTTATTAGAAACTAACACAGATATAAAAGAAAAATTGTACGGCTATCATCGTTTAAAAGATCCAGTTGTTACATATTTAAAAGACGGTACAATACAAACTTGTAAATGGTCAGAAGTGTTTAAAGAAGAAACACCTAATAAACCACAAATGATAGATAGAAATGATTTACCACCAGAACCAAAGGAGTATTAATGTTTTCAATTAATTCTGATACAGAAGTCGGTAGCTTAGGAGTTACTACGACAGATTACAGAGGGCACACTGTAGAAGAAGTTGCAGAAATGGCGACTAAAAGATTAGTTTCCATTAGCGACGAAGCCCCTGCACCCATTAGGGAACAAGCTCATGCTTTTAGAAAGGCATGCAAACAGGTAGTTGCATATTACATGACGGAAGCAATAAAAAACCACATGTGTACAATATGCAATCAATTAGAACAGCAAGGTCACAAAGACCTAGCTAATATTATTAGGAGACTATAATGGCAATTACACAAGCAATGTGTACTTCTTTTAAAAGCGAGCTTTTGCAAGCAGTACATAATTTTAAAGCTTCTGGAGGTAACTCTTTTAAGCTGGCATTATACACAAGTTCTGCAACTATGACTGCAGCTACTACAGCGTATAGTACAAACCAAGAAGCGTCAGGAACAAACTACACTGCGGGAGGAGCAGCATTAACAAATGTTAACCCAACTACTTCTGGAACCACTGCGTTCACAGATTTTGCTGATTTAACTTTTGGCACAGCTTCCATTACTGCTAGAGGTTGTATGATTTACAACGACACAGCATCAGGTGATCCTGCAGTTGCAGTATTTGATTTTGGTGGAGATAAAACTTCTACAGCTGGAAGTTTCACAATATCTTTCCCAACTGCTGACGCAAGTAACGCTGTAATAAGAATAGCATAACTTAGTGGCTGGTTGGGGTCGATCTACTTGGGGGTCTGGTCCATGGGGTCAGCCTGCAGTAGTTAATGTAACTGTAAATCTTACAGGTGTTGCAGGCACTTCTGCGGTAGGCACAGAAACAGTTAGCTGTGACGCTAATGTTTCGGAAACAGGTGTTACTTGTACAGGTTCAGTAGGAAGTCTCACAGCTACGGGACAAGCTAATGTAACAGAAACAGGTGTTGCAGGTACTTCTGCATTAGGCTCAGTAAGTATATCGGCAGCTGCAAACGTAACAGAAACAGGTGTTGCAGCTACAGGTTCAGTAGGAAGCCTTACAGCTACAGGAATAGCTAATGTTTCAGTTACTGGATTAGCAGGAACTACAGCTTTAGGCACTGAAAGTGTTAGTGCTGATGCTAATGTAAGTGAAACAGGTTTAGCAGCAACAGGTGCTGTTGGTACAGTTGTAGCTAACGGAGTAGCTATTACTAGCGTTAGTGGTACTGCTTCTACTATCGCACAAGGCGATGAAACTGTAACTTGCGACGCAAATGTTTACCCAACGAGTGTTGCAGGAACCAGTGCTTTAGGCACTTTATCTCTTGTTACTAATAATGTTATTTCAATAACAGGGTTAACAGGAACCAGTGCGTTAGGTACATTAACAATTACTGCACACGCAAATGTTTCTGTAACAGGTGTTGAAGGAACAGGGCACATAAGTCAGCTTCTAGTTTGGGGACCTGTAATCCCTGGGCAAACACCAAATTGGGCATCAATTAGTGAAAGTCAAACACCAAATTGGAAAGAAGTTGCTTAACTATTATGCAAAAAGGTAATATAATCAAACAGCACGGAGAATAAAAATGGCAAGCACATATGTAAATAACCTAAGACTTAATGAAATGGGGACAGGTGATGGGTCAGGAACTTGGGGTACAACCACAAACACAAACTTAGAATTAATTGGTGAAGCTTTAGGTTACGGAACAGAAGGCATAACAACCAACGCAGATACACACGCTACAACAGTAGCAGATGGAAGTTCTGATGCAGGTCGTGCTATGTTTCTTAAATACACAGGCGCATTAGATTCAGCTTGTACTGTAACTATTGGTCCGAACACTATGAAAAGGCTTCAATTTATTGAAAACGCTACTACAGGTTCACAAAATTTAGTTATTAGTCAAGGCACAGGAGCAAATATAACTATACCTGCAGGAGATGTAAAAGTTGTTTATTTAGACGGAGCAGGATCAGGCGCAGCAGTTGTTGATGCTTTTGCTAGTGTTTCTGCTGTAGATTTAAAAGTACAAGACGATTTAACAGTTACAGATGATGCAACTATAGGCGGTACTCTTGGTGTAACAGGAATAGTTACGTTGACTGATGATCTTATTATTGGTGACGGAAAAACTATCGGTTCTGCATCAGACGTAGATGCCATGACTATAGCCTCCAATGGTCAAATAACACTTACTCAAACACTTATCGGAACAGCTTTAGACATATCTGGTGACATTGATGTAGACGGAACTACAGAAACAGACGCACTAACTATTAATGGTTCAGCATTAAAATATAAAGCCTTTGGTACTGATTCTATTATGTTTGGTGATGATGCTACAGGAACTATAGATGCAGCAGACAATAATACAGGTTTAGGTATTGATATTTTTGCAGCTTTAACAAGTGGAGATGCTAACACAGCAGTTGGATTTAGTGCTCTTAAAGCAAACACTACAGGGGCTAGTAATACAGGAATCGGAACAAATGCTTTATTAACAGTCTCAACAGGAAGTACCAACACAGCAGTCGGAAGTGCTGCTCTAAAATTACTTACCACAGGCGATGGCAATACAGCAATCGGGTGTGCTGCGGGGGATAGTGTTACAACTGGAGATAATACTACCATAATGGGTTTTGAAGCGGGTCAGGCAATGACTACAGCAGACGATAACGTGGCAATCGGTAAACATGCTTTATATGCAACCACAACTGGCTCTTACAACGTAGGAGTTGGTACTAATACTTTAGACGCTAATACAACTGGAGCGTCTAATACGGCTGTCGGTGGTGCTGCTCTTGGAGCAAATACAACTGCTTCTTCCAACACAGCTATCGGTAATTCTGCTTTAGCAGCAAACACGACAGGTGCTTCAAACGTAGCAGTTGGTGCTAATACTTTAGACGCTAACACCACAGCAGATGATAACGTAGCTGTTGGGCACAATGCTTTAGGAGCATCAACTACAGCAGCATCTAACGTAGCAGTTGGTAAAGACGCATTAGCTGCAACAAACAATACTAGAAACATGGGAATTGGCTATAGAGCACTTACTGCTCAAAGTGGTTCTTCTGATAATATAGCCATAGGATATGATGCTTTAGTTAGACAAACTACAGGTGCAAATGGAAACATAGCAATAGGTAACTATGCTGGTAGAGCAGTTGTATCTTCAGCTAGTACATCACAACTTGTAGCTATAGGACATGATGTAGCTTCAAATGCTTCAGGAGCATTAGCAGGTTATCAGAATTGTTTTGTAGGATATAACATAGCATCTACATCAGCTTTAGCAGGTGCATTTCAAAATACTGCTTTAGGTGGGAGTGCAATGACTGCTTTAAGTACAGGTGACCAAAACACTTGTATTGGTAATCGTGCAGGAGATGCAATAACTACAGGAAGCAATAATGTTCTTATTGGATATGATTCAGGTTCTGATGCTTTAACAACAGTTAGTACAGGCAGTAACAACATAGTTCTTGGTAATAATAGTACAGCAGTAGCAGAAGTAAAAGTAGATTGGACTGTAGGTTCTGATGAAAGAGATAAAACAGATATAGAAAATTTACCTAATAATGCAGGTTTAAACTTTGTTAATCAACTAAGACCAGTTACTTATGTTTGGGATAATAGAAGTAATTATTATAAACCTACGGATGAAAAATATGGTGAAAGAGACCATTCTAAAAAATCAACCACAAAACAAGTAGGTTTTATAGCACAAGAAGTTAAAGCTATAGAAGAATCAATAGGTTGGACAGAGGACTATATTGTTAATACAAGTAATGAACAATCTTATAAATTAACATATAGCCAAGTAATACCTATGCTAACTAAAGCAGTACAAGAACTTTCGGCTAAAGTCGAAGAACTAGAGAAAAAACTTAATTGAGGAGTAAAAAATGGCAGTAACAAAAGCAATAACAAAATGCGTTCCATTTGTTAATAGCAACAACAAAGTAGATCAATGGGATATAACTATGAAATATGAAAACGATAGTGAAGGCGATGCTACTTACTATACGTCTAATTACAATGTTACAGTAAAACAATCAGAAAATGGTTTTACATTAAAAGCTAAAAGTAGTTGGACTAATGCACAGCTTGTAGCATTATGCCCTGTATCTCAATGGGATACAGTATTTGCTAGTCAGGTAGATTCAGTTATTACGAATCCACCAGCAGTAAGTACACCAGACAACGACTTTAACGTACCTAGTTAATGGCAGAAGTAACAGTACACAGTATGCCTAGTGTTTTTGTCATGGAGACAGAAATGCCAGAAGGTATGGTTAAGGACTTGAATGATTATCTTGACGAATACGTTGAAGATGAAAATAAAAATTCATTAGCTGATACTTTAGTTGGACAAATAACGCAAGGCGAACAGTTATTAATGGACAATAATGAGCCTAGATTAAAAGAATATAATCAGCTTATAAGTTCATTAGGAGCAGATTATATAAACTTTTTTTCACAACAAACGGGCACAAGATTGAAAACACCTAAAGCAGTAGCTGTAGATGAAACTTGGTCAGTACACAGCTATGAAGGAGACTACAATCCTATACATGACCACGGCACTAAAACAATTATGGGTATATCTACTACTGGTTGGACTAAAGTACCACAACAAATACTAGATCAACCGACTGCTGGCGATGGCAATTACTCTTTATACAATGCTTCTGGTGATTGTGATGGTTATATAGCTTTTAATTATGGATTGAATCAATTAATGGACACACAAAGATTAAGACCACCGCAATCTTTTGTTATGCAACCACAAGTAGGAAAGTTGTTGGTTTTCCCTTCATGGTTGCAACACATGGTATATCCTTTTAAAGGAGAAGGCGAAAGAAGAACAGTAGCTTCCAACCTTAATTGCTGGGATGTATCTGAACAACCAACAGAAACAAAAGGAGAAGAAAATGGAAATGATAGTTAATGCAATAACTTGGATAACCATAATTGTAACTGTTGCTAGTTTAATAGCAGCTTCAACCCCAACACCTATCGATGATAAATGGATTAGTAAGTTATATAAACTCATTGATTTACTTGCACTCAATATAGGTAAAGCTAAAGATAAAGCAATTAAAAAATAAATGACAACTCCCAAAGAAGCTATTATTAAAATAGAAGGACATGAAAAAGAATGCGCTATTCGTTATGAGCATATTGAAAAAAGACTAGACGAAGGCTCTGAAAAATTTAAAAGATTAGAACTTATTTTATGGGGTCTTTACGGTTTAGTAGCAGCTTCTTTGGGAGTAGAAAAATTACTTTAAAACAATGTCTTTACAAAAATTTGTATTTAGACCAGGAATTAATCGCGAAGGTACTGATTATTCTAACGAAGGTGGGTGGTTTAACTCTAATTTAATTAGGTTCCGAAAAGGAATTCCTGAAAAAATAGGTGGATGGGCTAAAAATACTTTAAACACTTTTAAATCCACAGCTAGAGCACTTCACGCTTGGGTAGATTTAGAACTTACTAAATATTTAGGAGTAGGAACTACTTGGAAATATTACATTAAAGAAGGAGGTAATTTTTACGATGTCACTCCTTTAAGAGTTACTACTTCTGCTGGAGATGTTACTTTTTCTGCTACTAACGGTAGTTCAACAATAACAGTGACTGATACAAGTCATGGAGCAGTTGCCAATGATTTTGTTACTTTTAGTGGTGCCGCTACTTTAGGTGGTTTAGTCACTGCTGCTGTTTTAAATCAAGAATATCAAATCGTTACTGTAACGAGTGCTAATGCTTATACAATAACTGCTAAAAATACTTCAGGAACTACGGTTACAGCAAACGCTAGCGATAGCGGTAACGGTGGTAGTTCTGTAGTAGGCGCATATCAAATCAATGTAGGATTAGATGTTTATATTGAGTCTACAGGTTGGGGAGCAGGTACTTGGGGAGCAGGTACTTGGGGATCTTCTACAGCACTTGCAGCAAACAATCAATTAAGGTTGTGGTCGCACGATAATTTTGGTGAAGATCTAATTATGAATGTAAGAGCTGGCGGAATATATTATTTTGATATAAGTGCTAAAACATTAGGCACAGATAGAGCAGTTGCATTAAATGCATTAAGCGGAGCAAATTTAACACCAACAGTTGCATTACAAGTTTTAGTTAGTGATATAGACAGACATGTTGTTTGTTTAGGTGCTGACGCTATATCGGGAAGTTCAAGAACAGGAAACATAGACCCAATGCTTATTGCATGGAGCGATCAAGAAAATGCTGCTGAATGGGAACCATTATCTACTAATACAGCTGGTTCTTTTAGATTATCAGCTGGATCTCAAATTATCGGGGCTATTAGAGCAAGACAAGAAACTTTAATCTGGACAGATACTTCTATGTACAACATGCAGTTTATAGGGCAGCCTTTTACTTTTGGAGTTAATCTAGTGAATGAAGGAGTGGGGCTTATTGGTCCTAATGCTGCTGTTAATACTCCAAAAGGAGTTTTTTGGATGGATAAAAAAGGTTTTTATACTTATACAGGTCAAGTTCAAGATATTCCTTGTTCTGTACAAGATTATGTTTTTAATGATTTAGAAGAAGGTCAAGCTTTTCAAGTGTTTGGTTTTTTAAATAAAGAGTTTGACGAAGTAGGTTGGTTTTATTGTGCTTCTGATGAAACAACAATTAGTAAATACGTTGTGTTTAATTATGAAGAAAAAGCATGGAGTATAGGAGAATTAAACAGAAGTTCTTGGTTAGATCAAGGAATTTTTGATAATCCTATAGGATCTTATACAACAAACGACGTGGGTTATTTATACAATCACGAAACAGGTAACGATGCTGACGGTTCCCCAATGGATAATGTATTTATAGAGTCTAGTGATTTTGATATTGGAGAAGGAGAAGAATTTCAATACGTTAGTCGTATAATCCCTGATATCAGATTTACAGGTAGCGGCGGGACAGGACAAACAGTTAATGTTGTTTTAAAACAACGAAATTTTCCTGGAGAAAGTTTAACCACAAACTCAACCAGCACTTGTACCAGTTCAACTACGAAAATAGACACTAGACTTAGAGCAAGACAAGCTGCCCTTAGAATCGAATCAGACGATGATGGCTCAGTAGGTTCTAGGTCTGGAGTTGGATTTAGAATTGGTGCTATGCGTATGGATGTGCGACCAAATGGCAGAAGATAATGGCAAAAATTTTAGAAACTCGATTACCCATAGCTATGGGAGAGTTGTCTCCCGAAACATTTAATCGTTTAGTAAGGGTATTAGAATTAAGTTTAAATAAAGTAGATGTTGATTCAACGTTATCTGTAAATGAAACGCAAAGAAACGAAAATAAATTCCAAAATGGAGATGTAATATGGAACCTTTCTACCAACCAGTTACAGCTGTGGAACGGTAAACAATGGGTAAACATCTATGTAGGAACAGAACGAGGAGTAGAAGGCGTGAGTGGTTTAGGGGAATTATCTGTCGCAACAAATGGAGCAACAACAATAAAAATATTATGAATAAAGATAAATTAATAGAAGAACTTATTAAAGACGAAGGTTATAAATATGAAATCTATTTAGATCATTTAGGATATCCTACTTTTGGCGTAGGGCATTTAGTTTTAGAAAAAGACGAAGAACATGGAAAACCTGTAGGTACTCCTGTTTCAGAAGAAAGAATTTTAGAATGTTTAAGTAAAGACATAGATATTGTTTGTGATGAATTAGACATGAAAGATCCTTGGTGGAGAAATCTTGACGATAATCGACAAAGAGTTATGGCTAATATGTGTTTTAATTTAGGGCACCCACGACTTAGTAATTTTAAAAAGTTTATAGGAGCCATGCAAATATCTGATTGGGAAACTGCTGCTGTAGAGATGATGGATTCAAAATGGGCAGGACAAGTTGGAAACAGAGCAATTAGATTAAGAGACAGAGTTTTAAACAACGGAGATTAATATGAAAAAAGGTTATCATAAAACTAAAGACGGTAGAAAAGCTAAAAAAGGTCTTTATTACTATATTAATAAAAAGAAAGCAGAGGGCAGGAAGCCACGTAAAAAAGGAGCTAAAGGAGCCCCTACTGCTGCTGCTTTTAAACGTTCAGCTAAAACAGCTAAGAGGAAATAATTATGCCAAAAGTAGGTAAAAAACATTTTTCATACAGCCCGAAAGGTAGAAAAGCTGCTAAAGCTTATGCTAAAAAAACTGGAAAGAAAATAACTAAAAAGAAAAAGAAAAAGTAATGAAAGTAAAAGCACCAAAAGGGTTTCATTGGATGAAACAAAAAAGAGGATCCCCTAAGTTGATGAAACATACGGGTAAATATAAACCGCATAAGGGCGCAAGTCTTTATGCAAATTTTGATGTTCAGAAAACACATGGCAGCAAAACGTAAAGAAAAATCTATACGACGCACCACAAAAGGAAAAGGTGCTAATTACCGTCCTACCAAGAAAGGTGCAGGCATGACTAAGAAAGGTGTAAAAGCCTATAGAAAGAAAAATCCTGGATCTAAACTTAAAACAGCAGTAACAGGTAAAGTTAAAAAAGGTAGTAAAGCTGCA
>CERN01013932.1_pt1 | contig 16862 bp, 6 predicted proteins | sample 530761 | NCBI WGS metagenome assembly CERN01 (sample SAMEA2620947, study PRJEB7988) | marine metagenome | isolation source: saline water (ENVO:00002010), including | reverse complement strand
AGTTAATATTAACATTGATCACCCCGATTTCGAAGAGTGGCTCGAGATACGTGAACCCAAAGGAGACATTAATAGACAATCACTTAACCTGCACCAATGCGCTGTTGTCGGTGATAAGTTTATGCGAAAACTTGAACAAGGAGATGGACAAGCTAGAAAACGTTGGGGAAAATTACTTCAAAAGCGTAAAGCGACTGGAGAACCTTACATCTTATTTAAAGGGAATACAAATAAGAATAACCCCAGCGCATACAAAGATAACGGATTAAAAGTACATATGACTAACATATGTTCTGAAATAGTTTTACACACAGATGAGTCACATAGTTTTGTATGTTGTTTGTCTTCTTTAAACTTAGCTAAATACGATGAGTGGAAAAATACAAATATTATTTATGACAGCATATGGTTCCTTGATGGAGTGCTTGAAGAGTTTATACAAAAAGCTAAAGGCAAAATTGGTTTTGCCAACTCAGTACGTTCCGCAGAAAAGGGTCGCGCCCTCGGGCTTGGTGTTCTTGGTTGGCATACCTATCTCCAGGAAAAAAGCATTGCTTTTGAAGGTTTACCAGCTCAGTTTGAAACTAGGAAAATATTTTCGCAAATTAAAATTGAAAGTGAAAGAGCTAGTATGGACCTTGCAGAGATATACGGAGAACCTTTATGGTGTGCTGGAACTGGTTTTCGTAATACCCACTTACGTGCTATTGCTCCTACTGTTAGCAACAGCAAACTTAGTGGAAACATCTCGCCAGGCATTGAACCGTGGGCTGCAAATGTTTTCACGGAGCAATCTGCTAAAGGTACTTTCATACGTAAAAATCCTACACTTGAAAAATTATTGGAAGAAAAAGGATTAAATACAAGGTATGTATGGGATAAAATATTATCTGACGGAGGTTCAGTGCAAGATATAAAAGAGTTAGACGAAGAAACAAAAGAAGTTTTTAAAACGTTTAAAGAAATAAATCAACTAGAGTTAGTAAGACAAGCTGGTTTGCGACAACAATATATAGATCAATCTGTTAGTTTGAATCTAGCTTTTCCTAGTCAGTCATCACCTAAGTGGTTAAACAAAGTTCATTTTGATGCTTGGAAGAAAGGTGTTAAAACTTTATACTATATGAGAACAGAGTCTGTACTACGTGGTGATATAGCTGATAAAGCAACTAGTGAAGATTGTGTTGCTTGTGACGGATAGATAGTAATTATTAAAAAAGAAAAGGAGGCCTTGAGCCTCCTTTCTTATATAGGAACTTTTGGGTATGGTACGCCCATTTTATTGTTGTTCCTTTTGTTTCCTCTGCTTAACAAAGACCGCAGTAGCCATTACATATTGGACACATATTTATTTTATTTATAGTTTTTAAACATTGATTTGTATAGCAATTTGTTCCAAGCTTGCTTAAACTTGAAAATAAATTTTCTCATTATTTCTTTTTTTCATTTTTTAATTGTATCCATCTAGTTACAGTATAACCTATAGTTACAATAAGTAGTAATACTTTCAGTCCCATTTCTATATCTGTGAGTGTGGTTACGCCTAGTGTTGATCCGTTTATTAAGTAAAGTTTTAAGTTTTGTATATCCATTGCCTGTTAATTTATTCCCATTCGTCTATATTTAGAACTGATTCTTTTTTCTTTTTCTTTTTATTCCCTGTTGTATCTCTATCCATACCAAGTTCCCAGTCTTGATAACCCATAAGCATAGAGATTCTTTGCCACATTTCTACATCATCAAATAATGCTCCATCTATATTCTGAGCTTTTCTTAACGCTCTGTCCATAGGCACGTTTGTGGTTGCAGATATTATATTTGCCAATGCCATATAAGCCTCGTTGTCTAAACTAAACTCCATGTCATTAAACGCTCCATACTCTGCGGATATAGCAGCGCTTCTTAATTTTCTTGCTTTTGAACCTATTGTAGGTGATACGTTTAACACTTCAAATATCGCCGCGTCATAAGCTTTCTTTCCGTCTTTTTCCTGTATTTGTTTTATTTTCATTAAGGTGTTTTTAACCATAGATGTTGTAGCACCGTATAATCCCATACCTCTCAATAACGAGTCAGCCATACCATTAGCAACTCTACCAGACTTAGCCATTAGCTTATCGTCTGTTTCATCATCGCCAAACGCAATACCAAACATAGCATTTTGTATAGCGTTAAACATAAGGTTTTGTATAAATCCATAGTAAACTATTTTAGAAGCGTTTGTTTTCCAATTACCTCTGCCGTTTACTAAATCTAAATAAGCTTTCTTTTGTATTCTCATGTACTGCATAGGTGTGTTAGCAAAAGCTAATATAACCCTACCTAGATCACTAGCTTGCTGTTGGCTTATTTTATCAGTTCTACTTGACTGTTGAGAGTTTTCAGCTATCTCTCTAAAATCTCTAAAAGCTCTTTCTTCTGCTACTTTTTCAGACAAACCTTTTTTCTTATAAGTGTTTAATCTGTTTCTATAAAACGTAGCACCACCAGAAGCTATAGCAAAACTATCTGCATACCTAGTAAAAACAAAACCTTTATTTAACATATAGTTTATTAATCCTCTACCTCCACCGGACTCTGCTATTTCTGATTCAGATATGTTTAACTTTAAACCATTACGTCTAGAGATTAAATAATCTGAGTTCATTAACTTTAAAAAGTCTTTAGAATATTGAGGCATGTTACCTAAAGCTTTACCAGCAGCCATAGGATTATTATCTGTCCAGTTAACAAAGTTAATAGATGATATTGTCTGCAACACAGCGGATCTAGTATTTAAGAACATGATAGCACCTACTGAATTATTAATATAGTCAAGTACTTTGTTTTCTAAATTGTTTCTTGATTTTCTATTTCTACCAGTCTTCATTCTAGATATAGTACCCTCTAAAGCATCTCTATAGCTTTTACCAAAAGCAGCTTGAAGTTTATTTAAATTAGCTTCACTAAATATTTGATTAACATTTTCTGTCCAACCATACTGCTCTAGATATTCAGATCTTTTTACATCTCTTAATAAATTTCTAGCATCTAAAGTTAAGTTACCGCTAAGCCAATCAGCTTTAGGTGGAGACCAACCAGAGTTTTTAGTAGTTAATAACAATTGATCTGCAAACGCCTCGAGCTTAGGATTATCTTTAACTAATTTATTTAAGTCTCTTAAATCTGCTTTACTTAAACCAGGAACTTCTAATCCCATCTTAGTCCACATTCTAACTCTTACAGCTGTTTCGTTAGTGAAACCAGTGTCATTAGTCTTTTTAAGATTTTTAGGTACTACACCTAAGCTTTTTTTCAAAGCTTTAATATCTTGCGCTAGCTTAACCTGATCTTTAGAAATCATTTCTTCTGCTTTAGCAAAAGGATCATTTAAATATTTCTTATAAAACTCTTGTTGTTTTTCTCCAACCTTACCTTTACCTAATGTTTTATAAAGTAATCCCATAAAGTCTTCAGCACCAGGAGAAACTATGTAATCAAACCTACCTTTTCCTCTGCCTACAACTTCAGCTTTTGCTCTACCAAATACTTTATCAGCACCGATGCCTGATTTATTTTGTATTATCTCGTTAAACGTTTTGTTTAGATCAACTTGTTGTAAAGCTAGTTGGACTTTGCTTTTTACGTCTATAACATCTAAAACAGATTTAACAGCTTTAACATTTTTTACAGCATCATCTACAAAATAAAAATCATTATAACCTTTAGCAGCCTTATCTAATATCCAGTTTGACTTTGCTGTTGGGCTACCGTTTTCTAAACCAGTAATATTTTTAAGAGGTATGTCAATACCTATTCCTTTTAAAAACTTATGAATAGCATTAGCTGACGCTTGAGGTCTTGCTGTTAACACAAACATGTTTTCATTACCAAATTTTCCTATAGCTTTTTTAATTCTTGGAACTAGAGGACCGGGCTTCCCGTCAATTACTTTATTAAATTCAGAAAAATCGAATTTTGCTCCTTGAGCTTCTAAGGCTTCTGAACGCTTAGCAAATTCTGTAGCATTAAGTTTACCTTTCTTGCCATTAGGCAACGTGTAAAGTACGTTAGATTTAGATCTAGCTAATGTGTCATCAAAATCGTATACACTTATACCCTTAGTTTCTTTTTTTAATCTTCTAGCTAAAGCTAAAGCCTTATCTCTATTAGACATGTTGTTTAGTAATTCAGATTTACTAAGATCAATTTGTGATAATGTGCCTGACTTTTTAGCTAAAGCTTTATCAGCTTCATATGACTGTTTAGTTTGTTTAGGATTTGCTAATTCATATTTAGCTATTTCTACATTAGGCTTACTAGGTTCTAATGACAACCTACCCATAGCATCTTGCAGCTGTGGTACTTCTAATTTTCTAACTGATTGACCTAGCTTTTGTGCATTTTGTTGCATTAGCTTGTCATAAAGAGTTTCTTTAAAACCACTTTCAACTGTTACGTAATCTTTTAATTGTTTTAAATCTAAAATCATACGAGATAAACCAGCGGTATTAGTTGTGCCACCAAGCTTATCTATAACATCTAAATATTTTTTAAACGATATAACACCTTGATAATCGTTCATTATTTTTCTACCGTCTTTAGCCCACTTACCCTCTACAATAGCCTTAGCTTCTTGCATTGATTGTTCTAAAGAAGATTTTAAATGTTCAAGTTTCATTGTGCCTACACTACCTGTTTTTTTAACAGCCATAATAGGAACTAATTGTCTACCATAACCTTGTATAGTGCTGGAATTAGCCGCTGCTAAATCATATATAGTTCTTGCCCTTGCTTCAAACTCTGCTGGTGTTTTTGCATCATATAGATACTTTTGTTTAATGACGCCCATAGCATAATACACATCTGCCTTGTAAGCATTATCGCTTGCATTTATATATTTTTTAAGTGCGCTTAAGTCATTAGTATCAAAATACTTTTTTAAAGCATTTTTTTGTTGAGACTCAGTCATGAAATCTCCTGGTTTTATATTATCAAATACTTCACCTAAATATTTTTCACCAAGATTATCAATTATTCTTTTGTATTGGTTTTTACTAACAGGGCTTTCTGACATTAAATTACCATCTGTAGTTATTTTAGCACCATCAGGACCAACATTTCTACCAGTGCCTCTACTGCTACTACCAAACGATTGCAATAAAGTTTCTTTAGTTTTCAAAAAGTCTGGTAAATTTTTAGGATAATATTTTGCTAAGTCTTCTATGTTTTTAAAGAAACCTTCTATTCTAGCTGTGTCAAATAAAGAAATATCACCTTGAGTGCTACGCATTGATTTGCCAGTTACTCCGTCTATAATGTTTTCTATCTTAACACCCTTTGGCGCACCACTAGCTTCAGCTATTTTCATATCAGCTTTAGGAGCTTTTTTAAATGTAGGTGCTTCTGTTTTACCACGAGCAGCCTCTGACTCAGACATTTTAATAGACTCAGTCTCTATGAACTTAGCAACATCTGGATATAATTTTCTAAATCCTTCTGGATCTCTTGAGTAATTAGCAAAGGCTGTAAATACTTTTTCTATACTACTTAAAGTTTTTGGCTTGTTAGGCGCGTTTAAAATAACTTGAGCCATGCGTGGATTTTTACCATCAGCCAAGTCTCTAATAACAGAATTAGATTCAGGTCCTGTACCTTGAGCTTCTCTAGCTACTTTGTTTTTTAATCCTCTAAAAACTAATTCAGTTAAACCTTTTATAGTTTGTACTTGTGCATCTCTATATAAAGCACCAGCTGGTTCTTTTAATATATCTTGTATATCTTTTATACTAAGATCTTTTCTTAATTCCCAGTTGCCACTATTGTTTTTTCTATATAATAATTTTTTAAGATTGTTTGGTACACCTGTTGCCTTGCCACCAGCTGTAAATCCTTCTGGTATTATATTTAAAACAGCTTGCGCGTTTTTATTTAGATCCGATCTTAATTGTCTAAAACCTTCTATTGCAACTTTAGGTAAATTACGTTTTGGACTTGTAAACCACTCAGCTAGTGGATTACCTTTTGAATCTACAATACCATATGTTTCAGCAAGTAACTTAGCTTCAGCTTCAGTTAAACGCAAAGACTTATAGGTTTCCTTAGACATGTCTCTATTACTTATATCCTTTTGCATTTCAGGTATAAGATCTTTTTGAACATCTATAGTTAAATCTAATTCTCTAGGATCTGTTTTCTTAACTCTAGGTTTTGGTTTAGGCGCGTCTAAGTTTTCAGCTTTAAAACCTCCAGTATCTGCAATACCCCTAATATTACTAATGTCTTCGTTAATACGCTTAGTCATGTCTAACCCAGCTTCCTCGTATATTTCTTTTCTACGAGATTTAATTGTATTACCAAGGTATGTCATTACCTCTGTGCTACCGTCGTAGTTATCCAGCATACCAGTCTTTCTACCTTTTGCTACTCCTAAAAGTTGATATACTAAAACATCTGTTATAGCGCTTTGTTGTACGTCACCTAGCTTAGTACTAAAACCTAAAGCTTGATTTATTAAAGCTTGATTATCTTTAATTAAATCATAAATATCTTTACCGTAATCACCAGATTTGTTTTTAATATTTTCTGCTAATTCTCTATTACGTTGTTGTTGAGTTTTTAAAAGCTCTTGACCAGCTTTATCTAAGTTTAATTTTTGTCCGGTTTGAGTGTTAATAAGATCGTATACTTTACCGCCTTTTTGTTTTTGTATTTTAATATCTTTAAAACGCTGTATCATACCAGGACTGTATTCACCAGATCCTACGCTTTGTCCATATCTACTTAAAAAATTTATTACTTTTTGTGGTGTGTTTAGATCTGGCAATAAGCCTTTCATTGGTGTGTCTCCAAGTGTTTTTTCTAAAGAACCATAAATATCTTGTACTATTTTTCCAAATACATTATTAGTAACAATGCTTTCGTAGTTTTTAGGATCTCTTAATAAATCTACAACAGCAGCCGTATACTCTTCATTAAAACTATTTTTATCCTGTATTTTTTCGTATGCTTTTTCAACAGCACTTTTTAAACCTCCTTTTATATTTTTAATACCAAATTGCCAGTCTACACCGTTAAGTGTTTTAGATATGTTTCTTGCTAAACTACCAGACAAGCCAACATCGTTTTTAAATTGTTGTCTCATCATTGTGTGAAATATCTCATGAGGCACTGTACCTGGAGTCATCTTGTTTACATTAACTCTAACCAAAGGTGGTTTGCTTCCTCTAAAAACAACTTCTGTTTTACCAGATTTATTTAATTTAAAATCAAAAGCAGGTTGATCTGACTTTGTAGCTTTTTTATATTGTCTATTATACTTTTCAAACAAAGACTGAGTATCTGCCATTAAAATATCTTTGTTTAAATATCTCTCTCTGTTTTCTGATACCTTTATTTGTTTACTTACTTCTTGATATAACTGTACCTTGTTTATGTATTGGCTATCATTTTTTTCAAGGTCACTTCTTTTGCCTTTACTTTCCATCTTCATAATGTCAATAAGTAATTCCATTTGAAGATTCTTTTTACCCTGCATTGTTAAAGCAAAATCTGCCTTACGAGACTTACCAGTTGCCATGTGGCTGAAACCAATTAAACTAAATTGTATTGTTTCCATTAAAGCATGCTTAGCCCAGTCAGACATGTTACCATATTTTTCTTCGACAAATGTTTGCATGTCAGTTTGGCCTAACATAGATTGAACCATTGCTTCTAAAGGCGCAGCAGTTTGAGCACCGGCAGCACCACCAAGTCCAGAGTAAAAACCTTTTTCTATAAAAGGATTAAAAACAGCGTACTCTCCTTTAAATATATTTGTTGGCAATACTTTTCTCATAGCAGCACCACCCAATACAAATCCAAAACCAGCACCAACCGGCATGTCAACACCAAACAAAGGATCCAACGCTGCCATTTTAGCTTCTTCTTGTAAACCTAATATACCTAAAGCTTGCAGCTTTTGAAAAGCACTACCACTTACCTGTGTTAAACCTTTTGATTTAGAATAAGCATCAACAGTCATTTTAGCTCTTCTCGCCCTAGCCGCAACAACTGCTTGTGATAAAGGTGTTACGCTATTTTTACCTGTTTTAGCTAAATACGTAACGTTTTTTAATTTACTTAAATATCTTCCTGTTCCTAAAAAATTTCCAGTACCACCTGTTAAATAAGTAACAGCAGCAAGTTCAGCAATCATAGGGACAAAACCTCCCATACCGCGTACTAGTTCTTCTCCAAAACCTACTTCAAAAGCTTCTTCTTGTTCTGTGGTAAGCTCTATTGGTTTTTCACCTTCTTCTAACGTAGAATTAATATTACTAATTAAGTCTTGAGTTCGGTTTAATACGTCTCTGGTAGTTTCTATTTCAATAGCCTCACCTCCGAAAGTAGGTAAAGCCTCACCAAGACCTTCTACAAAATTCATTATCATGTTTCCGTTTAGCGCTAAATCATTTGCGCTTAGAGAACCTGGATCTACATTTAATAAATATAATTCTTTCCAGGCTTCACGTTGTACTTCTAATCTTTTTTGTGTTTCTTTAAAGTTAGCAACAGTTGCGTTTAAACCTCTAGCGTCTGGAGCACCTTCAATTCCTGATATTTCTTTTAAATCTTTTATTTCTTTATCAGCGCTATAGCCACCATAAAATTGATTGTAACCTTTTAATGAACCTAACCAGGGGTCAATACCTCTTGACAGCTTCATCATGTCTTTCATCTTAACACCTCTAACAACATAAAAATCTCCTCCAGTACCACTAGCTTCTAGGTTTGGTTTATAACCATACTGTTTTAATTTTTCTAATTGCTTTGAGAAACTTACTCTTATATCAAATTTAATATCGTTTATATCTTTTTTAAACTCTCCGTACTCCATGTTAAACACATTGTACTTGGATTTAACAGTAGCAAAATCATTGTTCTTCATTATTTCTTGAAGATTTACTTTTGCTATATTATACTTATCGGTTAAGTCTTCTTCATCTCTTACTATTATACCACCCTCTTCACCAACCGGTACTATTCTTCTTCTACCTGTTTCTAGATCAAATAAAAATTTAGTATTTTTACCAAATATTTCTTTCATCAATAGATCTCTTCTTGCTTCTAGTTTTTTGATTTCATTAACAGTGCCTCCATACTCTCCGTAACCTAAGTTTTGAAAGTTTTCATTAAGAGTTATTTCCTTGTTTATAAGTGAGGCATTTATACTTGCTAGTTCTTTTTCTTTAGGATTTACAATTTCTTGTATTTGTTGAATTTTTAAATTTTGTAAAGCTAGTGAGCTGTTTTCGTTCTCTAGTAATGGTAAGTATTGTTGCTCATAAACTCTATCAAAATTATCTTTTACTTCGTTTAATTGAATATCTTCTATTATGCTATTTACTTTTTTAGTTATTTGATATTCAGGTAAATAACCACCATTATCTTTATATAATTGTGAAACGTTTTTTCTAACATATTTTTGAAAGTCAGCAGATTTAGATCCTTTCATTATACTATTTATAGGCATATAAGAATCAACACTAAGATCTTCTTCATCTAAAAAATCTATTTTCAATTGAGGTATGTTAGTTAAAACTTCTTCTTCAAAAACTTCCACGTTTTGATTAAATTGTTTTTGAGCCTCTGAATCAAAATTTAATTTTAAAAATTCGTTTATTTGCCCTTCACCAGTGTGAGTAGGTTTGTCTATTAAACCTACCGCTTGACCTAACCTTAATGCTAAACCGGTAGCATTAATACCACCACCTGGGGGTGATGGCCCTTCATAATACTCTGGGTTTAAAGCTACTTCTATTTTGTTTCCATTTAAAGCTTCTATACCAATTCTACTAGAACCTCTTTTTGTAAAGCTAAATCCTCCATTTTCTCCACCATACAATGTATTATACGCATTGACTAAGTCCTGCGTATCTTGTGATTTAAAATCTGGAATTTCAATTATATCAGTATATTTTCTATCTTCAGGTATAACAACCTCTGTTTTACTAGGTGTTACAACTTCCCACTCATCAATATTTAATTCCGATGAAGAGTTTTCCGAATCTGATTCCATATTCTCGGATGCTACCGGGGTTATTGGTGTTACAGTCGCATCCTCTGCCACAACACCTTCTGCTTTTTTTGAGTAACCTAGGTTAGCTGCTTCAGTTTCCCAATCGTCACCAAACATATCTTTTAAAGATTGTACAGTTACCTCGTTACCATCTCCATCTATGTATATTTCCATATTATATTATTTAAGTAATGTTTTTTGTATAAACTTTGAAATTATTTTTTTATCTCCTTTACTTAATGGTATATTAAATTGCTCTGAAAAATACTCACCATTTTTCATAACAGGTAGTTTAACTGTTATTTTGTTTCCAAAAAAAGGATCATCATTTATAATATCTACTCCAGGTACTTTTTCTTTTAACTCTGCAAATGTTATCTGTTCACCTTTATATCTAAGAGGAAGATCATCTATATTATCAACTGCATCGTCTGTTTGAGCCATTGTTATATAATTAACTATATCATTAGCTGCTGTAGAGTTTGTTGATGCGGCTGGCACATACTCACCTGGTTTTAAATTATATTGTTCGGGTAGTTTTAACAATCTACGTAATTTACTAGCACCCTCACTATATAAATCACCAGCTGGAATTGTAAACACACCGTACTCAGCTGCTTTTCCTGATGATGTTTGACCGCCACCAATTGTATACTTATCCGAAGATCCAGCAAGTCTTTCTATTGTTATACCGTTAATTAAATCTAAAGTATCTAAGTTACCATCTACAATGGCCCTGTTAAATTGAATAGATAAAGCTTCTTGTGCTTTAGACGCGTCGCTTCCTTTATTACCAGAACCTTTAGACATAGCTGCTACGTTTATTTTAGATGTATAATATCTATTGTTACCATCTTCATCTTTGTCTATTTTAAGCCCAGTTGTTTCGATGGTTTGATCTACTAACACTCTACTTAAAATTTCTTCTTGTGCGTTAACAAAAGTTATTGGAACACCTTTTGAATCTACCCTACCTTTCATACCAAATGGATTATAGTTAGGGCTTTTTTCATCGTTGTTATAAACACCCTCTACCATAGTCACAAAGTCTTTGTATTCGTTAGGAAAAATATTACCTTTAATATTGTTGTTCATTTTTAAATTTACTTCGTAGAAGTTTTTAATTGCATTGTATCCCATACCCGCAACACCACTAATTTCCCCCACAGCAGCTGCATTCATTTGAGATAGCGGAACTTCTAGATCGTAATATGTTCTTATGTCTTGCTTGGTACCTGTTTTTGTTTTACCGTCGGCGGAGTATACACTACCTATATCAATACTTATATCGTCTCCATCAACATATTTAGGATCTAATATACCTTTAGCTGTTAATAGATTAAAACCATCAGGACCAGGCCCTAACTTTTTAGAAAACTCTTGAAATACTTGAGGCACTTCTTGTATAAAATCATTGTCTTCGCTGTCGTCTAATTCCATCCACTTCTTTGCAGATATAGTACGCGCAGGCATAACATCTCCATTTCCGTTTTTACCACTTACTACAAGTTTTAAATCATTATCTGTTTCATCATATTTTAAACTTATATTAGATCCTGGAATTTTACCAGCCATTACATTTATAAGCCATTGATTTTGCTCCTGTGAATAATTATCAGTTCCAAATACAGCAATTTGAGATCCTAAAGTATCTTTTTTTTCGTTCCAATAAGCAGTTATATCAGACCAACTAGAAGCAAAACCTTGTGTTAGGTTTAGTAGGTTTTGATAATCAGCTATAACTTTTTTTGCTTCACCTCTTTTTTTATTATCACTAAAATCTGTCATAAGATACAACTGAGCTTGAGAAGCTACATCTATTCTATCTCTTAATATACCTGTTACTTCGTTATCTAATGTAGGGTTTTCAGTTATTTTACCCAACTCATCAGCCCTTTTCAAAGAAAGCATGTCAACTTTATACTGCATTTCCTGCATTCTATTTATGTTGGCTTGTCTTTCTTTTTCTTTTTGTCGCTTAAGAATATCTTGCCTTTGTCTTTCCTTTTGATACAAAGCTTCAGTTCTGCTTTGCGCTTCAAAGTATTTATTTATTGGGCTTCCACCCTGTGGTCCTGCTGGATTTTCGTAACTCATATTTTTATTTTTATACTATACCTGCTACCGCTCCAAATAGATTACCTGTTGCGGATTCTCTAGCAGCTCTAGCGTCTCTACCTTCTTGATAAGCTCTATCAGATAAACCTGCAACCCTATTCATCTTGGCAACTTCACGTTGTTCTGTGGCATTAAACATAAATGCTTTACCTTGAGCATCTGCGGCTTGAACTCTTTGGCCTTCAGATATTTGTATACCTTGTAGTCTTTGTTGTTCAGACATTTTCATTTGTTGCATTTGTGATTCACCTTGTGCTCTAAGTTTTTCATTAGCAGCTTCTTGTGACTCAATACTAGCTGATACACCTTTTTTAGCTTTTAGTGCTGCTTGAGCTAAAGCTGTTGCTCCACCGGCACTAGCACCTGTAGATCTTATAGTGTCTAATGTGTTAGCTAAAGAAATATCTGCCTCTTCAGCTTGCATTTCTGCTGCTTGTGTTGCAACACCTAAGCTTGCGTATGGATTAGAAATCATACCGCTTAAATCTGTTGCTAAACCAGACAGGTCAGTAGTGCTAGCATATGGGTTTACCACAGGTTGCCTACTGTTCTCCAGTCTTTGTAACTGGGCTTCTCTACGTCTTTGCTCACGTGCGGCACGTCTTTGAGCTCTTCTAGCTCTTCTACCAGCGCCTATTGCACCAATGCCTTTTACGATTCCTGAGGCTACACTGCTTCCCATATTTTATGCGTATTTATATATTATTGAATGTTTTTCTTCTAAGACCTCGTAGTCTAAGCTTTTTACCTTGCTTACAATACCAGGTTCTGCTGATGTTGCCCAAACAAATTTACAGCCAACTTTAATAGCATGTTTAACCATGTAATCTATTAACTTTGTTATTAATTCGTTTCTATCTTTTTCTCTATATTTTATGTTTGATACAACAAAATCTATATAAGCTATTCTAGCATTTGTAAAATACAAATAACCAGCTGCTACGTTAACACCATCTTTTGATACTATATATCCACCTGTACTATCGTGTGGTAAATAATCTGGATCAGGTATTGGTATTTCCCAATCAAGCCACCATTGACTTATCTCGTCAAAGTTTGACTCTTCTATTCTTTTTATTTTCATATAATTAAATTTTAATAAGCAGACTCTACATAGTTTGAAGAGACTGCGAATAATTCTTTTACGCCTCCAACATCTGTAGATGAATCTGTTTGAACTGTTACAGTACAGTAGTAACCTTTTATACCAGTCATGTCTGCACCAAAAACAATTTCACCCTCAGACGGTTGTGTATCGTTGACTAAGTTAGCATAGTATTTATTTTCTTTTCTATCAAACCCCGCGTACTCTCTTGGTAATGCTGGGTTAACTGTTCCAAAAACACTAAGATAATCTAAGCGATCTACAGCTTGTCCGTCCGCTGGATTTATTACGTATTCACCTTCGTAAAAACTACTAACTGCTGGAACGTAAACCGGTGGATTACCAACACCATCAAAGTATTTAACGTAAATATTATTAAACTCATCTGGTCCAGTAGCATCGCTTTGAAAAGCATAAACTTCCCAACCATTACTTCCTTCGTAATTAACTGTTTTAAAGTTTTTAGATAAACTAACTTTAGGGTTAAATATAAATGTTATTAGCGAGTCATACTGTCTGCCATAAAAATTAGCTCTTTGACCTTGGTTGTGTTGCCATAAAGTAGGCGCAGCATCTTTATAGTTACCACCACTTTGCTGTTCTTGCTCATAACCAATAGAATAAAAATTACCTTTTAAACTAAACATTTCAATAGGTCTATAACTAAACCTACTAGTCCAACCTAAAACAGTTTCGTCAAAAGCTAATGTTTGATATCTAGGTGGATCATTAAGTAGGCCAGGAGTAGGGTTGCTATATTCTTGTAATGATATTACATACTGCTTTTGATACATATCCCAGCCGCCGAAAACTTTTCCTAGTTTAGCGTTGCTAAAGTTAACACTACCTAGATTATCTCTAAAATAATCAAACATACCATAGTTAGATATCTCTGTTATACCATCTCTTGATAATCTTAGCACGGCGTTTCTATCCATATCCGCAAAGTACTTTCTATAACCATAGACAGCAAAGCTTTCTGGATTTCTACTAATACCATAATTACCAGCATAAGGAACTATTTGACCTATAACTAAATTAAGTTGACTAACAGGAACGCCACCACCCTCTGCAGTATATATAGCATCTTTATCTATTAAAGCTCTACTAACTTTATTTTCTTGAAATATAATTAAGTTAGTATCTTCTGCATATAGTTTTTGTATACTACCATTTGCTGGATCAGCTGCTTTGGTAATTTCTTCTCCAACACTAAATACGTTTGTATCGTTAATACCTGTTCTGGAATTATATATACCAGAATAAATCATAGCATTACCCCTAATAGCCCCAAGAGGTTCGTTTTCAACTAAATAAGCTTTTACACCTAGAGAAACAGATGTGTTATTATAACCGCCTCTAATTCTAGATTCTTCAATAGCCCAATCATAACCGTCTGAACCTATAGTACTAATTCTAGGGTATCCACCTAAAACCTGTGGTATACCTCTTGAACCGTCCCATACAGGCTCTGTTGGCTGTGTTGGTTGACTATTTTCATAATCATTAACTTTCTTTAATAAGAAGGTATTAAAATATTTTACTTCTATTATCGCAGGCATATTATTATAATTACTTGTTTTTCACTGTTTTAACTAGTTTAACGCTGTCAACGGTTGTTGAGTACCAGCCGTGACAGCACCATTTGCACTCACCTCCATTTTCCAAGATCTTAATTCTTGATTAGCAGAATTGCCACTACCAGGTCCATTTGTAAAACCTTTGGCCCCAGCAAACTCAAATGGATAGTTATTAGCACCGCTGGTATTCCAATTACCAGCCTCTTCATAGTTAGTACCACCACTTCCAACTGTTCTTACATTTATTGTACCTGATGAACCAAATGTTTTTGGTATTGTTAAATCAGTGTCCGTGTAAAGCTGTGTAATATATCTAAACAATGGTTCTTTAGCATATACAACCTGAGTTCCTGCGTTTGGTATTACATTTGGGTTTGTACTAGGGAAACTTACTCTATATTTAAACGCTCTTTGATTTCCAAAGTCGTAATAAAAATCACCAAATGTAATTTGAAAACCATTTCCAGCTAAACTAAAACCACTTGATTGATTTACCTGGCTACCACAAAGCTGAGTATTACACGGCCAGTTATTATTATTCATGTTGTATGTTGCTATTCTATAATCACCTGGCGTGTCGAATGCAAATGTTCTTGACGCGTAACAAGACACAACCTGTGAAGTGCTACTACTTTGTTGAGGTACTCTTGTTTGCCACCTTCCAAAACCATTTATGTTACTACCGCCACTCGAACTAGTTGCTAAATATAATTGACCAAACTGCCATTCTGAAGTTAGATTTGTTGAATGCCTCCACTCACCTTGAGAGTAATTAAGGGTTGAGCTACCTGGGCTTAAGTTACCTGTGTAATCACCATTTAAATCTGTTGCTGCAACCCATTGAGTGCCACCTACAGGTTTGTAATCTATATTAAAACTACCAAAACTATACATGAAGCCACTATTACCACCTGGTCCGCCCACTCCCTGATCATCGTTTCCAAATCCACCATCGTTACTAGATCCACAAAAAGTATTTTGATTGTTTGACACTAAAGTAATATTTATAAAAGCTGTACCATCTACTATACCTGGTTGATTTACAAAACCTGTAGCAGAAGATCCACCAGCCATTCTAAAAACACTGTGATTATATGCTGAATTAGTTGTACCACAAGTAACAACATTTTCGTTACAATCTGCACATTTTTCTAAACTTGTAAAACCTTGAGCGCTACCCGCTGGAGAACCTGGAAAACCAACAGTGGCTGCTGGCGGTATCGCCTGAAAACCTTGGTCTGCAAGACCCATTTGACTAAAAGCTGTTGCTGAACTCATTGAGTCAGCAAAAAATATTGTAGCAGCTTCACCAACACTAAAATTACCAAATAAATTTCCTGTAAAAGAACCTGTTAAAGGTGTTTCTCCAAATATAACTTGAAAAGTTGATGTATCTACAACTCCATTAGAATCAGTTAATGTAACTGTTAAATCATAAGCACCTATTGCTGTTCCGTCTTGTGTTAATCTACCATATCTTTTTCCTGTGGTTTGATCTTGATAGTTTACTATATCAAACGGACTGTTAGGCGTAGCTTGACCACCAACCTGTACGCTAGTAATATTCCAAGTTAAATCATGCTCATACATTAAATCACCCTGTATTTGCTGTGTTTGGTTATTTATGTTTGAGCCATTGTATCCTATGAAATCATACATAGGTGGCCGGTTAGGAAGTTGGTTTGTTGGGCCTTGACCTTCTTGAAAAGAATAATTTCGTGTTGTAAAAGGATTTGCTATTAAAGAAGAAACATTTGTTAATTGATTATTACTAACTGTAAATGATGAAGGTGTTGCTCCTGGAACAGGTACACCTGTGGCGTCTGCTTCTATAATACTAAAACTAAACTGATACGTATTAGCTACGTCGTTAGGTGAAAAACCATCTTTGTAAAAATACTGTCCTTTAGTTGCTATATAATAACTATCATAAGAATAAGGTTGATTACCTGTGCTACCATCTAGCATTATTTGTCCTTCTGAAACTTTAACTAATTGAAAGTAGTTAGTAACATCATTA